>JACLAB010006863.1_pt1 | contig 60884 bp, 63 predicted proteins | sample 8027921 | NCBI WGS metagenome assembly JACLAB01 (sample SAMN15725117, study PRJNA655200) | protist metagenome | isolation source: fluorescence activated cell sorting (FACS) single amplified genomes of... | place: USA: West Boothbay Harbor, Gulf of Maine | collected 2000-07-19 | reverse complement strand
CGCAAACGAAGTAACAGAGTTTACTTTAAATGAAGATACTATTGTTGGCACTTTTGTAACTGGTGAGGAAATAAGAGGTACCGAATCAGACACAGCGGCTACATTTATTAAAGCAAAATCAACAGGTATTCCAGGAACAATTTCAATTACCAATGATGGTATTTACAGTAATGAAAATGACAATGTTACAGTAACAGGTGGTGGGTCAGATTCATTAATTACAGTTGAGTCTGTAGGTAACGGCGGTCTAACTGATTTTATTATTGATAATGCAGGAACTAATTATGAAATTGGAGATACTTTAGTTTTCAATAATGCAAATACAAGTGGCGGTAGTGCAAGTGCAGCTGTATCAGTTGTAAACGGTGGTTTTAATTTAAGTGAAGGTAGTTTAGATACTACAGAAACAGAAAATCATATTGTTTTAGAAGACCAAACAGTAATTGGTGACCCTTATACAGGAAATAAAATTGTACAAGAGAGTGGTACTGGTAATGGAGAAATTACAGATATTCGAATTATTAATCCTGGTTCAAACTATGTAAAAACTCCTATAGTTACCATATCAACATCTGCTGGAGAAAATGCAACAGTATTTGCTCATGGTGATGAAATAGGAAAAGTTTTAGGTTTAAAAGTGGTTGAGCCTGGTGCTGAATATAATCAGTCGCCATCTCCACCATCTTTATCTATTCCTGGTTATATGATATTAAAAGATATTTCAGGTTCTTTTGTTGCAGATTTAACTGCTACTTCGGTTGACGCTTCTAGTTCTACAATTACAGCGACAACAGGTACTTTTGATTCAACAAGACAACTTTTAAAATTTTCAAGCGTTTCGGGCACTTTTCAAGTTGGTAGAGAAATAACATTGAGTAACGGTGCTACGGCTACTATTGCAAAGGTTGACCAATCAACAGCAACAGTAAATGTTGTTGCAATTGCTGATACGGCAGGTACATATGTTAATCAAGATGGTCATATTTCAGATGACGCAATGAGAATACAAGATAGTTTATATTATCAGGATTTCTCTTATGTAATTAAAGTTGGCCGTGTTATCAATGACTGGAGAGATTCATTTAAAAAGACTATGCACACAGCAGGTTTTTATTTTACAGGTCAAGTAAACATTGAAAGTCAAATTAGTGCTCAGATATCACAACCAGTTGACGGTATTATATCAGGCATTTCAGAAAGTCCAATCTTTGGTGTTATTGGTCAATTGTTCTCTACTATATTTGGTAGAAGATTAGGAACAACAGATGATGGTACAACATTAAGAAGTAATCCCGAATTAGGTGCTGACCCGGACTTTGATGATAGCACAATGTCACCTTTCTCAACAGGCACAAGAGATATTACTTTGAGAAGACATATGACGGTATTATTAAGTCAAAGAAGTACACTATATAATATCACATCCAGAGGTGATAGTTATTTAAGAGGTTTTGCATATGGCGGACCTACTATGAAAAGTTTAGATGTATATACCAATCCTTTTTCATCAAGTAATATGTATTCTGGAACACATACAAATACTCAGACAACAGCAATTGCAGGAAGTATAAACGGCACAAATCGTTATGTATCTCCTTTGACCATGGCCAATTGGGCTGAACATAGAGCAACCGGTTTTAGTGATACCGATATAGATGGAGAAAGATTCACATTAGCTGAATATGCAATTGATGGTATGAAACAACCAATAACAATACCAACAGAAATCAAGGTATCAGCACCAGCAACAGACTTTTCATTAACAAGTATAACATTCGACCAAACTAACCAAACATTTGATGTAACATAATGGTAAAACTTGTATAAATATTAGGGAATAAAGAGAGAATCAATGGCTAAACAAACAATTAATATCGGTTCAACAGCAGATGACGGAACAGGAACTACAGTCCGTGCTGGCGGTGATTTAATTAACGATAACTTTAACGAAATTTACACAGAATTAGGTGATGGTTCTGCTTTAGCAATTGCCTCAAAAACTCAGACATTAACAAATAAAACAATTAATGGTCCTGACAATACAATTACTAATATTGCAAACGCCTCATTAGCAGGTTCAATTAGTAATGATAAATTAGCAGGTTCAATTGCAAATGCAAAATTAGCTAATTCAAGTGTAACTATTGGTTCGACAGCAGTTGCTCTAGGAGCTACAGTAACTACTTTTTCAGGAATTACAAGTTTACAAACAGAAACATTAACAAACGCTTCAGGTAATTTATTAGTTACTAGTGCTACAAACATAACAGAATTTAGAGGTGATGGTTCTTCGGTAGAAGGCCAAATTAAATTAAATTGCCATGCTAATTCACATGGTCAAACAATTAAACCTCAACCTCATAGTGCAAGTATAACAAACACTATGTTGTTGCCACAAGGTGGTAACTCAACTTTAGTTTCGGAGATTGCAACGCAAACTCTAACAAATAAAACAATTGGTGTAGGTCAAGTAACAGGTAATACAAGAGCATATACTGGTGACGGTTCTACTGTAGCATTTACAGTTACGAGTGGAATGACTGTACAGAATACTTTGGTATTTTTGAATGGTGTTTTTCAAAGGCCAACTTCGGATTATACTGTATCGGGAACCACTTTAACTTTTGGTACTGCTCCAGTAGCGGCGGATGTAATAACAATTAAAGAGCTTTAATAAGGGTGTATAAATAGTAATATGGCAAATAAGATAAAAGATTCAAATATAACTCCAGGCACAATTGCAGCCGATAAATTAGCAGGTTCTATACCTAACTCAAAATTATCTAATACAGGTATTACAATTAATGGTTCTACTATTGCCCTAGGTGCTAGTGGTACTATTGTTGCAGGTACAGATTGGCAATCAGTTAAGACTTCTGATTTTACAGCAGTCGCTAGTGAAGGATATTTTGTTAATACTGCTTCAGGTGCCGTAACAGTTACATTACCAGCCTCTCCTAGTATTGGTGACGAAGTTGTACTTGTTGATTATGGTGCAAATTCAGCAACAAACAAAATTACAATTAATAGAAACGGAAGTAAAATATTAGGTTCATCACTTGATAAAGTTATTCAAATTAATGAAACGGCTGTAGCTTTAGTATTTACAGACTCTACTAAAGGTTGGGTCGTTAGAGGTGCATACATTGAAGGCACAATTGGTATCGCAGGCGTACCAGGTGCTCCAACAATTGGTACAGCAACTGCTACAGGTACAACAACTGCTACGGTTGCTTTTACAGCACCGTCCGATAATGGTGATAGTGCAATTACAACTTATACAGTAACATCATCTCCAAGTGGTGGTTCAGGTACATTATCTCAAGCGGGTTCAGGTACAATTTCAGTCACAGGATTATCAATAGCAACAGCATATACATTTACAGTAACGGCAACAAACGGTATTGGTGTATCAGCTGCTTCAGCAGCCAGTAACTCAATAACTACATTAAATCAGACATACACATCTGCTACAGGTGGAACAGTATCAACAACGGGTAATGACAGAATTCATGTATTTAATTCTTCAGGTAACTTTGTTGTAAGTTCAGTAGGTAATACTGGCGGTAGTGGTGATAAAGTTTCGTATCTAGTAGTCGCAGGTGGCGGTGGCGGAGGTATTTCATGTGCCGGCGGTGGCGGCGGTGCAGGAGGTTACCGAGAAGGTAAAGACGCTCCTAAAGCTACATTTACTTCTTCGCCTAAAGACGCAGGTTCAGGTTTAACAATTACTGCTCAAACTTATCCAATATCAATTGGTGGTGGCGGTGGTCCTGGTTCAAGTCCAGGTGCTAGCGGCGCTAACGGTTCAGATTCAACATTTGCAACAATCACATCAGGTCACGGAGGATATGGCGGCGGAAATAGTGACGGTCATCCAGGTGGTTCTGGCGGTGGTGGCGGAGGTAATCCATCTCGTAATCACGGAACAGGAAATACTCCACCAGTTTCTCCACCACAAGGTGGTAATGGTGGTGGCGGTCATGCAACAGGCGGTTCATACGGTGAAAGAGGCGGCTCAGGTGGTGGTGCAACAGGTGGTGGCCAAAATGGTGACCCTAGTTCTCCAACAGGTGGCGCAGGTGCAAGTTCAGAAATTTCAGGTTCATCCGTAGCTAGAGGCGGAGGCGGTTCAGGTGGAGTTGGTTCAGGCACATCTAGTCCAGGAGGAACAGGTGGCGGCGGAAGAGGCGGCCAATCTGGAGGTCAACAAGGTGATGGTTCAGCAAATACTGGCGGTGGCGGCGGTGGTTCTGGCACCAATTCTGGTAATACTGCTGGTGTTGGTGGTTCAGGAATCGTAGTTATTAGATATAAGTACCAAAATTAGTGTATAAATAGTATAAAGGATTAAAAGATAAAATTATGCCGGCAATTATAACAAACAAATTTAGAAGACACAATGCTCAACAGTTCGTTGAATCTTTCAGCGAATCAGCAAATACTGTCTATTACATGGGTTTAGGCCGTTCTCAAGCATTCGGCACTTCTACAAGAGGTGATAGTCGAACAGAAAATGAGGGAACAGATACAAGTCCATTAACTCCAGTTGATTCAATCCAAGATGAATTCTTTTATTTTGATGATTTATTAGCTGCAAAAAGAATTACAACAAGTGATGTTTCATTTGCAATACCAAGAAGAAATTGGGCAACAGGAACAGTTTATGATTATTACAGACACGATTACGGAAACTATATAACAGGTGGTACAACAACTCAGTCGGCAAACTCAGGTGCTACTAATTTATTTGACGCAACTTTCTATGTCTTAAATAGTAATAACAATGTTTACAAATGTTTAGATAACAATAGTGACGCAAATTCAACTGTAGAACCAACAGGAACATCAACATCAATTTTAACAACAGGTGACGGATATAAATGGAAATATATGTATTCACTATCTGCTTCACAACAAGTTAACTTTTTATCAACTGACTTTATGGCAGTTGCAACAAATTCAACTGTATCATCAGCGGCTGTTGATGGCGCAATTAACATTGTAAAAATCAAGACTGCTGGTTCAAGTGGTTCAAACGGTACACACACAAACATTGATATTAGAGGTGACGGTACAGGCGGTAAAGTTTCAGTAACAGTTGCTTCAGGTGCAGTAACAGGTGTTACAGTAACAACACCAGGAACAGGATATACTTTTGCTTATATTAGAGTTGCAGATATTGTGGCTGCTGGTGCAACAAGTTTAACTGGAACAGAATTAGATGTAATTATCGAACCAAAAGGTGGTCACGGTAAAGACGCAGTAACAGAATTAGGCGGTTTCTTTGTAATGACAAACACTAATTTTGAAGGTGCAGAAACATCAAACTCTGGCGACTTTAATACTACAAACGATTTCAGACGAGTATGTATTGTCAAAGACCCAAAATCAGGCGGTTCAGCTGCTACAGCAACTACACTTAGAGGTGTTAAATCAATTCTTCTTGCTAGTTCTTCAGGTTCATTTACAGTAGATGAAAAAATTACTCAGGCAACAACTGGTGCAGTAGGCAGAGTTGTAGAATGGGATAATACAAACAAAATATTATATTATCTTCAAACCAGATTTAATAACAATGGTTTGGATACAAACGGTAACTTAACAGCGTTTTCTGGCACAAACACGATTACAGGTGCTGACTCAGGTATCACAGGTACTCCTTCAACTTCAACAAGTACAGTTGATAGTGTTTCGTTCACAAGTGGTTATGCAGCCGCTGAATTAGACGCTGATACTGGTGATGTTGTATATGTAGAAAACAGAGCGCCAATTACAAGAGCTTCAGACCAGACAGAAAATGTTAAACTAGTTATTGAATTTTAAGAGGGAAATAAATGCCAAGTCCAACTGACTTTAACCTCACGCCTTATTATGATGATTTTACTGAATCGAAGAAGTTCCACAGAGTTCTTTTTAGACCAGCATTTGCAGTACAGGCAAGAGAGTTAACACAATCACAAACGATTTTACAGAATCAACTTGAAAGGATATCTGACCACATCTTTAAACAAGGTGCTATGGTTATTCCTGGCGAGATTGGTTATGATTTAAATTATTATGCTGTAAAACTATCGGCAAAATCCCTATCAGATATTACAAAATATAACGGTGTAAAATTAACCGGCGCAAGTTCAGGTGTTGTTGCAAACTGTATAGGTGTTGCAGCTACAGACGGTACTGACCCAGACACAGTTTTTGTTAAGTACCTAACTTCAGGAACTTCAAACACAGAAACTACATTCACAGACGGCGAAACAATTAATTGTACAGTTGATAGTGCAGCTGCTACATTAACTTGTGCTACAACACATACAGGTTCAGCGGCTACAATCGGTGCTGGTGTTTATTACATCAACGGATTTCATGTTCAAGTTTCTGAACAAGTTTTAGTATTAGACAAATATACAAGTTCTCCATCATATAGAGTTGGTTTATCAGTTACAGAATCTTTTGTAACACCAAATGACGACTTATCTATAAATGATAACGCAGCTGGAGCTTCTAATCAGAATGCTCCCGGCGCCCACAGATTTAAAATAGATTTAACACTTGCTAAGAAAACTTTGACAAGTACCGAAGATTCAAACTTTATTGAATTGTTAAGATTAAAAGTAGGTATTATTCAAAACAGAGTTAGAACAACAGAATATGCAGTATTAGAAGATACACTTGCTAGAAGAACATTTGATGAATCAGGTGATTATCTAGTTAGAGGTATGGAATTAGATATTAGAGAACATCTAATTAACGGCAATAATAGAGGAATTTATACATCTGCTAATGGAGGTTTAGAAAGTAAACTTGCATTAGGTATTTCTCCTGGTAAAGCATATGTAAAAGGTTATGAAATCGAAACAATTGGTACAACTTTTGTTGAAGTTGATAAGGCAAGAGATTTTGATACAGAAAATAACTTTAATACAAGATTTAATTTAGGCAACTTTGTAAATGTACAAAATGTTTACGGTTCTCCTGATATTGGTTTTGTATCTGGTGATGTAGAAGCATTTAAAAGAGTTAATCTATACAATACACTAACAAGTAGTAGAGGTACAGAAAATGCAGGTGCCGGCGCTTCAATCAATACAATTGGTCGTGCTAAGTCAAGAGGTTTTGAATTAAATTCAGGTACAGCTGCTTCAAATATTTTTGCAAGTAGTTCGTTAACAGGTGCAATTTATAAACACTACATGTTCGATATTAATATGTTCACACACTTGAACATTAGAACAGCACAAGCATTCACAACAGGTGAAAAAATTACAGGCAGCACTTCAGGCGCTACGGCTACTTTAGAATCAATTTCTACAACTAAGAGTGCAACTATCTCAGCTGCAACTAAAGCAAATCCAGGAGTTGTTACAGCAAACTCTCACGGCTTCAAAGAAGGCCAACAAGTTACAATTGATAGTGTTGGTGGTATGACACAATTAAATGGTAATGTTTATACTGTTAGAAATCCAGACACAAATACTTTTGAATTATACGATACAGATGGTACAACATCAATAAATTCTGGTAGTTATGGTACATATACCTCAGGTGGTACAGCCGCTCATGGTGTTGTTATTTTATCAAATGTTGTAGGTACTTTTACATCAGGAGAAACAATTACAGGAGGTACCTCATCTAATACAGCAGTTATTCAAACAGACGCAGTAGGTTTAAAAGGTGTAACTATACATGACTTTTCTCATGTTAAACATCTTGGTATGGCAGGTACACCAACTTATACCTCAGATGTTGTAAGAAGTTCAACAAACGGAGAAAGTTTACAAATTTCAGGTACTATTTCAATTGGAAATAGTGGAACAGGCGTTCAAGGTTTTGGCACAAGATTTACAGATGAATTACGAATTGGTGACGAAATAACATTTGTATCAAATGGCAACACAGTAATTACGAAGATAATTGAAAATATTGTTTCAAATACTTCATTAGAGATTACAAGTGCTGTTGGTGGTTCAGATGTCACTACAAAATCAAATGTTGCTAGAAACAGAGGTAAATTACAAGAAAGTAATAATAATATTTCTATTTTCAAATTACCTTATAAGACTATTAAGACATTAAAAACTGAAAACAATTCAGGTGTTACAGATACAAACTTTGCAGTAAGAAGACATTTCACAGGTACATTATCATCAAATGGTGATGTAACAATTACTGCTGGTACAAACGAAACATTTACATCATTACTAGAAAGAGATTTCTCAGTATCAATTATGACAACAGGTTCTGGTGGTACTGGTGCAGTTGGTGATGTACTAAGTTTAACAGGTAATAACCATGAGGGTGACGCCATCTTTACATTAGGTGGTTCTCCAACAGGTAAAACATTAACATTAGACTTTGGTGCTAACTATGCTGGACATAAAGTTAAAGTTCTTGGAACAATCAATAGAGCAGTTGCAGGTTCAAAAACAAAAACTCTAAACTCAGCAACTACTTTACAGGTTTCAACACAGGCAACTATTGAAAGTGGTGTTATTGGTTTAGGTAAAGCTGATGTATATAAAATTAATAGTATTAAAATGGCTGCTAACTTTAGTACAAATGCCACAAATTCAGACACAGATATTACAGATAGATTTGATTTAGACAATGGTCAAAGAGATAACTTCTATGACATTGGTAGAATTAAACTAAAAACAGGTTCATTAACACCAACTGGAAGATTACTAGTAGATTTTGATTACTTTTCTCACGGTTCAGGTGATTACTTTGATGTTGACTCTTATTCTGGTGTCGTTGCATATGCAGATATTCCTAGTTATAATTCTGATACAACTGGTCAAATATATCAATTAAGAGATGTATTAGATTTTAGACCAAGAGTTGATGACGCAAGTACAGTTGCTGCCGGCACACAAGATAGAAGTTTTGACGGCACAGGTGCTTCGACAGTAGATATAGTTAAATTTGGTTCAGATGTTACCTCTGACTTTGAATTCTATTTACCAAAAATTATAAAAGTATTTTTAGATAAAGATGGAACATTTAGAAAAGTAGATGGTGCTTCGGCGTTATCTCCTCAATCTCCAAATAATTTAGATAGTGCAATGCACCTTTACACATTGCAGTTAGATAATTATACCCTTTCAACAGACCATGTAGAAATTGAAATCGTAGATAATAGAAGATATACAATGAGAGATATTGGTAAGATTGAAAAGAGATTAGAAAATGTTGAGTATTACACTCAATTAAATATGTTAGAACAATCAGCACAGTCTTTACAAATACAAGACGCAGATGGTTTTGATAGATTTAAAAATGGATTTATTGTTGACAACTTTACCGGTCACGGTATCGGTGATGTAGGTAATGCTGATTATAAAGCTGCTATGGCAATGGCAGAGGGAGCATTAAGACCTACATTTAAAGAAGACGCAGTACAACTTGTCGAAAGAGATGATGATGGTACAGCGATTGTTGACGCAGATAGAACATCAGCTAATTATCAAAAAACTGGCGACTTGTTAACTCTACCATATACAGAGGAAACTTTAGTTGACCAACCTTTTGCAAGTAAATATATTAATGTTAACCCATTCAATGTATTCACATGGATTGGTACAATCGAATTAACTCCTCCAGGAGATGAATGGAAAGAAACAGAAAGAGCACCTGAATTAGTAATTAATAATCAAGGTGGTTTTGATACTTTAATTTCAGGTAATCCAGGATTAGAAAGTGTAGAAATTGGTACAGTTTGGAATGAATGGCAAGATATGTGGGCAGGAGCTCCTAGAGATTTAGATGTTAGAAACATTGGTGGTGCTCAAAGAGAACAGACATTTGCTTTTGGTGTTCCAAGACGAGTATTACAAAGACAAGAAGTTACAACTGGCCAATTAGTAAATCAAACTAGAACGGGTGTAAGAAATGTATTAGTACCACAAGTTGTTAGAAATTCAATCGGTGACAGAATAATTAATGTTGCATTTGTACCATTTGTTAGAGCAAGAACGATTACATTCAACGGTACAAGATTTAAACCTAACACAAGAGTTTATCCATACTTTGACAACATTGATGTGTCAAGTTATGTTACACCAACTGGTGGTTCATTAGGTGGTAATTTAGTATCAGACTCTAATGGTGCATTATCAGGAACATTTACAATTCCTGACCCAACAAATAATGCAAATCCAAGATGGAGAACAGGTACAAGAGTATTCAGATTAACTGCTTCTGCTACAGACGATAGAAGTTCAGATGTAGAAACTGCTGGTGAAGTAGATTACACAGCAAGAGGTATTTTAGAAACTCAACAAGAAACAATTTTATCTACAAGAGAACCTAGATTACAAAGAACAAATACTACAGACAATAGAGAGATTACAAGAACATCTACTAGAGAAACTAACAGACAAGTTGGTTGGTGGGATCCTCTTGCTCAAACTTTCTTAATTGATGATAGTGGTGGTGTTTTTATAAGTTCAGTAGATTTATATTTCCAATCTAAAGATGATTCAGTTCCGATTACTGTTCAAGTTAGAGAAGTCGTTAATGGTTATCCAGGTACGAAGATTTTACCTTTCTCAGAAAAAACAATTAATCCTAGTGCTGTAAGTATTAGTGCAGATTCTACAACACCTACAAAATTCACTTTTGATAGTCCTGTTTACATACAAGAGAATGTTGAATACGCATTAGTTGTATTAGCAAACTCTACAGACTACAATGCTTGGGTAGCTAGAATGGGAGAAACACAAATTAATTCTGATAGAACAATATCAGAGCAACCATATGCAGGAGTATTATTTAAATCACAAAATGGTACAACTTGGACTGCTGACCAAAATGAAGACATTAAATTTAAATTAAGAAGATGTGAATTCGATACTACAAATAGTGGTGCAGTTGTATTAACTAACGATAGTTTACCAACTAGAACACTAAAAAATAATGCTTTAAGAACAACAAGTGGTTCTAAAGTGATTAGAGTTTTCCATCCAAATCATGGTATGCACGGCACATCAAACAATGTTACAATTTCAGGTGTGGCTTCAGGTACATACAATGGTCTAGCTCACTCAGATATTAACGGAACATATACAAGTCTTACAAATATAACTTTAGATAGTTACGATATTACATCTCCTAGTTCATCAAACGCAACAGCAACAGGTGATATTGGTAGTGCAAGTATCACATCAACACAAAATAGATTGTATGATGTATTAAATTTAAGTATTCAAACTATGACTGTACCAGAAACTTCAATTGGTTATTCATTAAGACCAACAACAGGTAAATCTATACACGGTTCAGAATCAGAATTTACTTTAACGAGTTTTGCTAATAGACAATCAGTTGTAGCAAATGATAATATTTACTTTACTGCTCCTCAAATGGTAGCGAGTGATATTAACCAAACAAATGAAATGTCTGGAAACAAATCATTATTTGTACAGTTGGATTTAAATTCAACAAATACAAGATTATCTCCAGTAATTGATACTCAAAGAATGAGTGCATTTACAATTCAAAACAGGTTAAATCAACCTACAACAGGAAATACTCCTGACTTTGTTGATGATGACCAACCAACCGGTTCTTCTACAGCTGCTATATATTGTACAAGACCAATTAGTTTGGAAAATCCATCAACCGCTTTAGAAGTTAGATTAACTCAAAATGTTCGTTCAACTTCAAGTGTTAGAGTTTACTTTAGAGCAACATCTTCGGAAGAAGTTAGAAATATTGATGACTTGGGTTGGACAGCTTTCAACGGTGATGGTAGCGAAGATATAACAGTTGCGCCAGCTGAAGACGCAGGTACATTTAAAGAATACAAATATAGTGCAAGTTCTATAGCAGAGTTTTCAGCATTTCAAATTAAAATAGTTATGAAAGGTACAAACTCAGCGTATCCTCCAGTAATTAAAGATTTAAGAGGAATTGCATTAGCAATATAATAATATGTCAAGATTAAAAGTAGAAGGCCATACAAGTTTAGAAAGAGATATTTATTCTAATGGTATTGTTAATACAAGTAAAAGTGAATATACAGTTTATATGGCTAGAGTATCTGCTAGAGAAAAACAAGGTGACCAAATTAGGTCTGCTGTAAAAGAGATAAATAATTTAAAGACAGAGTTAAGAGAAATAAAAAATTTAATAAAAGGTTTAGGTAATAACTAATGGCTGTAAGAAATGTAGCAACATCAAGTACACTAGAGGGGTTTAGAACAACCTTTAATAGTCTTGGAACGGATGTCGGTGATTTATCGAGTTTAAATACTACGGATAAAACGGCTATTGTTGCAGCTATTAACGAGGTTAATTCTGCTGTAACTACTGCTTTTACGATTAAAGATAGTTCATCTACTACTCAACAAATCAATTCAGGTGATGTTTTAAACCTTGCAGGTTCGACAAATATCACAGCAGTAGTAACAGCAACTGATACTGTTACTTTTTCATTAGCAAGTTCTATTTCAGGTCTTACAAATATTACATCAAGTAATATTACATTGACTGGATTAGCGGCTGCCTCTACTGATACTGATACATTCTTAGTAAGTGATAGTAATGTTGTTAAAACAAGAACAGGAGCGCAGGTATTAACAGATATCGGTGGTGCTTCACAAGGATTTGCTATTGCACAAGCAGTAGCATTAGGTTAAATTTATAATAATTTTATTATAAATAGTATTATAAATATAAAAAAGGGTTAAAAAATGGCAAACGATTTTAAAAGATTTACATCCGCTTCATTAGGTACTACAGCTGGTGCGTCAGCAACAGCAGTATATACAGTACCGTCAAGTGGTTCAGTTGCAATGGAATCAATCGTTATTGGTATTACTCTTGCAAATAAAGCTAGTGCAGGTATTACTGCTAGTGTATTCTTAGACAATTATGATGGCACAAATGATGTTTATGTTGTAAAGGATGCTACAATTCCAGCAGGAGCTTCATTAGAAGTGATGTCTGGAAATAAATTAGTTTTGCAAGGCAACGGTACTAACAATGACGCATTAAGAATTTCATCTTCAGCTGCGACTTCACTAGACGCAACTGTTTCAGTCTTAGAAGATGTGTAATAAAAAAAGGTAAAGAGAATTAGATGGCTTACATAGGAAAAAGACCAACAGATAGTTTTAGAAGCTTAGCTGTTAAAGATACATTTACAGGTGACGGTTCTACTGTCGCTTTTGATATCTCACAGGAATGTGGTTCAGCAAATGACTTAATGGTATTTGTTGATAATGTCCGACAAGAGCCTGGTTCAAGTAAATCATATACACTTGGTGTAGATGGTTCTAACTTATTAAAAAGAATTACTTTTGACGCAGCTCCAGACGCTTCAGCAGAAATATATGTTATTAACCCGACATTATCTCCTGAAATAATTTCTGTAGCTAGTTTAGCAAATGATTTAAAAACAAACGCATTTACAGGTCAAACAGAATTGGCCGCTTTAGCCGCTGATGATGATGTATTCTTAGTTTACGATACTTCAGCAGGCGTACTTAAAAAAATTCAAAAATCAAACATAGCTGCTACACTAAGTTATGTTACAAGAAATTATACCGGTGACAATTCAGATACAACTTTTACAGTAACGAGTGGTGTTACAGTTGATAATTGTATTGTAACTGAAAATGGTGTTGTTCAAAAACCGACAACTGATTATACAGTTTCCGGAACAACTTTGACATTCACAACTGCTCCAGCAACAGCCGTAGCAATTCAAATTAGAGAGTTACCGAGATAGGGATAAATATAAGCAATGACAACTAGAATTACAACTCAAAATATTACAGACGCTACAATCACTACAACTGATATTGCTTCAAATACAATCACTACAGGTGATTTAGCAACTAGTGTTCCTTTAGCGTTAAGTTGGCAATCAGTTAAAACATCTGATTTTACAGCTGTTGCCGGCGAAGCATATCCTATTAATACAACAGGTGGTGTAGTCATAATGACATTACCATCTTCACCAAGTGTAGGTAATACTGTTCAATTTGTAGATTACGCAGGTACTTTTGGTACAAACAAAGTAACTATTGGTCGTGGTGGTTCAAACATTCAAGGTGTTACTGCTGACGGTACTGTTAATACTTCCAGACAAACAGTAACATTAGTTTATATTGACGCAACACAAGGTTGGATTCCAGCTAATGACGGAGCAGCAGGACAATACGGCGCTCAATTTGTTACAGCTACAGGCGGTACTGTAACAACAAGTGGTAACGATAAAATTCACACTTTTAATTCATCATCAAACTTTGTCGTAAGTTCGGTTGGTAATTCAGTAGGTTCAAATGCAGTAGAATATCTAGTAGTTGCTGGCGGCGGTGGCGGAGGAGGTCCTCAATCAAACAATATTGCCGGCGGTGCAGGTGCAGGTGGTTATAGAACAAATCACACAAACTGTGCTTCTCATCCAGGTACAGCAGGTGTATCAGTTTCAGCTTCAACTTATCCGGTTGTGATAGGCGCTGGCGGTTCAGGTGGAACTTCTCATAGTCCAAATAGTCCAAATCAAGTAGGTACAGACGGTTCAGTTTCAAGTGCTCTAGGTATTTCCTCAGCCGGTGGCGGCGGAGGTGCAGGCGGTTCACCAAACGCTAATCCTTCAATTTATACTGGTCGAAATGGTGGCTCAGGAGGCGGTGGTGGCGGAGGTCATGCAGCAAGTCCAAGTAAAGGTGCAGGTAATACTCCCCCAGTTTCTCCTTCACAAGGAAATCCAGGAGGAGATGGCGGTAATCAACCAACAGCTCCAGGTGGAGACCAAAAAGCTGGCGGTGGCGGCGGGGCAGGAGCGGCAGGTTCAAATTCACTCGAACCAGCTAATAGTGGTCCAGGTGGCGTAGGTTTAGCAAGTGATATTTCTGGCTCAAGTACATTCAGAGCAGGTGGTGGCGCAGGCGGATACACTCCATCTCATGGAGCACATGCAGCCGGAGGAAACGGTGGCGGCGGTTCTTCTCCAGCAGGTGCAGGCACAGCTAATACAGGTGGCGGTGGTGCTGCCGGCGTTTGTGGCGCTCAAGGTGGTACCGGTGGTTCAGGCGTTGTAATTATAAGATATAAATATCAGTAAGGTATAATAGGAATTTAAATGAGTAAAATAGAAGTAAACACAATTGAAACAACATCAGGTAGCACACTTACTATTGGTAAAAGTGGCGATACTGTAACCCTAGCCTCTGGTGCAACATCATCAGGTTTCACATCTGACTCAGATATTAATTGGCAAGCTGTTCAAACAGCAGACTTTACAGCAGTTGCTGGAAAAGGTTACTTTGTTGACTCATCTGGCGGTACTAAAACAGTTACTTTGCCAGCTTCACCAAGTATAGGTGATACTGTTGCTATAAATGCTTTAGATGGCAGCACAAACGCCGTTACAATAGCAAGAAATTCAAGCAATATAGAAGGTGGAACAAACAATCTAACATTGGACGCTACATATTCGGCTATTACTTTAGTTTATTCAGACGCAGCTAATGGTTGGGTTAGACATAATAAGGAAATACCAGATACATTTATTTCTGCTACAGGTGGAACAGCAACAACATCTGGTAATTACAAAATTCATACATTCAACTCATCAAGCAACTTTGTTGTTTCAAGTGTAGGTAATCAAAGCGCTACTGCTAGTTATCTAGTTGTCGCTGGCGGCGGAGGTTCTGCTGGAGCTTCTAGTAATTATCGTTGGGGTGGCGGCGGAGGTGCAGGTGGTTTTAGAACAAATCATCCATCACCCGATACAGGCGGCTTAACAATTGCAGCTCAAACTTATCCTATTACAGTAGGTGCTGGTGGTGCTGTTGGTCCAACTTCATCACCGTACATAGGTGCTACCGGTGGTAATTCAATATTTTCAACAATCACATCAACAGGCGGCGGTGGTGGAGCATGGTATTCATCTACCGGTGCAAATGGAGGCTCCGGAGGCGGAGGCGGTGGTTGTGGTTCAGGTAACGCCGGCGGTTCAGGAAATACTCCACCAGTTTCTCCTGCTCAAGGTAATGATGGCGGCAATGGAAACCCTTCAAGTCCTGAAGGTGGTGGCGGAGGCGGCGGCGCTTCAGCTGCTGGCGGAGACGGAGATTCTAATGGTGGCGGTACCGGCGGGGCTGGTTCAGCAAACACAATTACAGGTTCAAGTGTAACTTATGCTGGAGGTGGCGGCGGTAGTAATGGTCGTCAAGACTTAGGCGGCACTACTTCAGCGGCCGGAGGCGCAGGCGGTGGCGGCGCTGGAGGATATAACAATCCTGGTTCTGGTACTGCTCACGGAACAGCAGGTACATCAAACACAGGCGGTGGCGCTGGTGGTGCAGCTGCAGCTGGCGGCTCAGGTGTTGTAATAATTAGGTATAAATATCAGTAAGGTTAAATAGGATTTTAAATGAGTGAAATAAAAGTAAACAAATTAAGTTCGAGAACAGGCAACGCAGTTACCTTAGGTACATCTGGCGACACATTTACTATTCCTGCCGGAGTAACATTAACAAATTCAGGTACAGCAACAGGCTTTGGTTCTGATTCAGATATTAGTTGGCAAGCAGTTGTAACAAGTGATACGACAATGGTTGCAGGCAAAGGTTACTTTGTAGACTCATCTGGCGGCGCAATCACTATGACATTGCCTGCTTCACCAAGTATTGGTGATTCAGTAGCTATTCATTCTTTAGACGGCGATACAAACGCAGTAACAATTGCCAGAAATTCAAGCAATATCGAAGGCGGCACAGATAATTTATCATTAACTTCTAATTATGGCGCTATAACTTTAGTTTTTTCAGACGCAAGTAATGGTTGGGTTAGACACAATAAAGAAGTACCAGAAACTTTTATTTCTGCTACAGGTGGAACAGCAACAACATCTGGTAATTTTAAAGTTCATACTTTTAATTCATCTTCAAACTTTGTAGTAGCAACTATTAGTAGTGCAGGACACACAGCAGAATATCTAGTTATTGGCGGTGGCGGTGGTTCAGCTAATAATAGAGGCGGCGGCGGAGGTGCTGGTGGTTATAGAACAAACTATCCTGCTCCAAACACAGGCGGTCTTACATTAGCAGCTCAAACATATCCAATTACAGTAGGTGCTGGCGCAGCTGGTAATCCTACTCCATCAACTCCAAGTTCAACAGGAGCAGATGGTTCGACTTCAACATTTAGCACAATTACATCTGCCGGTGGTGGTGGCGGTGGTTATGATGAAAATGGTCGAGCAGGTGGTTCAGGCGGAGGTGCAGGTTATCCTTACGCAGGAGGTTCTGGTAACACTCCTCCAGTTAGTCCACCTCAAGGAAATAATGGAGGACCAGCGTCTGGTTCACCCAATAGTGGAGCTGGTGGTGGTGGAGCTGGTGGTGTTGGTGGAACAGGAACAACAGATACTGCTGGTGCTGGAGGTGCTGGTTCAGCAAACTCTATCACAGGTTCATCTGTAACAAGAGCAGGTGGCGGAGGTGGTTCAGGAAATTCAGGTGGTGGTGCGGCCGGTTCAGGTGGCGGCGGTACAGGTTATGTGGGTCCTAATGGAGCACACCCTAGCCAAAACGGAACAGCTAATACAGGCGGCGGCGGAGGTGCAAGTAGAAACTATACATCTGGTTCTGGCGGCTCAGGTGTTGTAATTATAAGATATAAATATCAGTAAGGTTAAAATAGGAATTTAAATGAGTTCAATTATTAAAGTAAATACAGTACAAGACGCAGACGGTAATAATATTATCAACGAGAGTGGTGATGTAATTACAGTTGGTGCTTCTGGCGATACGGTAACAGTTGCAGGTAATGTTCTTAAATCAAACGCATTACAAGCTTCAGACGCTGGAAATATTGTAAGTCAAAGTGGTACTACTATTACAGTAGGTGCTTCTGGCGATACTGTAGCATTGGCCTCAGGCGCTTCTCAAACAGGTTTTGGTCAGGATGCTAGACCAGGTGCAAATCCAATAATAATTAATGGTGATTGTGTTGTATCTCAAAGAGGCACAGCAAATGCTGATGAAAGCTCAAGTGGAATTTATCGAGTTGATAGAATGAATGTTGGTCTGTCAAGTATAGGTGAGTTTAGATTATCGCAAGAAAGTATTTCGAGTGGTGACGCTTATGATGATGGTTTTACCAAAGCATTTAGAATAGATTGTGCCGTAGCAGACGCTTCACCAGCTTCAGGCGATATTGGTAACATGACTTATAAATTAGAAGGTAATTCTGTTCAAGCATTTAAAAAAGGAACATCTAACGCACAAAAAGCTACTTTAGCATTTTATGTTAAATGTAGTAAAACAGGAACAGCTCAAGTTAATCTTATAGCTGGTTCAAGAATGGTTAGTGCCACTTATACAGTTAGTGCAGCTAATACTTGGGAAAAGAAAGTTGTAAACTTTCCAGCAGATACATCTGGTGCTATAACTAATGATAATAATAAAGGCATGGAAATAGAATGGGCTTTAGACGCCGGTTCAGATTTTACAAGTGGTTCAGTTCCAAGTGCTTGGGAATCAGCTGCTAATACTGATAGGTCAGTTAATGATTTTGCTTTACAAGATAACACAGCAAATGATTGGGCAATAACAGGAATACAATTAGAAGTAGGAGAATTTTCTGCTACAACTATACCACCTTTTCAGTTTGAAAGTTTTGGAGATAACTTATCAAGATGTCAGAGATATTGTTATTCAGAACCAACTGGAACTACAGGTGACGCTTATCATTTAATTTGTAATGGTTTCTATCCAAATACAAGTTTGTTTATAGGTATTATAAATCTACCTACAACTATGAGAGGTGAACCATCTATCACAACATCAGGAAGTTTTCAAACTGCTAGTACAAGTGATAAAACAGCTTCTAACTTTACAAGTACAGATAATGCTGTAAGTGAAATAAATTCATTTCAAATTAGAGCAGATGTTTCAAGTGTTACTGCTGGAGATGGTGCAAATTTAAGAAACGCTAATGACGCAAATGCAAGATTTATATTAACGGCGGAGTTATAAAAATGAAATTAGAAATAGTTACAAAAGTTTACGACCAAATAATTACTGATAAACATATCGGTTACAGAGTTACAAATTCAGTAAATGATGAAGTTACATTTGTACCAAAAAATATAAATAATAGTGATTATCAAAAAATCCAAGAATGGGATGCAATTGATGGAAACAACATTGTAGAACCAGGAGAATAATAAATGGCATACATAGGAAGAGAACCAATATACGGAAAGTTTGAAAGACAGTCACTAACAGCTGACGGTTCAACTACAACTTTCACATTAAATTATACAATTGGTTCAACAGCTTCAATATTAGTTAATGTTGCAGGTGTTGTTCAAGAGCCAGGTGTTGCCTATACTTTAGGAACAGGTGGAACACAAATCGTATTCTCAGTTGCTCCAGCTTCAACAGATAATGTTTATCTAGTATTTCTAGGTGTATTAACAGATGTAGCAGTAATCGACTCAGGTTCAATTACAAACCAAACAGAATTATCTACAACAGCAAATGGTGATTTACTATTAGTATATGATACATCAGCTGGCGATTTAAAAAAAATACAAACACAAAATTTAGTATCACCAAGTAATAAAGTTTTAGACGCTGACTCAGATACACAAATTCAAGTTGAAGAAGGTACAGACGAAGATGTAATCAGATTCGATACAGCAGGCACAGAAAGATTTACAATGTCATCAACAGGTAAAATTGCTTATGGCACAAACGGTGGTGGTTATATACATAACTCAACTATCGCAAACAGTTTTTCACTTTCGAGTGAGAATATGATATTGGCTGGTCCAATATCAGTATCAGGTACAATAACAGTTGACGCAAATTCAACTTTAGTTGTTGTATAAATTTAAATAAACTAACTTTGGATGTACTTACGAGGACATTCATTACATAGGAGAAAAGTAAAATGGCACATTTTGCAAAACTAGGAATAAACGGCAAAGTTCTTTCAGTAGAAGTTGTCGCAGACGCTGACTGCCAAGGTGCAGACGGCACAGAATTGGAATCAATTGGTGTTGATTTCTTAAATAGAACACACGGTTGGCCTCTATGGGCAAAAACTTCTTACAATACAAGAGGTGGAAAATACTATGACGCTGACGGTTCAGAAGCTTCTGACCAATCAAAAGCGTTTAGAGGTAACTATGCAGGTATCGGTTATACTTGGTCTGAGGATGAAAATATCTTTTGGCCTGCTCAACCACACGCAAGTTGGACAAAAAACACAACTACTGCTTCATGGGACGCACCAATCACTTATCCATCAGTAATAGATGACGGCGCAGACCCAGTTGTTTGGACTTATTCGATTACTTGGAACGAAACAGGTTATCAAGCTGACAACACTAAAGGTTGGGAAGCTACTAAGTCAAATGATTCAGCTGACCCTAAAACAATTCACGATTGGAATGGTTCTGCTTGGGTAGCAAGATAATCTAATTATATAATTTAAAAGTGAGGTGATGTTATGCTTAATAATAAAAAGCAGTTACATGAGTTATCTATTATAACAGGTACTATTGATGATATATCTAGTGTGAATATTAACATGCTTAAAAACCATGTTTTATCAAACTGGACATTAAATAATAGATTATCTGATAATGATTATAAATTTGAACATGACTACAGTAAAGTTTCATATCATCAACATTTACAATGGGTGCAGGACTATATCAGAGACCATTATCGAATAGAATATGGCCAAACATTATGTCCTACACCTGTTAATTCTGTTGCAGGTATTGTACAAACTGAGAATGAGAAAATTAATACTCATAATCATTTAGACGCATTTGATTTACATGGTTCGCCAGATATTTCATGTCTATACTGTATTCAATCAGGTGAAAGAGAAACTTCGGTTACTTTTAACTACAATGATGGTAGAAGAAAAGGCTGGAGTTGGAGAGTGCCAATTAAAAAAGGCCAATTTATATTGTTTAGTTCAGAGCTAGACCATTATATTGGTAAAAATGAAAATAAAGATTTTTTAATAAATCTAAGTTTTCGTTATCATTTAGTTTAGTATAAATATATGGTAGAGGGTATAAAAAAAATATGGCACTTACAAAATTACCAAAGGACGGTTTAGCAACTGACTCGGTATCAACGAGTCAGATAGAAGACGGTACTATTCAAAACACAGAGTTTGCTGACGGTACACTTACAACTGCTAAACTGGCCAACTCTACCATTGCTAACGCAAAACTTTCAAATTCTTCATTTACAATTAACGGTACATCAATAGCTTTAGGTGCTTCAGGCTCTTTTGCTGATGGTGAATTTGTTGATTGGCAATCAGTTGTTACAAGTAATACAACAATGGTTGCAGGTCGTGGTTATATAGTAAATACAACTGGTGGTGAAATTTCAATGACGCTTCCATCAAGTGCTACAATTGGCGATACAATTGCAATAAAAGATTATGCAGAAACTTTTGGTTCAAATAATTTAACAATTTTAAGAAATAGTCACAAAATTCAAGGTGCTACAAATAATAGTATTCTTACAACAAATAGAGCTTCAGTAACATTAGTTTATGTTGACGCAACAAAAGGTTGGTTATTTACAGACGAACATAATGTAGGTGATTTAGACAAACCAACATTTACATCAGCTACAGGTGGTACAGTAACAACAACCGGTAATTTTAAAGTTCATACTTTTAATTCATCATCAAATTTTGTTGTAAGTCAAGCAGGTAATAGTTCATCAAATCCTTCAGGCGGTCCTACAAATGTTGATTATCTAATAGTTGCTGGTGGTGGCGGTGGATATGACACAGTTGCAGGCGGCGGCGGAGGCGGAGGTGGTCATAGAACAACTTTTCCAAGTCCAAATAGTAATGCCGGAGCTTTTGCTATAACAACACAAACTTATCCTATTACAGTAGGTGGCGGCGGCGCCGGTTCAACTTCTGGTTCAAATTCAGTTTTCAGTACAATCACATCTGCTGGCGGTGGCGCTGGTGGTAATTATAATTCATCAGGTGCCAACGGTGGTTCAGGTGGAGGTGGTGGAGGAACAGACGGTAGTCCTACTTCTAACGGACCAGGTGGTGCAGGTAATACACCTCCAGTAAGTCCTCCTCAAGGTAATGCTGGTGGTTCAACAGTAGCAAAAACCTGTGGACAATTAGGTGGTTCAGGTGGCGGCGGTATAGGTGGTGCAGGTTCTAATTCACCACAACCTGTTGGTGGTTCTGGTGGTGCAGGTGGTAATGGTGGTGCAAACAGTATAACTGCTTCCTCAGTCACACGAGCAGGTGGCGGTGGAGGAGGTAATCGAAGTTATGATGGACCTAACCCTGGTCCTGGTACAGGAGGGGCCGCAGGTCCTGGTGGTGGAGGAAAAGGTGGTGGTGTTGACGGTACTTCTACACCTGGCACAGCAAATACTGGTGGCGGTGGTGGTGGAAAAGGATTTGGTACTTTCTCACCTAATGTCGTTGGAACAGGTGGTTCAGGCGTAGTAATTATAAGGTATAAGTATCAATAAGTTTTATAAATAGTATAAAGAGATAAAAATATGGCATTAACAAAAGTAACAAAATCAGGTCTTGCAGACAATTCAGTTGACGCAGCTAAATTAGTTGACGGCACCGTTGTGGCTGCCGATATAAATGACGGCACAATTACAAACGCAAAATTAGCAGGTTCTATTGCAAATAACAAATTAGCAAACTCATCTATTACTGTAAACGGTTCAGCTCTTTCTTTAGGCGGTTCAATTACAAGTCAACATATTGATTGGCAATCAGTTGTAACATCAAATACAACTATGGTATCTGGAAAAGGTTACTTTGTAAACACAACTTCAGGTGCAATTACAATGACTTTACCTGCCTCACCAAGTGCAGGTGATTATGTTGCAATAAAAGATTATGCAGCTACCTTTCAAACAAATTCATGTACAATTGGTCGTAACAGTTCAAACATTCAAGGTAATGCAAACAACTCAATATTAGATACAACCAGAGCAAGTGTTGTTTTAGTTTATGCAGACGCAACAAAAGGTTGGTTATATACTAACGAATCAAATATTGCAGATTTACAAGAACAGCCTGGGTATGTAACAGCAACTGGCGGTACAATAACAACTATTAGTGATGATAAAATTCACACATTTACATCATCAGGAAATTTTGTAGTAACAAATGCTGGTGATATTATTGGTACTTTAGGTTCAACAACAGTAGAATATTATGTATTAGCTGGCGGCGGTGGTTCTGCTGGAGATAGAGGCGGCGGTGCAGGCGGAGGTGGTCTGAGAACAAATCACACCAACGGTACTCCTTCTCCTAGAGATGGCGGACTAGGGGTCACAGCTCAAACTTATCCAATTACAATTGGTTCCGGTGGTAGTGCTCATCCAAATAATAAAGGAACATCAGGTTCAAATTCAGTATTCAGTACAATCACATCTGCTGGCGGCGGCGGAAGCGCCGGTGCATCCGCTTCAAGTGCAGCTTTGAGTGGCGGTACAGGTGGCGGCGGCGGAGGTATTGGTGGTTCTGGCAGTACAGGTGGTTCAGGAAATACTCCACCAGTTTCTCCAGCACAAGGTTATAATGGCGGAAATGGAAACGGTACAGAATCAGGTCCTAAACAGAGAACAGGTGGTGGCGGTGGCGGCAACGCTCAAGCCGGTGTTAATGCTTCAACATCATCAGCGGGTAGAGGCGGAAATGGTTACAACAGTCTTATAGCCGGTCCAGGTTCTCCACTATGGAAAGGTGCAGGAGGTGGCGGCGGCGCTCAATCAGGCAGCGGTGCTGATGGCGGTTGTGGCGGCGGAGGTAACGGAGGCGGACCAGGTTCAGCAGGTAATCCAGGTCCAGCAAATACTGGCGGCGGTGCCGGTGGCGGAGGCTGTAGTTCTAACGGAGCAGCTGGCGGTTCAGGTTATGTCGTTGTTAGATATAAATATCAGAATTAATAAAATAAGAGGAATAATTATGAAATTATGGAATAAAATTAAAAGTTTTTTTGCAAAACCTTTAGTATTGACAAAAGAAGTTAAAAAAATTGACACAAAAGATTTAGAAAAGAAAACAAAAGCCGAGTTAGAAAAACTTGGTAGAAAAATCGGTATCGAATTAGATAAACGATTGACAAAAGCGAAATTGGTTGCAGAAATCAAAAAACAAAATAAAAAACTATAACATTAAGGATATATTATGACAGATATGATAACCATTGATGGTAAAGAATATGAAGCCGAACAACTACCTTTAGAATTAAGAAACTACATAGTTGCTCGACAAGAAATTCAACAATCAAAAGTAAGACACGAAATTGAATTGGAAAAAATAGAAGTATTAACGAATTTTTATAACGGAAAAATACAAGAAGGAATAAAACAATTCAATGGCGGCAGTAGCAAATCTTAGAATAGACCAAGGCGCTTCTTTTAGTTCAGATGTAACTGTAACTAATTCAGATGGTGTAGCCGTAGATTTAGCGGGGTATACAACCTTTGCTAAGATGGCAAAACAACATGGTGCCTCGACAACAATAAGTATCACAGCAAATATAGCTTCCGATACTACAACAGGTGTTATTGAATTGTCTTTAAATGATACACAAACAGCAGCTTTAGAAGCTCCTGGAAGATATGTGTATGATGTATATATCACAAAAACAACAGATAGTACAGTTACCCGAGTTATCGAAGGAATTATTACTGTAAATCCAAAAGTTTAAATATTCCTAAGTCTTTTTTTATTATAAATATTACAAAGAGAGAGGGAAGTCATGGTAAAAGCAGTTATTAATCAAACTGGTGGTGTTAAAGCGAATATTAACTCATCAACTTCTTCAGGACCCCAACAGGTTTCTGTCCAAGTCCCGAGCACAAATGTAAATATTACAAATGTGAATAGACTAAGAAGTTTATCGGATGTTGATTCATCTAGTTTAACAGATGGTGCTTTGTTACAATATGACGCTTCCTCAGATAAATTTAAAACAAGAAACGAGTTAGATACTACATCAGGAACATTAGTATTTAACGGAGGCAATTTTTAGGAGCTATAAATGTCAACAGTAATTCAGATAAAAAGAAGTAGTAATACTTCAGCTCCATCAACGCTAAAACTAGGTGAATTAGCTTATACTTATGGTACTGGTACTCAAGCCAACAACGGTGATAGACTTTTTGTTGGTGAAGGTGGTGTAGATGGTAACGGTGACGCTAATAATATAACAGTAATTGGCGGTCAATATTTTGTAGATAAATTAGACCATGTAGATGGTACTTTAACGGCGAGTTCAGCTTTAACAACAGATTCAAACTCAGCTATTAGTGCAATCAATATAGGTAATTCAGCAACAGTAGGTGGTACACTTAAATTTAACGAAGGAACAAATAACGGCGCACACTTTGTTTCTCTTAAATCTCCAAATGCAGTTGCAGCTAACTTAGCATTAACATTACCAGGCACAGACGGTTCATCCGGCCATGTAATGACAACAGACGGTTCAGGTAATTTATCGTTTGCAGCTCCAGCAACGAATCTTACTTTAGTTGATGAAAGTTCCACTTCAACTACAATTAACCTACTTACAGAAACTTTAAAAATTACTGGTGGTAACGGTATTGTTACTTCATTATCAAGTGATACTTTAACAGTTGGTTTTGATGATGACGCTGTGTTTAATGGCGTTGACATGAACGGTACTGAATTATTTTTAGACGCAGACAAAGATACTTCAATTACTGCTGATACAGATGACCAGGTTGATTTTAAACTTGGCGGTGCAGATATACTTACACTTACACCAGGTTCTATTGCCCTTAAAAATGCAGGTACAGCTTCTGATATTAAATTTTATTGTGAGAGTTCAAATGCTCATTATACATCATTAAAATCAGCTGCTCACTCAGCTTACTCTGGAAATGTTGTACTAACATTACCAGCGGCTACAGACACACTTGTAGGTAAAGCAACAACTGATACACTAACAAATAAATCAATTGATTTAGCAAACAATACTATAACAGGTAGTGTAGCAGAATTTAATAGTGCATTACAAAGTGATAGTTTTGCAACTTTAGCTAATACTGTAACATTAACAAATAAGACAATTAATGGTCCTGACAATACACTTACAAATATTGCCAATGGTTCATTAGCAAATAGTTCAGTAACTTTTGGTTCAACTGAGGTTGCTTTAGGCGCTTCAAGCACAGCAATTGCAGGAGTAACAGAGTTAACAGTTGATAATGTAAACATTAATGGTAATACAATTACATCAACTAACTCAAACGGTGATATTGTTTTAGACCCTAACGGTTCAGGTGATGTAGATGTTAACTCTAGTAAAATTGTCAATGTAACTAATCCATCTAGCGCTCAAGACGCTGCTACCAAAGCATATGTCGATAGTGTTGCAAATGGTTTAGATGTAAAAGATAGTTGTAGATTAGCTACAGCAAGTGCATTAGCGGCTGTTACATATAATAACGGTGCAGGTACTTTAACTGCTGACGCTAACGGTGCATTAACAATTGACGGCGTTGCTACTGTAGCAAATGACAGAGTTCTAATTAAAAACCAAGCAAGTGCAGTACAAAACGGTATCTATAAAGTAACAACAATCGGTTCTGGTTCAGCGGCTTTCGTATTAACAAGAAGTCCTGACGCAGACACAGCTGCTGAGTTAACTGGCGGAACATTCTTCTTTGTTGAAGAAGGTACTGCTAACGCAGACAACGGTTATGTTGCAACTCACAATGGTACACCAACATTTGGTTCTACTAATATTGCATTTCAACAATTCTCAGGTGCAGGTCAAATTAGTGCTGGTGACGCATTAACTAAAACAGGTAACACAATTGATGTTGCAGTAGATGACAGTTCAATCGAAGTCGCTTCAGACGCAATAAGAGTTAAAGCTACAGGTATTACAAATGCCATGTTAGCAGGTTCAATTGCAGCCTCTAAATTAGCAGGTTCAATTGGTAATTCAAAACTTTCAAACTCATCAATTACTGTAGGCGATGGTTCAAATACTACAGCAGTTTCACTTGGTGGCACAATAACATATGCAGCTGGCGAGGGTATGGATGTAGCTGAAAGTTCAGGTACAATTACCTACTCTGCTGAGGACGCAACAAGTTCAAATAAAGGTGTGGCTTCATTCGCTTCAGCTAACTTTACAGTTAGTTCAGGTGCAGTAACGGTCACAGGTATAGACGGCGGAACATTTTAATTAGTCGTCAACTGGATAAAGGATATTATTAATGGCGACAGTTATTAAATTAAAACGAGGTACAAGTACACCAACTACAAGTGACATTGTTAGTGGTGAGGTTGCCGTAGATACTAGCGCCAAAAAGTTTTACATCAACGATAGTGGTACTATTAAAGAAATTGGTGGCGGTTCTGCTACAGGTTTTAGTGGGGCTACAGTATTAGGTGGTGATGTAAGAAACTATACTGGTGATGGTTCAGATACAACTTTTACAGTAACAAGTGGTTCTGATATTGATAATCTTTTAGTATTTTTAAATGGTGTATATCAAAGACCATCCGACTATTCAGTTTCAGGAACGACTCTCACATTCGATACGGCTCCAGCAAATGGTGATGTAATCACTATTAAAGAATTAGTTGAGGGTGGTACTTCAATAAAAATTGTTGATGATAGTTCAACTACAACTCAATTACTATCCGGTGAATCTTTAAAGGTTACAGGTAGTGGTGGTGTTACAACAAGTTTATCAGGCGATACTTTAACAATTGCAGGTGCAGCTCAATTAACTGTACAAGAAGAAGGCTCTTCATTATCAACAGCAGCCTCAACATTAAACTTTGTAGGTGCTGGCGTAACTGCTACAGGTACAGGTGCAACTAAAACAATTACAATACCAGGTGGCGGTGGTGATATATTTAAAAATATTACAATGCCAGATGGTTCAACTGTAGTAGCGGCTGATAGTGCAACTGACACATTAACTTTAGCACAATCAGGTTTAGTTACTATTTCAGGTAATTCAAGTTCAGATACAGTTACAATTGGTACGGCTGCAAATGCACAATTACCATTTTTAAAAGCAGATGGCAGTTCTTCAGATATTGATTTTCAAACATCAGGAACAATTGGTGATATATTAAACAACTTACACATACCATTTACAAAAGCAGATGGTTCAAGTGTGACAACATTGGTGGTAGCATAAGATGGCGGTTAAAACTCCAGTAAAAGCAACTTTTTCAGGAAGTAATGTAACAGGACTTGCAGAATTTCAAACAGCAGACTTTATTGCTGTTACAGACGGTGGTACAGGTTTAGGTGCTTTAGGTTCAGCAGGACAAATATTAAAAGTCAATAGTTCTGGAAATGCTTTAGAATATGGTACCGTAGAAGCAATTGTAAATATTGATAATGCAACAGATTTAACAAGTGCTACATTAGCAACAGGTGATTTACTTCTTGCTTCAGATGGTGGTTCAGAGGGTAGAATTACATTAGGACAAATAGACACACTATTTTCAGGCACTACAAAAACATTAACAAATAAAACTTTAACTAGTCCTAAAATTAATGAAGATGTTGCAGTTACGGCTACAGCTACAGAATTAAATTATTCTGACGGCGTTACAAGTAATATACAAACTCAATTAGACACAAAAGCAACAAGTTCATTCGCTATCGCACAAGCAGTCGCTTTAGGATAAGGATAAATAATAGTATGGCTAATCCAAATAGTAGAGAAAATTTAAAACAATACGCTTTAAGAGCGCTAGGTAAACCTGTAATTGAAATCAACGCTAGTGATGACCAATTAGATGATAGAATTGATGAAGCTTTACAATATTTCGCACAGTTTCATTACGACTCTATTAGAAGAACATATTTAAAATATAAATTAACTGCTTCAGAAAAAACTCGTTTAGCAGCTATTAATCCTAGTTCAGAAACAGCAACAAAGAATTCAGTATCAACAACATGGTATGAAGATAACAACTTTTTGGTAGTACCAGAATCAGTTATCTCAGTTATAAACATACTTCCATTTTCTAATAAAGGTAATCTAAACTTATTTGATGTAAGATACCAAATGAGATTAAATGACCTTTACGATTTTTCTTCAACATCAATTATTAATTATGATGTTGTACTAAGACATTTAGACTTTTTAGACCATGTATTAGTTGGAGAAAAACCAATCCGATTTAATCAACATGATAACAGACTATACATTGATATGGACTGGACAAATGATTTAGCAACAGATGAATGGATTGTAATAGAGTGTTATAGAAAATTAGACCCGGATACTTTTACAGATGTTTATAATGATATTTACTTAAAGAGATATGTTACATCATTATTTAAAAAACAATGGGGTGCCAATTTATCAAAGTTTAATGGTGTTGCTATGGTTGGTGGCGTTACATTAAATGGTCAACAAATATTTTCAGAAGCTTTACAAGAAATTGATAAGTTAGAAAACGATATAAGAAGTACATTTGAATTAAATCCAGCAATGATGATAGGATAGTGCCATGGCCGTTAATCACTTTTTTCAAAACGGAAACGGTATTGGAAATAAAAACGAAGCAAAGTTACACGAAGACCTAATCATAGAAGGCCTAAAAATATTTGGGCATGATGTTTATTACCTACCAAGAACACTAGTTAACCAAGACCTAATATTAGGTGAAGATAGTTTATCTAAATTTGATGACTCTTATCTAATAGAGATGTATGTTGAAACAACAGAGGGTTTAGCTGGCGAACAAGAATTAATTAATAAGTTTGGTTTAGAAATCAGAGAAGAAACAACTTTCATGTTGTCTAAACGAAGATGGATGGATGCTGTTGATAGTTACCATACAATGATTAAAGAAGGTAGACCAAATGAGGGCGATATAATTTATTATCCTTTAATGAATAAGTTTTTTGAAATTAGTTTTGTAGAAGACCAAGAGCCGTTCTTTCAATTAGGCAATTTGCCGGTTTACAAACTAAGAGCTAGAACATGGGAATATAGTTCAGAAAGATTAGACACAGGCGTTACAGATATTGATAGTGCTGAAGACCAATACTCTATTGATATGTTGTCACATCAAGTACAATTAGAAGATGGTACAGGTGCATTGCAATTAGAAAACGATAGTGTAAGTGGTGACGCAAACTACTTTATCAATGAAGACTATGCTTTACAAACACAATCTACTTATGCAGACAATTTAGATTTAGACGCACAAGCAGGTTTCAATACAGCAGATACTTCGGATGATATACTTGACTTTACAGAAAGAAACCCGTTTGGTGAGGTAGACAATTAATGTTTGGATATTTTTATAACGAAAGTATGAGAAAAATGACCGTAGCTTTTGGTCAGATTTTCAATAACATACAAATAAAAAGGAGAGATAGTGCAGGCGCTGTAGTGCAATCTATTCGTGTACCATTAGCATATGCTCCTAAAGAAAAGTTTTTAGTTAGACTTGAACAACAAGCTAGTTTAGATGATAGAGAAATGGCGATTACATTACCTAGAATGGGATTTGAGATTTCTGATATTGCATATGACGGCAGTAGAAAACTAACTAAAGTACAAAAATTTAAATCAGTTAAAACTGGTGCAGATGGTAAGGTTATGAATTACAACTATATGCCTGTACCATATAATATATCATATAATTTATTTTGTTTGACAGCAACTGCCGAAGGTGGTTTACAAATTATAGAACAAATATTACCGTATTTTCAACCTGATTATACTGTTACTGTTAATGTTATTCCAGAAATGGGTATAAAAAGAGATATTCCTATTGTACTAAATAATATTAATTACGAAGATAGTTATTCAGGAGATTTTACAACAAGAAGAGCAGTTATCTATACATTAAACTTTACAGCAAAGACATATCTGTATGGTCCTGCTTCAACACAAAAAGTAATCAAGGAAACTCAGTCTGATTTACATACTGATTTACCAGCTGCTAGTAGAGAAGAAAGAATAGTGGTTGTACCTAATCCAACAAGTGCTGACGCAGATGATGATTTTGGATTTACAACTACCATAACAAGTTTTGCAGATGGTAAGAATTATGATAAAACAAGAGATGAAGATGTATAAATATAAGAAAGAATTAGAGGAAAACTATGCCAATAAGTAAAATAGGTTCAAAAGGTGTAAAAGACGCTGAGATATCGGCAGCTGACATAGCGCCAGGTACAATTACAAGTGCAAAAATAGCACCAGGTACAATTGCGTCTGACAGAATAGCGCCAGGTACAATTGCGTCTGACAGACTTGCAGGTGGTATTACAAATACTCAACTAGCAGGTTCAATTGCAAATGCAAAATTAGCAAATTCAAGTACAACAATTAATGGAACAGCAATCGCTCTAGGAGCTTCTGGAACAATTGTTGCAGGTACAGATTGGCAAGCCGTTGTAACAAGTAATACAACTATGGTTTCAAGCAGAGGATACTTTGTAAATACAACTGGTGGTGCAATTACAATGACTTTACCAGCTTCACCTAGTGCAGGCGATTTTGTAGAAATTATTGATTATGCTGGAACAGCAGCTACAAATAATATAACAATTGCAGGAAACGGTAGTAAAATTGGTGGGGCAACTAGCGACTCTGTAGTAGCACAAAATAGAACTAATAACAAATTTACATATGTTGACACAACTCAAGGTTGGGTAAAAACAAATGATGATACAGGTTCAATTCCAGCTTATACAGCAGCTACAGGCGGAACAGTAACTAATTCAGGTAATTTTAGAATACATACATTTAATTCTTCAAGTAATTTTGTAGTATCAGATGTGGGTAATTCTGATGGTAGTGGTGCTAAAGTTTCATACATGGTTGTTGCCGGTGGCGGCGGTGGTGGTGAAGGAGGCGGCGGTGCCGGTGGTTATAGAGAAGGAAGAGATTCTCCAGTTGATACATACACTGCTTCACCTTTAGCAGCTTCAGATTCAGGTTTAACAGTTGCAGTTCAAACTTATCCTATAACAGTAGGTGCTGGTGGAGGTGGTCAAGTACACACATCAGGTGGATTAAAAGGAAGCAATTCAGTATTTTCGACTATCACCTCAACAGGTGGTGGCGGCGGAGGTCCTGCTCCAAACCCTAGAGTTTTAGGTGGTTCAGGTGGCGGTAGAGAACCAGGAGTTCCTGTCAGTTGCCAAAGTGGAAATCATCCACCAGTTTCTCCACCTCAAGGAAATCCAGGTGGTCAACAATCAGGTACACAACACGGCGGTGGCGGTGGTGCCGGAGGTGCAGGCGGTCGTAATGCTGCTGGTGCAGGTGTAACAACATCAATTAACGCTTCTCCTGTTGCAAGAGCAGGTGGCGGTATAGGTGGCCATCAAAATAATTCAGCAGTACCAACAGCTCCAGTTGCAGGTGGTGGTAGTATAAATGGACCAGGAGATACAGGCGGAGCTGGTACTGCTAATACAGGTGGCGGCGGAAGTGGTGGCTGGTCAAACGGCGGTAATGCAGGTTCAGGTGTTGTAATAATAAGATATAAGTATCAAAATTAATACTTCAGGAACATAGTTCCTGGTTGACAATAAATAGGTTATATTATGAATAAATTATGTATAGTTGGTGGTGGAACAGCAGGTCTAATAACTGCTTTAATTCTAAAGAGAAGATTTTCCTCACTTAAAATAGACATTGTAAAGTCGGATAAAATCGGTATCATTGGTGTCGGCGAAGGCACTACTGAACATTGGTCAGATTTTATGCTTAATATCGGTATAACCGAAGAAGAGCTAATAAGAGAAACTGGTGCTACTATGAAAGGTGGTATTATGTTTAAAGATTGGACAAAACACGACTATTTTCATAACACTTACGGTTCTTACGCACACACAAAATTTGCTCATTATCTAGGTGGTTACGCATATGTTGTAACTAATAATTTAAAATCAATAGAATATACTGACCCACACGCATGGAGTAATTTAGTAACACCATCAGACCCAACAAAACAATACCATTTTGATACTTTTAAATTAAATGAGTTCTTGTTAAAAAAATGTAAAAGTTTTGATATTAATATTTACAATGATGATATAACAAAAGTTAATATTAAAAAGGGCAATATAGAAAGTATAGAAAGTAAAAAGAAAAAATACAAGTATGATTTTTATATTGATAGTACAGGTTTTAAAAGATTACTTATATCAAAATTAGGTGCAAAGTGGCAATCATATAAAGAATATTTGCCAATGAATGAGGCTATTGCTTTTCCTACAAAGGATACAGACGAATATACACCATATACAACAGCTAAAGCAATGTCAGCAGGTTGGATGTGGCGAATACCAACAAATGGTCGTTGGGGTAATGGTTATGTTTATAATAATAAATTTATAAATGCTGAACAAGCTAAGATAGAATGTGAAAAGTATCTAGGTCATAAAATAGAAATAGGCAAGAATATAAAATTTGAGGCAGGTGCTATTGACAGACCTTGGATAGGTAATTGTGTTGCAACAGGATTAAGTTCTAGTTTTATAGAACCTTTAGAGGCTTCTTCAATAGGTACTTCTATACAACAAGCTTATATATTAATGCACATATTAATTAACTATACTGAAAAAGATATACAACTTTATAATAAAAGATTTAAAGCAATTGTAGAAAATATTAGAGATTTTGTTTTATTACATTATATGACTGGTAAAAAGGATAGTAAATTTTGGAAACAATATAAACCTAATTTACCATTATCTCTTAAAGAAAATTTAAAAACATGGCATAAAAGATTGCCTATGAAAGAAGACTTTGATGGTGAGTACAATTTATTTAAACCTGAAAACTTTTCTGTAGTGCTAAAAGAGTTAAACTTATTTGATAAAAAGTCTATAAAAAAAGAATTTAATAGTTTATCTCAATTATATAGAGATTATGTTTATAAAGAAGTTGACAGACAAACAACATGGAATAATAGTGTAGAAACCATAAGTCATAAAAAGTATCTACAAAAAGTATGCTCTGGAGGGTTGCCTAAATAATTATATGAGTATATATAAATGATGATGAGGAACAAAAAATGAATTTAGAAAATTATTACTATTACTTTCAGTCAGTATTACCACCAAAACTTGTTGATGATATATTAGCTTATGGTAAACAACATGAGATGGGAATGGCTGTAACAGGTGGTTCAGACGATAAAAAAAATCTTGACGGTAAAGGTAAATTAAAAAAGTCTGCTGTAAAAGATATTCAAAAGAAGCGTAAATCAGATGTTGTGTGGATGGATGATACATGGATTTACAAAGAAATACACCCATACTTACACGAAGCAAATCAAAAGGCCGGTTGGAATTTTGAGTGGGACTGGTCAGAGTCTTGTCAATTTACAAGATATGGTGTTGGTGATTATTACGGTTGGCATACTGATAGTTGGAATAAAGCTTATATGAGGCCGCCATTAGAAGATGGTACACGACCAAGAGACCACGGTAAAATTAGAAAATTATCAATGACTATCTCACTTTCACATCCTGAAGAATACGAGGGTGGTAACTTTGAAGTAGATTTAAGAAACAGTACAGACTATGATAATACACATCAAAGAAAAAATAGTAAAAGATTGGTGACAGAAATTAGACCTCGTGGTTCTATTATTATATTTCCAAGTTTTGTATGGCATAGAGTAACTCCAGTAACTAAAGGTACTAGACACTCACTTGTTGTGTGGAGTTTAGGACAACCTTTTAAATAAGAGAAAGTATATTATGAGTAATGAAGCAATAGTAAATCATCATTTTCAAACACCAATATGGTTGTTCGAACAACCAGAGTGGGTAAATAAAGTAAATAAAGTATGTGACAAATATATTAAAGAGGCTTATAAGAGAGATAAGAAAGGTAAAAAAGATTTTGGTCATTCTTATCATTCAAGTCCTTTATATAATGACCCAAAATTAAAAGAATTACATGATTGGGTTGGAGCAACAGCTCACAACTTTTTAGAAGGCATGGGATATGATATGAAAAATCATTCATTATTCTATACTGAGTCATGGGTACAAGAGTTTAATAAAAATGGCGGAGGTCATCACAATTCTCATGTACATGGTAATAATCATGTATCGGCATTTTATTATTTAAAATGTTCAGATAACACATCTAGGCCAGTCTTTCACGACCCTAGAACAGGTGCTAAAATGATGAAACTGCCAGAAAAAGATAGTAAACAAATTTCCTTGGCAAATGATAAGGTAAATTATACACCTAAGCCTGGTACATTAATTTTTATACCTGCTTATTTAGCTCACGAATATGGAGTAGATGACGGTAAAGAAGATTTTAGATTTATACATTTTAACTTACAGGCTGTGAGTAATATTATATTAGAAGGAGCAAAACAATGACACCTGCATTTAAGAAAAATAACTACATGGTAATAAGAAAAGCAATCGACCCAAAGATTGCTGAATTCGTTATGAATTATTTTATGATGAAAAGACAAGTGGCGAGAACCATGTTTGACGACAGATTTATTTCACCATTTACTACTGAGTGGGGAGTTTGGAATGATATTCAAGCACCAGAAACTTATTCACACTACGGTGATGTAGCAATGGAAACTTTATTACTTGCTGTTCAACCTAAAATGGAAAAAGAAACAGGCCTTGGTTTAATACCTACTTATGCTTATGCTCGTATCTATAAGAACGGTGACATATTGAAAAGACACAAAGATAGATTTAGCTGTGAAATTTCCACTACAATGAATTTAGGTGGTGATAAATGGCCTATCTATATCGAACCTAATCCTAAAAAAGGTAAAGATACAGATAATGGTTATAAATCAGAATATACAGAGGGTGTTAAAGTAGATTTAAACCCTGGCGATATGCTAGTTTACAAAGGCAATCTTTGTGAACATTGGAGAGATAAATTTAATGGTAAAGATTGTGCTCAAGTATTTTTACATTATAATAATGTTAAAACAAAAGGTTCTAAAAAGAACATGTTTGATGGTAGAAAACATTTAGGACTACCATCTTATTTCAATGGTAAAATAGACCACAGTAACACGGACTTCTAAATATTAATATGGCTATCGAAGACAAAGTAAATGAAATTCTAGGATTAGAACCTGCTAAAACTCCTATGGAACAATTACATAGGGAAGAGGAGGTCAAGGCACCTGTTGTTAGAACGGAAGAAAAAGATACAGATGTTGATAATGACCATAAGAATAGTAGAGAACACTATTATAATCTTATAGAAAAAGGTCAAGAGGCAATTGAAGGTATTTTAAATGTTGCTAAAGAGGGTCAACACCCTAGAGCTTATGAGGTGGCGTTAGCTGGTATTAAGAATGTTGCAGATACGGTAGATAAGTTACAAGACTTAAATAAAAAATTAAAAGATTTAAAGGAGTTACCTAAATCTGCCAGTAATAATATTAAAAACGCATTGTTTGTAGGTTCAACAGCAGAGTTGCAGAAAATGTTAAAAAAAGATGATGAAGTTATTGAAAGCAAAACAATTACACCCGAAGAAACGGACATTTCAAATAAGTGACCTTAGTTATGTCAAAAATGGCATAATGTTACAAGATATACTTGACGGTAAAGAAATGTTAGATTGTGTTGAAATAGAACACGACACAAATCCAAATTACGATAAAGAGTATTTTGTTTATAAAGGCAGTAGTCGTATTGAGGCGGCTGTTAAAATGGGTTACACACACATTGAAGGTATTATTATATGAAAGAATACGAGTTTGATACAACTACACAAATAGGTGGTTGGTATATGTCAAAAAGAATTTGTAATGACATACTAAAATTTTGGGATACTCATAAAGATAAATCAAATGAGGGTGAAATGCGTTCATATGGTAAATCACAGGTTATTAAATCTATTAAAGAAGCAAATGAGATAGTAATACCTTTTACTGAACAAAATGAACCTTGGTTAGAATATAAAGAACAGTTATATAAAATTATTAAAAAATATAGTAAAAAATATCCAGAGATGGAAGATAATGCTTCTTATGGTTTAGGTGAACATTATAATTTACAGAATTATCCTGTTGGTGGTGGTTTTAAAAAATGGCATTTTGAAAATGATTTTAGAAGTAAAGAAAGAAATGCTCATAGGTGTTTAGTTTTTATGACTTACTTAAATGATGTAGATGATGGTGGCACAGAATTTAAATATCAAAATGTAACTAGTCCAGCTAAAAAAGGATTAACTTTGATATGGCCTGCTTACTGGACACATACTCATAGGGGTGTTGTAAGTAAAACAAAGGAAAAAACTATAGTCACAGGTTGGATAAACTATATTGACTATTTAGAGAGAATTAAATGACAGACGCATATCTAGGAAATCCAAATCTTAAAAAGGTAAACACACCAGTTGAGTTTACAAAAGATAACATTAAAGAATATAGAAAGTGTGAAAAAGACCCTATCTATTTTATGATGAATTATGTTCAAGTGGTTTCACTTGACGAAGGCCTTGTTCCATTTAAAATGTGGGACTTTCAAAAACATATTGTAAGGACAATACATGATAATCGTTTCACAATTTGTAAATTACCTCGTCAATCGGGTAAATCTACCACTACTATATCATATCTACTACATTATGCCCTATTTAATCCTAACTCTAATATTGCTATTCTAGCAAACAAATCATCTACTGCCAGAGATATATTAGGAAGACTTCAGCTTGCATATGAAAACTTACCGAAATGGATGCAACAAGGAGTATTAAATTGGAACAAAGGTAACATTGAGTTGGAAAACAAATCTATGATTGTGGCAGCTGCCACATCTTCAAGTGCTATTCGTGGTGGTTCTTACAACATTATTTTCTTAGACGAGTTTGCTTTCGTGCCGGCTAATATTGCCGAACAATTCTTTAGCGCTGTATATCCTACAATCTCATCTGGTAAAAATACAAAGATGATAATTGTATCTACACCACACGGTATGAATATGTACTACAAATTGTGGCAAGACGCAATCAATAAACAAAATGATTATATTCCTATCGAAGTGCATTGGTCAGAGGTGCCAGGCAGAGATGAAAAGTGGAAAGAAACAACTATAAGAAACACCTCACCCGAGCAATTTTCACAAGAGTTTGAATGTGAGTTTTTAGGAAGTGTAGATACATTAATCTCACCAGCAAAAATTAAGACGACCCCGTACATGCCAGCTCTTGAAAGTAAAAATGGTTTACAAATGTTTAAGCGACCCGAAAAAGACCGTTTGTATGTCACAACTGTTGATGTTGCTCGTGGTACAGGTAGAGATTATTCTGCCTTTACTATTTTAGATTGTACACAGATACCTTATGAGGTTGTATGTACATATAAAAACAATGAAGTTAAACCTCATATCTTTCCAAGTATTATTGAACAAGTTTGTAAAGGATATAACAGAGCTCATATTCTAACAGAGGTTAACGATATAGGCCAACAAGTGGCTGAAATATTACAAATGGAATTAGAATACGATAATGTCTTAATGACAACACAAAGAGGTAGAGCTGGTCAAATATTAGGTGCAATGTTTAGTGGTAGAGGTACATCTATGGGTGTTCGTATGACTAAACAGATTAAAGCATTAGGAACATCTAGTATTAAAACATTGATAGAAAGTGATAAACTCATTATAAACGACTTTCAGTTAATTGAGGAGATGTCTACTTTTAGTAGGCGTGGTAACTCCTGGATGGCGGAGGAGGGTTGTAATGATGATTTAATGATGTGTCTAGTCATATTTGGTTGGTTAACAAATCAACAGTATTTTAAAGAGTTATCCAACTCAAATATACGAAATCAATTATATATTGAACAACAAGCTTTAATCGAACAAGACATGGCACCATTTGGTTTTATAGATGATGGTCAACCAGACGAGTTAAAATCTGAGGTTGATGAATATGGTACGGTGTGGCATCCTGTCGTAAGAAAAGGACTGTAAATTGCAGGTCTTATAAATATCTGTAATGACAAAGTTTGAATATGGGCGTATGAATAATACGAAGTTTGAATATTTTAATATGAAAAATAACAAGGTAATTAGCTAATTAAAGGAGATAACCTATGGCATTTCAAGTATCACCAGGTGTTCTCGTACAGGAAAGAGATTTAACTAGTATCATTCCTGCTGTTTCAACATCTATAGGTGCAGTTGCTGGTCAATTCACAAAAGGACCTTTAGACGAAATAGTAAGTATATCTAGCGAGCAAGAATTAGTAGAAACTTTTGGTAAACCTGATGTAAATAACTTCGAGTATTTTTTCAGCGCAGCCAACTTTTTACAATATTCTAACACTCTTAGAGTAGTACGAGCAAACCAAACTTCACAAGTTAATGCTTCAACATCTGGAACAGGTGTTTTAGTAAAGAACACGGAAGATTGGACAAATAATTATGCCTCAGGTGGCCAAGCCGGAAACGCAACATTTGTTGCTAGAGAAGCAGGAGCATATGGTAACACATTGCTTGTTGCAACTTGTCCGAACGCAGCCGCATTTGAGGAAGAAGGAGCAACTACTGTTAATGACGCAAGTACAGCAGTAGGCGACACAACAATAACAGTAACAGCAGGTGCAAACCTAAATGTTGGAGATGTAATTTCAATCTCAACAACAGCTGCTACTAACGATTATGATGACGGAGAGCAATACAGAGTAACTGCTATCTCAACTAACGACTTAACAATCGTACAACATCCAAGAGGTTCTGGTGGACTAAAAAGAACCATTACTGACGGTGCGAATGTAAGACGAAGATGGAGATACTATGACGCTGTTGACGGGGCTCCAGGAACATCAACATGGACTTCAACTAGAAGCGGTGCGAATGACGAAATTCACATTGTAGTAGTTGACGAAGATGGTTCAATATCAGGCGTTCCAGGTCAAATCTTAGAAACTTATAATAAAGTATCTAAAGCTTCAGACGCAAAAACTCCGCAAGGAGATGATAACTATTATCCAAATGTTATCTACACTAAATCAAGATATATTTGGTGGACAAAACATCATTCTTCAGGTTCAAACTGGGGTAATGCAGCTTCTGGAACTACATTTACAGCAGTAGATACACCATCAAATGAATCACTTTCTGGCGGTTCAGACGGTTCAGCCGTTACAACTGGCCAGTTAAAAACAGCTTACGATAAGTTTGCTGATAGTGAAACAGTTGATGTTGGTCTTATCATTGCTGGTAAGTGTGACTCAACTCATGTAGAAAACTTAATCACAATCGCAGAAGCGAGAAAAGACTGTGTTGTCTTTGTTTCTCCTGAGAGAGCTGATGTAGTTAATGTAACTAACGCAAATACACAAAAAGATAATGTAATTGACTTCTTTAGTACAATTTCATCTTCTTCATATGTTGTATTCGATAGTGGTTACAAATACATGTACGACAGATACAATGATGTTTACAGATATGTACCATTAAACGGTGACATGGCAGGACTAGCAGCTAGAACTGACCTTATTGCAGACAGTTGGTTTTCACCAGCAGGTTTCAATAGAGGTGTAGTTAGAGGCGCTGTTAAACTTGCATTTAATCCTACAAAAACACAAAGAGATGAGTTATATCCGAAAAGAATTAATCCAGTAGCAACCTTCCCAGGTCAAGGTACTGTATTATTTGGAGATAAAACTGGTCTAGCAAGTCCAAGTGCTTTTGATAGAATAAATGTGAGAAGACTGTTTATCACTTTAGAGAAGGCAATTGCTACTGCTTCTAAATTCCAACTTTTTGAATTCAATGATGAATTTACAAGAGCTAACTTTAGAAACATTGTAGAACCTTTCCTAAGAGAAGTACAAGGTCGTAGAGGTATCACAGACTTTTTAGTAGTGTGTGATGAAACTAACAATACAGGACAAGTAATTGATAGAAATGAATTCATAGCTGAAATTTTCATTAAACCAGCTAGAAGCATTAACTTCATTACATTGTCTTTCGTAGCAACAAGAACCGGCGTTTCGTTTGACGAAGTAGCAGGTTAGTAGAGGAGAAATAAAAAATGGCAAACATTAATGACTTCAAAGCTAAACTTGCTGGCGGTGGCGCTAGAAGTAATCAGTTTAAGGTAACAATGCCTTTTCCAGGTTACGCACAAGTTGGTGGCGAAATAGAAGACTTAGCTTTTTTATGTAGAAGTACAACAATACCTGCTATGAATGTTGGCGTAGTCAATGTTCCTTTCAGAGGAAGACAAATCAAAATTGCTGGAGACAGAACTTTTGATGAATGGTCTATCACGGTTCTTAACGATACGAACTTTAAGTTAAGAAACGCTTTTGAAAGATGGCAGAACGGTATCAACAACATGACTGACAATGAGGGTTTAACTAATCCTGTTGACTATCAAGTTGACTGTTTTGTTGACCACTTAGACAGAAATGGAAATACAATCAAATCTTATACATTAAGAGGATTGTTTCCAACTGCTATAAGTGCAATTGATTTGAACTATGATGAGGCGGCTGCTGTTGAAGAATTTACAGCAACCTTTAATTATCAATACTTTGAGAGTAATACTACTACTTAAAAACTAGTATAAATATTACTAACAAAGAATAAAGGAAAAAATATTATGGCTGAATTATTTGGATTTTCGATATCAAGACTGAAAAAACAGTCGGATCCAAAGCAAAGCTTTACTACAGCTCCAGCGGATGATGGTACACAAACCATCGCCGCTGGTGGCTATTTTGGACAATACCTCGACCAAGAGGGAAATTCAAAAACTGAAGCTGACCTTATCCGAAGATATAGAGAAATCTCATTACACCCAGAGTGCGACTTAGCGATAGAAGATATCGTTAATGAAGCTATTGTGGCGAATGAAAACAAAGAAGCAGTAAGAGTGAATGTTAACAATTTACCTTATGGCAAGGATGTAAGAAGAAAAATTGAAGATGAGTTTAAAGAAGTGTTACGACTTATGCAGTTTAACACTAAAGGACATGACATCTTTAGAAGATGGTATATTGATGGTAGAATCTTTTATCAAAAAGTTATTGATAGAAAATCTACTACAAGAGGTATTACAGAATTAAAATACCTTGACCCACGAAAAATTAAAAGAATTAGAGAAGTAAGAAAGAAAAGACCTGAAGGAGTTACAGGTCCTAATATGCTTACTGTAGTTGACGAGTTTGTTGAATATTATCTATTCAATGAAAAAGGTGTAGTCAACTCTACTTCAGGTGGCATTAAGATTGCACCAGACACAATTGCTTATTGTCCGTCTGGATTAATTGACCAAAATAAAAATATGGTCTTATCTTATATGCAAAAGGCGGTTAAGCCTGTCAATCAATTAAGAATGATTGAAGACGCTGCTGTTATTTACAGAATCGCAAGAGCGCCTGAGAGAAGAATATTCAAAATTGATGTAGGTAATTTACCTAAAGTCAAGGCTGAACAATACCTAAGAGATGTTATGGCAAGGTATAGAAATAAACTTGTTTATGACGCTTCTACTGGAGAAGTTAGAGATGACAGAAACTATATGTCTATGTTGGAAGATTTCTGGTTACCTAGTAGAGAAGGTGGTAGAGGTACCGATATTACAACTTTACCTGGAGGTCAAAATCTAGGTGAGATTACAGATATCGAATACTTTAGAAGTAAATTATATCGTTCATTAAATGTACCTGTAAGTAGATTAGAGTCAAACGCTGGCTTTAATATGGGAAGAGCTAGTGAAATTACTAGAGATGAATTGAAGTTTACTAAATTTGTTCAAAGATTAAGAAAGAAGTTTACGGAATTATTTAATGATATTTTAAGAACACAATTAATTCTTAAAGGTATTATTAATGAAGAAGATTGGCAGAGTGTAAGAGATAGTATCACATATGATTTCTTGCAAGACGGCCACTTTGCTGAATTAAAAAACACCGAGATAATGAGAGAGCGATTACAGTTAGCAAATGAAATGCGTGATTACATTGGTAAATTTTATTCAGTAGAATATGTGAGAAAAAACATTCTGAAACAAAACGAAAGAGAAATGGAAGATATCGACAATCAAATCAAATCTGAAATTGATGACGGTATTATTTCTGCTCCAACTAGTGATGTTACAGATACAACTTTATAGGAGATAGATAATGTCAGAGAATACAAAAGCATTTATTGACAATTTAGAAGCTGGTAACAATGCAGACGCCGGCGAAGCATTTAAAAGTGCATTAAGAGATAAAATGGGTGACGCTTTAGACGCTAAAAGACAAGAGTTAGCTGCTACTTTATTTAATGGAACAAAAGAAGCAGAGTCATTTAGTGACCCTAAACCAGAAGTTGCAACACCTGGCACATTTGCTCAGGATGGTTCAGTAGTAACGCCTGGTCAACCAGAATTAGATGGTAAAGCAGAGTTAGAGATTGCGGATAATGGCGAAACTCAAGCTCAGTAATATTGTTGAAAGAGAATTATATATTGATTCGGATTCTTTTAAATCTCTAAGTCCTAAAGTAAGGGCTGCCGTAAAAGATATTTACGAGAGAATAGAAAAAGAAACTGGAGATATTATAAAAGTGTTTGAAGGTACCGTAAATAAGGCTGCCGAGTTTCATAATATTAATACTAAGATTCTTTACGATTATTTCGATAAAGAATTAGAAGAACAATTAGGAGAATAAAAATGGCAACAGTTATAGTTAAGGGCGAATTTATTAACAACCCGAATGCTAACAACATTGGTTTAGCTCATTTTGTTCATTGTGTAGCTACAGGTGCTGCCCAATCTGTTATAGTAAAAGAAGCTGGTGGTACAACTTTAGGTAATATTTACCTACACGCTGCTGGTGATTCTATTATAATTGAAAAAGGTACAACTGATACTATTACATTGGCAGATGGTCACGCTAGTGCTGTCGGTTCACCAAGAAGTTAATTAGATGACTATATCAACAACCAAATTAGTGGATGATAATTTTAAGATTATTGTAAATTCAAATGGTGTTGGTAATGAATATCAACAATTACTTGTAGATGTAGTCAGTAGTAATAATGCGAGTAGTGAACCTAAAGTTTCGATTGCAAATATGCAGTATGAGATATTAGGTACAGGTAAAGTCACAGTATTTTTTAAGAGTGACCCTACCAAAAATGTAGAATTAAGTGATAGAGGAAATTGGGGTTTAAAACCAGATGAGATTAAACTACAAGACCCTATCGGAAATATTAGTTTAAGTAGCGACAGTACGGTTACAAAGTATAATTTAGTAATCGAATGTCATAAGGAAGCGGGATATAAAAATGGCTGATACAGTAACAACACAAACAGTAGCTGATACCTCAGGTGTAAAATTTGTCGTTAAGTTGACAAGTTATTCGGATGGTACTGGTGAAAATCTTGTAAAGAAAATTGACGCCTCAGAAACAACCTTTATGACTGAGGATGGAAATAGAAAATTAAGTAAAATATGGTATTCTATTAATACTGCTAATAACAAGTCAGCTGTTGAGCTATTATGGGACGGTACTACAGACGCTAGTATGGTAACATTATCAGGCCAAGGCTATTGGGATTTAAGACCAGCAGGTAATGAAGTGCCTAATAATGCAATCACACCGACTGGAGATATACTATTATCTACAAAAAACTTTGCAAATGGCGATAATTACACATTAATTGTAGAGTTTAGGTAAGAGTTTGTATAAATAGTTGGTACAAAGAGAGAACATATGAAACTAATTTCAGAAGAAGTACAAAATGCCGAGTATCTTGTAGAAGAAACTAACGGTAAAAAATCATATAAAATCAGAGGTATCTTTCTTCAATCAAACATGAAGAATAGAAATGGTCGAGTGTATCCGAAAGAAATTTTGGAACAAGAGGTCAACAGATACAACAAAGAATTCATCCAAAAAAAGAGAGCATTCGGTGAACTAGGACATCCAGACGGTCCTACAGTAAACCTAGAGAGAGTATCACACATGATACAATCTTTAACACCAGATGGTAATAACTTTATTGGAGAGGCAAAAATTATGGACACACCATACGGTAAGATTGTAAAAGGTCTTATTGACGAAGGTGCTCAATTAGGAGTATCAAGTCGAGGTATGGGGTCAATAATTCAGCGTAACGGTGCAAACTATGTAAAAGACGACTTTTACCTTGCAACGGCGGCTGATATTGTAGCAGACCCAAGCGCTCCAGACGCTTTCGTAGAAGGCATTATGGAACAAAAAGATTGGGTATGGGACAATGGTATACTTGTTGAAAGGGACATTGAAGCCTGGAAACAAGAAATAAGAACGGCGAAACAAAGAGCTTTAGACGAAGCTAAGCTAAGGGTATTTGGTTCGTTTCTTAAAAAACTTTAGTTTTATAAATAATACTAGTACGAATAAAAACGAAAGTTTTTTAATTAATTAGAAAACAAAAAGAGGAGATTTCTCAATGGCCGAAACAGAACAAAAGATTGAGGCGTTAGAAGCAGAAGCAGTGGTAGAGGCGCAAGCTAATCCATCAGCAGACGCTCCCAAAAAGAATGCTGTGGCGGCTGAACCTACTCACCTTAGTAATGAGGGCGAGGATTTAGGTCCAGCGGTAACTAAGCCTACGGATTCTAATCCTGACGCAACAAAAAAGACTAAGCAAGTTTCTGGTGACGCTCAACAAAAATCAGCTGGCGCTGCTGACGCAATGCCGAAGATTAAAGAAGAGCAAGAAACAGAAGCAAGTGAAGGTTCTGAGGAAATTTTAGAAACTAGCGAAGAGCAAACAACAGAGGACAAAGTTGAAGTAGTTGAAGAAGACGAAAAAATTGATGTTACTGCTGATGTAGACGCTTTAGTTAAAGACGAAGATTTATCCGAAGAATTTAAAACGAAGGCTGCAACTATTTTTGAAGCGGCTCTTAACTCAAAAGTTAAAGAAGCTAAAAAGAAAATGCACGCTGGATACGAAGAAAAACTTAAAGAAGAATCAGAAAAAGCTAAAGGCGAACTCGTAGAAAAAGTTGACTCATACCTTGCATATGTAGTGGAAGAGTGGATGAAAGAAAACGAATTGGCTTTAGAAAGAGGAATCAAAGGCGAGATTGCTGAAGATTTCATTTCTGGTATGAAGAAACTATTTGAAGAACATTATATTTCAGTCCCAGACGAAAAATATGATGTACTTGAAGACCAAGCTTCTAAGATTGATTCATTAGAAAAGAAACTTAATGAAGAAATCGAAAAGAATGTTGAACTTAACAAAGTAAAGTCAGAAAAGTCACAAACTTTAATCGTAAAAGAGATGAGTGAAGATTTAGCTGATACTGCTAAGGAGAAATTCAACAAACTTGCTGAAGAGGTTGAATATTCAAATGAAACAGATTTCAGAGCAAAGATTTCGACTATTAAAGAGTCGTATTTCGGTGCTAAGAAAGAAGTGTCATCTGACATTGATGATGTAGCGGTAGGTGATTCAGTTGGTGAAACAATTGATTTATCTAAAAGCATGGCTGCTTATACCGCCGCTATTACTAAAACCAAAGACATTAAATTGTCAAAATAAATAAAATAATAGAGGAGAGATAAAAATGTATTTATCTGAAACACACGAAAAAAAATGGCAGCCAGTTTTAGAACACGCAGATTTACCAAAAATCGGTGATTCTTACAAACGAGCTGTAACTGCTACAATCTTGGAAAACCAAGAGCGTGCAATGAAAGAGGACAATGCTTTCTTAAGCGAAGCTGCTCCAACTAACTCAACAGGCGCTTCAATTTCTAATTGGGATCCAATTTTGATTTCATTAGTAAGAAGAGCAATGCCTAATCTTATCGCATACGATATCGCTGGCGTACAGCCAATGACTGGTCCAACTGGACTTATCTTTGCAATGAGAAGTAGATATGACTCACAATCTGGAACAGAAGCGTTATTTGACGAAGCTGACACAGATTTCTCAGGAAGAAACAAAGCTGGTTCAGCTGTAGATGGTTATTCAACTACTGCTCAGGCTGGTACTAACCCTGAGGTTCTAAACGACTCACCTGCTGGAACATACACAACTGGTACAGCAATGACTACAGCAGCTGCTGAAGCATTAGGTGATGGTTCTGGAAATAGTTTTGCAGAAATGGCATTCTCAATCGAGAAGTCAACTGTAACTGCTAAATCAAGAGCTCTTAAAGCAGAATACACTATGGAACTTGCTCAAGACTTAAAAGCAATCCACGGTTTAGACGCTGAAACAGAATTAGCAAACATTCTGTCTGCTGAAATCCTTGCGGAAATCAACAGAGAAGTTGTTAGAACAATCTATACTAACGCAGAAAAAGGTTCACCAGCAGGTCATGTGACTACAGCAGGTGTATTTGACTTAGATACTGACTCAAACGGCAGATGGTCTGTTGAAAGATTCAAAGGTCTTATGTTTAACCTTGAAAGAGATGCGAACAGAATAGCACAAAGAACGAGAAGAGGTAAAGGTAACATTATCATTACTTCAGCTGATGTTGCAAGTGCTCTTCAAATGGCAGGCGTATTAGACTATACTCCAGCTCTTAACAACAATCTAACAGTTGACGATACTGGCAATACTTTTGCAGGTGTTCTTAACGGTAGATTTAAAGTGTACATTGACCCTTATAGTGCAAACTCAGCGTCAGCTCACTACTATGTAGTTGGCTACAAAGGTACTTCACCTTATGACGCAGGTATGTTCTACTGTCCATATGTACCACTACAAATGGTTAGAGCAGTTGGTCAAGATACTTTCCAACCGAAAATCGGTTTCAAAACTAGATACGGCTTACAAGCAAATCCATTTGCTGAAGCTGGAACTGGTGACGCAGCTGTTATTAACGGTGCTGGTTCTGCTAACGCTAACAGATATTACCAAAGAACGCAAGTTGCGAACTTAATGTAATAACTGTTTATACAGTAATACGAAAAAGGGCGGTTTATCCGCCCTTTTTTTTGGCTCTTTTCCTAGATGGATAAATAGTAATATGGATAAAAAGATGATAATTCAATTTGCATGGTTATTTGGTTTACTTGCCTTTATAACTGTAGTTGCAATAATAACATCTCCAAAGAACTTAAATAGATTAGAATTACTTGAAAAACGGATGGAAGATATTCAAATGCAAAGAAAAGTCTTAACCGAAAGAGAAAAACAATTAGAAAAATTAGCCGCTGAACAAGAGTGGAAAGAGGTCGACAATGACAATAACAAATAGTTTATCAAGACAACCAACAAGTTTGGACTATGCGTCACCAACGCAGTTTAAATTTCAGATTTCAAAACTGCCAAAGGTGGAATACTTTTGTACAGCAGTAAATTTACCTTCACTTACAATTAGTGAAACATCACAACCTACACCATTTGTTGACTTACCAATGCCTGGTACGAAACTAACTTATGGTTCATTGTCAATGACATTTTTGGTTGATGAAAATTTAGAGAACTTCCAAGAGATACACGGATGGATTAGAGGGTTAGGCTTTCCCGAAGATTACCTAGAATATGGTAACCTTGCACAAGCTGGCAATGACAGATTTCCTGGTGGGTCAAATGCCGTATCAACTGAACCAGGTAAAGTTAAATATGGAACAACAAAACAAGGTGCTGTATTTTCAGACGCAACATTGATTGTATTAACAAGTAAAAACAATCCTATTGTAGAGTGTAGATTTAGAGATTTATACCCCACAAGTATTGGTGAACTAAACTATGACCAACAAGCGACAGATGTACAATACTTAACAACCACAGTAAACTTTAACTACAGTAGATATGATTTTGCAGGCGTTGGTGCTTCAAACACTAGTGTTACAACCTCGTAATCAGACTTTACTTTTTACTGTTTTTGTGTTATAATGAAGTGAATATAAGGATAAATTATGGATTTAGAAAAACTACAAGAAATGGCCGACAAAGATTTGGCCATTAATGATACTGAATTAGATTTAGAATCCCTTAAAACACCACAACTCCACAACAAGTATATGAAACATTATACTAAGTTTAAGTTGATGTTGACTAAAGCGGAAACTGATTATAGACAGTTAAAAAAAGACAAATGGGAATATTATACAGGCAAATCAGACGCACAAGTTTATGCCGATAAACCATTTGATTTAAAAATACTAAGAACAGATGTTGATAAGTACATTGAATCAGACGAAGAATTGATTCGAGGTAAACAAAAGTGTGAGTACCTTTCAACTTGTGTTGACTACTTAGAAAAAACAATCAGACAAATATCAAATAGAACATTTACTATAAAAAACGCTATTGACTGGCGAAGATTTACTAGTGGTGCTGTGTAATGTTTTTAGAAAAGATATATAATATTAAAGAGGGTATTGTACCACAAGATTTTTGTGATAGTATTATTACAGAGGGTGAGTCATCAAATATTACAAAATCAGAAATAAAAGATGGTAATAATAACAATAGAAGCTCAAATGTATCTTGGTTGGATAATAAAAAATTACAAACATCTCTAAGAAATCTTATTCAACTCGCAAACGAAGAAAGTAATTGGAACTTCTCATTAAGAGAGTTTGAGCCTTTACAGTATTCAATGTATGAAGTTGGTGACCATTACGACTGGCATATTGATAGTCATAAAAAACCATATGAAAATGGTTTAATTAGAAAGTTAAGTTTCACATTATGTTTAAATGACGATTACGAGGGTGGTGATTTCAGAATAAGTCAACCACATCCAAATCCTGATAAAGTAATAGTTGATTCTTTTAAACCGAAAAAAGGAACTATGATAGTATTTCCTAGTCACATATGGCATAAAGTAGGTGAAGTAACAAAAGGCACAAGAAAATCACTAGTAGGTTGGGTTGTAGGAACACAATGGCAGTAGTTAAATATATTGTATTAGAAAAAAAAGATGAAGTTAATTTATCTATAGAAGCTGAAGCTGGCATCCGTAGAGATTTATCTGAATACTTTACCTTTGAGGTACCAGGTTTTAAGTTTATGCCTCAATATAGAAATAGAGTTTGGGACGGAAAGATAAGATTATATTCTTATCAGACAGGTCAAATATACGCCGGTTTGTATCCTTATATAATAAAGTGGTGTAAGGATAATCAAATAGAAGTTGTTGATGGTACTAAAATTAAAGATGTTACAGTAGATGAACAAGCCGTTGATGGTTTTATCAAAGCATTAAAAGTACCATTTGAAGTAAGGGATTACCAAAAGGAGGCATTTATTCATGCAATTAAAAAATCTCGTTGTTTATTGTTATCACCCACAGCTAGTGGAAAATCTCTCATTGTCTATCTTATTACTAGGTTTAACCTTATTCGGTTAAAAAATAAGAAACAAAATAAAGTATTAATAATTGTACCTACTACATCATTAGTAGAACAGTTAACAAAAGATTTTAAAGATTATGGTTGGAATAGTGAAGCCAATGTACATAAGATATATCAAGGACACGATAAAGAAACAAACAAAAGAGTTATAATATCTACATGGCAATCAATCTATAACCTACCAAAATCATGGTTTAGTCAGTTTGGTACCATTGTAGGAGATGAGGCACACTTGTTTAAGGCCGTATCACTTACTAAGATTATGTCTAAGTTAACAAGTTGTAAGTATAGGTATGGTCTAACAGGTACATTAGATGGTACAAAAACGCACAAACTCGTATTAGAGGGTTTGTTTGGTACTGTAAATAAAGTTATATCTACTGCTGAGTTGCAAGATAAAAAACAATTGGCGGCCTTGAAAATATATGGTTTGATATTAAATTATGATAGTGGTAGCAGACAAATGTTGAGTGGTAAAAACTACCAAGAAGAAATGGACTTTTTAGTTAGACATGAAAAAAGAAATAAGTTTATAGTTAATTTGGCCTCTAAGTTACAAGGTAACACACTTTGTTTATTTCAGTATGTAGAAAAACATGGTGCTGGTTTATATGCAGATATAACAAAAAAGGCAGAGGATAAAAAAGTATTTTATGTTCATGGAGGTGTGGAAGCAGATGACAGAGAAAAGATTAGAGAAGTTACGGAGAAAAGTGACAATGCTATTATCGTGGCAAGCTACGGAACCTTTAGTACCGGTATTAACATTCGTAACTTACACAACATTGTGTTTTGTTCTCCTAGTAAATCTAGGATAAGAAACTTACAATCAATAGGTAGAGGTTTAAGATTAAAAGATGACAACTCAACGGCAACTTTATATGATATTGCTGATGACTTAACATACAAGGAGAAAGAAAATTACACACTTTCTCATTTCCGAGAAAGGATAAATATATACAATGAAGAAGAATTTGATTATGAAATCCATAATGTGGAGTTAAACAAATGACAAACATTAAAATAGTTAAACTAGTTAACGGTGATGATATTGTTTGTGCTTTCCCCTCAGACCAATTACCTGAGGATTCCAAACTATTAAGAATATCTAAGCCGTTTCAGGTAAAGTATATTCCTCAGTTAACACCTCAGGGATTTAAGGATTATGTGGCTCTAGTTAAGTGGACAGCTTATACTAGTGACCAAATTATTACTATTCCAAAAGAAAAGATAATGACAATCACCAATGCAACTGGTGAAATGCAAACTTCTTATGTCAATATAATCGGCGAATATAATGTAGTTGATAAAGTTCCAAATAGAATGAAGACCCCTAACTATGAACAAGAAAGAGTGAGTGATGAAGATGATAAAAGAATTAATGAAATCTTTGATGATTTCGAAGATGACCCAACCTTCCATTAAAATTAAATATAAAGTATCTTTAAGTAAGTGGCTTAGGAGGTATCTCTATGACGGCAGACACCGTCTATTATACTCATATTTGCCACAGAGTCAAGCGTGGTTCGGCCATTTAATAAAAAATAATTATGTCAACCTAGGCTTGACTATTCCGAAGGATAATGTATAATGACTACTATGACTAAAAAAACAAAAACTCAAAAAGAACATTATGTAAATAATAAGGAGTTCCTGGCAGCCATGATAGCATTCAAAGAGAGTGTTATATATGCAAAAGAGAACAATAAAGAAAGACCTCCTGTTACTGATTACATAGGTAGTTGTTTCTTAAAGATTGCGAATCATCTATCATACAGACCTAATTTTATTAATTATACTTTTAGAGATGATATGATATCAGATGGTATAGAGAATTGCTTACAGTATTTGGATAACTTTAATCCAGAAAAATCTAATAACCCATTTGCTTACTTTACACAAATCATTTATTATGCTTTTATTAGAAGAATACAAAAAGAGAAAAAGCAAGTAACCATTAAACATAAACTAATAATGGAAGCTAATTATGATGACCTTACATTGCAACCAGGTGAAGATAGAGATTTTAAAAATCAATTTACTGAATTCTTACAAAAGAATACCGTTATAGACGAACCAGCGAAAAAGAAGAAAGAAACAAAAAAGACTACAAAGAAATCGAAATCAACCTTGGAATATTTTATTAATGAAGATAGCGTTACTGAATGATACACATTTCGGTTGTCGTAATGATTCACCTGCTTTTATAGAATACCAAAATAAGTTTTACAATGATATATTCTTTCCTTATTTGAAAGAACACAACATTGGAACATTGGTACACTTAGGTGATGTTGTTGACAGACGAAAATTTATAAATCACAATACAGCCCATAACTTTAAAAAAGTTTTTTGGGATAAGTTAGATGATATGGTCATAGATACCCATATAATTATTGGTAACCATGACACTTACTATAAGAACACAAACGAGGTCAATGCTTTACAGAATCTTAATATTAGTCAAAACGCTAAAATCTATACCCGAGCAACTACTGTTAACCTTGGGGGTCTTGATATATTGTTTCTTCCTTGGATTTGTGATGACAACTTGGATGATAGCGTACATGCTATTGACAATACCAATTCGACTATTTGCATGGGTCACCTTGAAATTAAAGGCTTTGAAATGCACAAAGGCGTATATAATGACCATGGGCAAGAAAAGAACCAATTTACAAAATTCGAAAAAGTCTTAAGCGGACACTTTCACAAAAAATCAGATGACGGCCGTATCTTTTATCTAGGTACTCAATATGAAATTACATGGTCAGACTATCAATGTCCTAAAGGTTTTCATATCTTTGATACAGAAACAAGAGAGCTAGAAAGAATAATTAATCCTTATCGTATGTATAAAAAAATATACTATAACGATAAAGAACAAAACTATTCTAATTATGACTTATCAGAATTTGATAATACATATGTTAAGTTATTTGTCACTAATAAGACAGATGATGATATGTACAACAACTTAGTAGAAAGAATCTATAATACAATCAATGTACACGAACTACAAATTATAGAAGACCCTATTGATGTGGCCTCTACAGTAAGAAGTGACATATTAGAACAAGGCGAAGACACACAAACATTTTTAAATAATTATATTGACCAGGCTGATACCGGTGAATTAGATAAAATAAAATTAAAACAGTTTGCAAGAGAACTGTATGGTGAGGCAAATGAATAGAACAGTAGAATATAGTAATATGCCATTTGGTCCCTATGTTATGAGAACCAAAATTGACGAAGATATAAGAAAAAGATTATTAACAGACGGAAAAAAACAATTAAAAAGTTATCATAAAAGATTAGCTGGCCATTTAGAATCACAACTAAAATATAATGATGAAACTACAAGTTGGTTTTATCAACAATCAAGTCCTATATGGCAAGCGTATAGAGAGGGTTGGTCTAATTGGTCAGGACATCCTAATGAACCAGTAGAACTAAATGCTCACGATTTATGGGTAAACTTTATGAAACCTGGTGACTTTAATCCTGTACATACTCATGGCGGTGATTACTCATTTGTCATATTTTTAGATATACCAAAAAAACTCATAGAAGAACAAGACGCATTTGAAGGCACATCAGCTAAACCTGGTTCATTAATGTTTGAGTTTACACAACAAGCAAAACCAAAATGGGCAATGACAGGACAATCATTTAGACCATCAACAGGTGATATGATTATATTTCCAGCCCTATTACAACATTGGGTACTTCCTTTTAAATCAAAATGTACAAGAGTTAGTGTATCAGGCAACCTTGAAATATTAAACAGGCAAAAATTATCAAATGATTTCTTTTAAACGAATAAGATATAAAAACTTTTTATCTACTGGTAATATACCAATTGAAGTAGAGTTAGATAAAACACCAACTACATTAATTGTAGGTAGTAATGGTAGTGGTAAGTCAACACTATTAGACGCCTTATGTTATGCTCTGTTTAACAAACCATTTAGAATTATTAAGAAAGACCAGATGGTCAATACTATTAATAATGGTGACACACTTGTTGAGGTGGAATTTGAAGTTGGTACAAATCAATATATGATTAGACGAGGTATTAAACCAAATCTATTTGAAATATATCAAAATGATAAGCTTATAAACCAAGACGCAAGTAGTATAGATTATCAAAAGTACCTTGAACAAAACATAATGAAACTAAACTATAGGTCGTTTATTCAGGTTGTAATATTAGGCTCTTCATCATATGAACCGTTTATGAAGATGAAACCAAGATATAGACGAGAAGTTGTTGAAGAAATTTTAGATATAAGAGTTTTTGGCTTAATGGACTTAATTTTGCGTTCTCAACAGAGTGATTTACAAAAAAGTCTAACGGAGGTGAGGCACCAGGCGGAGTTAATAAAGACCAAGTATGAAACTGAAGCAAAACATCTAAAGTCTTTGGAAACGCAAGGAACAGATATCCAGGCGCATAAGAAAAAATTACTAGATAAAAACACACAAGATTCATCTAATTATCAACAAAAGATACAAGAGTTGAATGAATCAATAGCCGTGTCAAAAGAAAAGGTAAAAGACAAGTTAAAGGTTGATATGAAGTTTAATCAACTACAAAAATTAGAAGCTAAAATAGAAACAAATCTTTCTTCACACAGAAAGACACTGGAGTTTTTTGAACAAAATGATAACTGTCCTACCTGTACACAATCTATAGACAAACATTTTAAGGAACAAAAATGTATACACGAACAACAAACCATATCGAAACTATCAAAAGGCTTACAAGAGCTCGTAGAAGAACTTTCCAAACAAGAACAGAAAGTAACAGAGTTTGGGAAGATGTCGAACAAGATACAAGAGATGAATGTGGACATAGCAAAGATACATACAAGTTTGGAAAACATCAAAAAAAATAGTGACCAAATACATAGAGATATATCAATGGCTCAAAATAGTGATATTGATAGTATTAAACAAGACTTGGTTGATATGTCATTACAGTTGAAAGAAGCTGAACAAGAATTAGACAAAGTGCAAGAACAAAAGAAATATGTTGATATACTAAGAGAGATACTAAATGACAAGGGTGCTAAGGCGCAAATCATTAAGAAATATCTACCTATAATGAATCAGTTAATTAATCAACATTTACAATCAATGGATTTTTATGTTAACTTTAACCTAGATGAAGAATTTAATGAAACAATAAAAAGTAGATTTAGAGATACTTTTAATTATAATAGTTTTAGTGAGGGTGAGAAAATGAGAATTGACTTGGCCTTACTTTTTACTTGGCGACAAATAGCTAAGATGAAAAATAGCACAAACACAAACTTACTAATGTTAGATGAAATATTTGATAGTAGTTTAGATGGTCAAGGTATGGACGACTTTTTTAAAATTATCAAACAGTTTGAAAAGGAAAACATCTTTATTATATCTCATAAAGGTGATATATTATTTGACAAGTTTACCAATATTATTAAGTATGAGAAATATAAAAACTTTACAAGGTTGCAACAAACATGATAAAGGAGGGTTATATATCACAAAAAAGACTAGAATGGATTAATGAGAATGTTATTAGAAATAAAAACTTTTCTTGGTATATTGAACCTGTTACAGTTTTAGGGTTTTCAAAAAACTGGCCATCTTTCTGCCATACATTAATAACAAGATATGATTATGATAAGTTGTCAGCTGGTGATAGTAATTCAGATTTTGAACCATTTTTTACAGACTTAATAAAAGAGATATGTAAAGAAAACAAACTAAGTTTAAAAAGAATATTAAGAGGAGCTATAAATTATACTAGTTATTTTGAAGAAAAACATTCACACACACATTACGACCATAACTGGCCACATTTAAATATTATAATATATTTAAACAGTTTTAGTAAAGGTTCTACCTACTTATTTAAAGAAACTTATAGTGATGTCGTACAACCTCATACAGCTAAAAAGATTCAAAAAGAAATAAAAGCAGATGTAGGTAAATATGTTATTTTTCCAGGTGAAAATTATCATGCGGCTGGTTCAGTAGGTAAAGATGATGAATATAGAATGATATGTATTTACAATATTGAAACACATAATAATATAATAAAAGTAGGAAAGAAGGCAAAATGAAAGAACTAAAACTAATACCACCAAGCGACCCTAGAGTTAACAATGCAATTGCACCATTTGTTGACGAAATGCTAGAAGAAAACGGATTTAAAGATAGAAAAGAATTAGCAGAGGCAATGAACTTTACTATGGAAAAATATCAAGGTATTGGTCTATCAGCAAATCAAGTTGGTTTACCTTTTAATATGTTTGTAGTAGGTGGTCATCCACAAATAGAAAATGGTATGAGATTATCTTGTTTCAACCCTATGATTATAGAAGCTAGTGAAGAAACTATAATGATGAAAGAGGGGTGTCTAACATATCCTTTCTTATTTTTAAATATTAGTAGACCAAAAAAGATTACCCTAAAGTACACAGACGAAGATGGTGAACTTAAAGAAGCAAAACTTGATGGTATGATGAGTCGTATTGTACAACATGAATATGACCATATGTTAGGCAGAAACTTTACAGAAAGAGCAAGTAAGTTAAAGATTGACGCAGCTATGAAAAAGCGTGATAAGATGTTGAAAAAGATAAAAAGGTACCAAGAAGCTGAATCAAAAATGAATAAGGCTTGACATTTTTTAAATACTAGTGTAGGATGTATATATTATGAGTTATTCGTGGAATAAAGAAATGACAATAGATGACCAATGGCAAAGTTGGCAAGACAATACAGATTTGTCTAAAGTACCAGATATTGATACAGAAACACTAAAACAAACAATCATTAAAGATTTGACCTTTGTATCAGCTATGACGGTACAAGAGTACACACTCTATCAAAAATTTCAGGAAGTAAAGTTTAGATATCCAACAGCGGAAACAAATAGTTTCTTTGATGATAAGCCTGCTATGGTAAGACCTGAACAGGCAACAGTCATACAAGAAGTAAAGAATAACTTTTGGTTACCAGAAGACCCCGAAGAATATTTAAATCTTCAACCAGAATTAGTTTGGACAGATGGTGCTGAGGTACAATCACACACAAATGCCAAAGGTTCTGAAATCTGGAACGCATTGAGAACATTTTTATCTACCATGAAAAACAATAGTAACATTGGTAGAAATCTAAACTTTTTAGTAAGAGATAAAGTAACACAGAAATACCTTGGTGTTATCTGTATGAGTAGTGACTTTTTAGACCTTACACCTAGAGATGAATATATTGGGTGGGAACGAGAAGCTAAAACTCAGAGAATGATTAATCATACTTGCATTGGTAGTACAATTGTACCAATACAACCACTTGGTTACAACCTGGTTGGTGGTAAACTACTTGCTTTGTTATGTTTATCAGATACGGTTGAGCAAACATGGGAACATCAATATAAAGACAAATTAGTAGGTGTTACAACTACAAGTTTATATGGTAAAACTAAAGTAATACCATTATCACAATACGATAGATTAAAACATTGGAAGAAAATGGGTTGGACTGCTGGTTCAGTATCATATGAACCAGAGAAAACAACTAATACCATGATACAACAATGGTTGATGAAGAACCACACATATAAATTCTTTGAATGGTATGTTGCAAAGAAACCTAGTGGACAACCTCATAAAAGAGACCATAGAAATAGAAGCAGAGCATTCACATATAGTAAACTAGGTATTGACAAGAAATTACAAAAGTCTGAACATGCGAGAGGTATCTATTTTGGCGAGTTATTTACGAATACTAAAGAATTTTTAAGAGAAGAAACGAATACGACAGGTCTAACAAGAGCCTTTGACAATTCAGTTGAAGCCCTTACAGAATTATGGAAGACCAAATATGCTAGAAAAAGAATAGCTAGTTTGAAGAAACAAGACCGTGTTTCAAAGGAAACACATTTCTATGACGATATAATATATCTAACATGGGAAGAAACTAAACAGAAATATTTACCACAGGTAGGGAGATAAACCATGGTCGAAGGACAATTAGAATTAGAATTAGGTACTGTAACGAATGAAAATCATAAATACAAGAAAATTAGCGACCTTGATATGTACCAAAAGGTTGCTTTAACAACGGCAATATATCCGAGAGAACAGGCCATTATATACCCAACATTGGGACTGACCGGTGAAGCAGGCGAAGTTGCGAACAAAGTAAAGAAAATAATAAGAGATGGCTCAGATAGTAAAGATGAAAAACTGGTGTCTGAAATCAAAGCTGAAATTGGTGATTGCCTTTGGTATATCGCTGTATTGGCTAACGATTTTGACATTAAGTTATCCGACATTGCAAGCGCTAATATAGAAAAGCTAGCAAACAGAAAGACAAAAGGAACTATTCACGGTTCTGGTGATGACAGATGAAAGTTGTCATAGTAACCGGTGGTTTTGACCCCCTACATTCAGGACATTTAGAATACCTAAAATGCGCCAAAGCATTAGGTGATGTGCTGATTGTTGGTTTAAATTCAGATGATTGGTTAAGGCGTAAAAAAGGCAAGTCTTTCTTGCCATTTTATGAAAGAGAACAAGTATTACTTAATCTAAAAGGTATAGATAATGTAATAAACTTTGCAGACCATGAAGACCATGCTGGTGAGGCAATTCTAAAAGTTAAGAGATTTTATCCACATGCAAAGATTATATTTGCAAATGGTGGTGATAGAACAGACGAAAACATACCAGAAATGGACTTATTCATGGATGAGGAGTGGATTGATTTTGAGTTTAATGTTGGCGGGTCCAAAAGCAATTCATCATCTAGCATACTTGAAAAATGGGTCGATAATCGAACGGAGAGACCATGGGGTTACTACCGAGTATTGCATAATGACAAAGATGTCGTAAAGGTAAAAGAACTTGTGGTTGCACCAGGTAAGTCTTTATCCATGCAAAAACATAAACACAGAGCTGAACATTGGTTCATAGCTTCAGGCCTGGCTACAGTATATACTATCAAAGAATCATCTACAGATTACGAACTACAAGGACACTATAAAATGTTTGATAACTTACATGTTAAGAGAGGTGACTGGCATATGTTAGCAAACGAATCAGACGAATCGTTGCGAATCGTGGAGATTCAATATGGTTCCGAGTGCTCGGAAGACGATATTTTAAGAAAATAATCAAAATTTAGCTGCGACAAACACGCTTTTATTTTGTGTGTATTCGGAAACCCTTACCAGGTAACAAAAAAAACTTTAAAAAAAAGCGAAATAACGCTTGACTTATTGATATTTCTCCTGTATACTAACCAGTATATGATGAAAAAGGACAAAAACACTATGAATTTAGAAGTAAAATCTAATCTAGCAAAATTACTTGCTAACGAAAATATTACAATTCAACACAACAATGTTAAGACAGCTTCTTTTGATGTAAAGAATCGTGTTCTTACTTTACCTATATTTAAAGAAAAATCTGGTGATGTTTATGATATGCTTATAGCACATGAATGTGCTCACGCATTATGGACACCATATGAACAATGGAAAGGTATTGATAATGCCGAACTAAGGTCGTATGTTAATGTACTTGAAGATTGCAGAATTGACTTATTAATTCAAGCAAAATATCCTGGTGTTGTTAGAAATTATCAGAATGGTTTTGATATATTAGAAAAACAGAATTTCTTTGGTATTTCTGGTAAAGATATCAATAAAGAATTTATGATTATTGACAAGATTAATTTGAGGTCAAAATCATTACAAAGATTACCTTTCATCTTTAGCTCAGAGGACAATTCATGGTTAGCTAAAGTTGACGCCTTAAAAACTTTTGATGATGTGTTAGCTTTAGCAAATGAATTACTAGATTGGCAAAAAGGTCAAGTTGAGCAGATGATGAAACTACCTGATTTTGATAATCATATCATTGCTCAAAATTACGACCTTGCTGATGAAGATTTTGATGATGAAGATTTTGAGGACTTTGACGGTGGTCAAGGTCAAAATTCAGACGCTGATTCAAATGATGATGACGCTGACGAAAAAAATGATTTTAATAATTTTGGTGACCAAAAAGCAGATGATGAAAAAGACAGTAATCAATCTGGCCAAGGTGACAGTAAGTCAGATTCTAAAGAAGAAGTAAAAGAAGATAAAGAAGCCGATAGATTTGCTAAAGGTGCCGGTGGTGCTGATAAGATGAAGATGTTAAAATCTATTACAGATGATACATTTAATCAGAAGCAAGAAGAATTGCAAGATAAAAAAGCAAAAGGTTTTAGATATGCTAAAGTGCCTACTCCTAACTTAGGTAAAGATGGTAACTTAACTTCTTGGAAGACCTTTCTTTCAGACATGGAAAAATACAAAGTTAAATCAATAACTGATTATGGTAATTCAACTAAGTCATATGTTGAATACCTTGATAGAACATTTAAAACTTTCACTAAAGAAAACAAGAAAACTGTTATGTATCTTGTTAAAGAATTTGAGATGAAGAAAGCTGCAACTGCTTATAAGAGAGCAAGTACAGATAAAACTGGTATCATTGACC
>JACLAB010015323.1_pt1 | contig 60930 bp, 91 predicted proteins | sample 8027921 | NCBI WGS metagenome assembly JACLAB01 (sample SAMN15725117, study PRJNA655200) | protist metagenome | isolation source: fluorescence activated cell sorting (FACS) single amplified genomes of... | place: USA: West Boothbay Harbor, Gulf of Maine | collected 2000-07-19 | reverse complement strand
TCTTGCTTCTGTTCCAGTATACCAAACACCACCTGGTGTGTTCCGACCTGTTTCTCCATAATTAAATACTACGTACGCATTATTATAATTAGATCCTGTTGTTGGATAATACCAAACAACTTCTGTAAATAAGTTATTGATACCTGCTGCAACTTGTTGACCTTTTGTAGTATCTAAATTGTCATAAACAAAATCTTCTACAGTACAAGGTAGAGATTTAACTGTACCATCAAATAGAAATAAACCATTTGCACTCATCCAAAAAGCATTACCATCTATCTCAACAACTGCATTCTTACCAATCAATCCACAGTTAGTGCCGACTTGCTCAAATCCAAATGTAAAAGGTGCACCAATAAATTTCATAGTGTACAAAGCGTTATCTGTCCAAACTAGAATTGTTTCTTTTGCTTTAATTGCACCAACAATTTTAGTACCATCTTGTAATCTAAAATCACCGGCACTGTTAATAGCTGTTGCTGTATAATCGTTTATGTTTTCTTGATCCGAGAATCTTATAAACATATCATCTTGTGTTGATGTATTTCCAATAGTTGTTTCAGTTCCAAAATGACATAAGTGTCTAGTTGTTGGTGATATTAAACTTAATCTTGATGCAGTAGGGTTACTTGCTGTAGAAAAACCTGAAGTACCTGTTGATGCTCTAACTGTTGTAGGTGATGCCGCTCCTGCATTCCATGTAAATGTTTTACCGTTTGCAATAGTTGCAACTAACACTTGACCAAAGTTATCTAAAGACCAAAGTCCAGGTTCAAGAGTTACTTCTGATGCAAGGACCGCTTCTCCCCAGTCAGAATAATTTGTTGCATCAACAACAGCTGTACCAGTATTGTGAGCAGCGTTTGTTGTGCCATTAACATTTCTTGTAATGCTTGTTAAGTTTGGAGATGATATAGCTCCGTAAGATATTAATTCTGACTCAACTAAAATTCTACCTGCAGCAGTAAAGTTGGTTGTTGCAGCAAGTGTAACGCTTGTACCAGATCCACCTGTACCAGATGAGTTTGCACTTAGTGATCCATTTAATGTTGATGTTGCAGCACCTGGAACTGACCCGTCCCATTGAGATATACCAAAACCATAACCATAAGATTGATCTGCTGGACCAATTTTTTCATAAGGTATAACAGACATACTACCACCTGTTGATACTGTTCCTGTTGCATTTGAACTTTGTGTAATTGTAAAAACTGTAGGTGTTGTAACTGAAGTTACTTGAAATAGTTTATCATCAAAATCAGATGCATTGTATCCTGTGCTACTTGGTAAAGTTACACTAACTAATAAAATAATATCACCAGGTTCTAAGTTGTGAGCTGATCCAGTTGTGATTGTACACACTGCGGAATTTTGTACAGTTGCGATTGTTGAAGAAGCTAAAGGTGTTTTTATAGGTGTTATATCAAACAGTTGACCTTCAAAATATAAAAGTAAAAATTTATCTGTACCAATTGCAACATACCTATTTCCGTTTAAATCTACAAAGGCATGAAGTTTTCTTGAAACACCCACAATAGAATCTGATATTAAAGAAGACCAACCCCCTACTTTTTCAGGTAGTCCATATCTAAATCTTGAGTTATCAGAATCAATCCATCGGTTCTCTGCTCCGACTTCAGTATCTTGTTTATCGATACCCGGTTTAATATTAAAATCAATAAGGGCCATGGTCCGTGCTCCTTACGCCGTGTTGGTTTTATACGCCCAACCTCTTGTTGAATCAACGTAGACTAATGAAAAGGCTTGACCGTTAGTTGTTAAAGTTAAATTACTTGTACCTGTATTTATTGGTTGGCTATTTCTATTAATAATTAAATTGTTATTGGCAAATGTGCCTCTAGCATCAACAAATAAAACTTCAGCACCTGTTGCAGGTGAAGCTGGTAGTGTTACTGTAATTGGGTTAGCTGTTGTGTTTGCTAAAATTTGATCACCATCGACTGCAGTGTATGCAGTAATTGTTGAAGAGTTTAATGTTACATAACCTTGTTTACGTAATCCTAAACTAACATTTGTACCATCTGAATAAACTAATGAAGTAGAACCTATGGGTAATACAACCCCGGACCCTGAAACCGTTTTAACGGTAATAGTATATAAAGTAGATGTACCTCTACTAGTTGCATCTTCAAATACTATAACTCTTTCAGCACTATCAGGTATAGTTACACTTCTGTTTGCACCAAGTGTACCTGTTAGTTTTATGTATAAATTTTTACCTGTAGATGTAGCACCATTGTCTAATGCTAAAGTAAGATCACCACTTGCAAGTTGTGCAGAGGATAAGTAACCTGTAGATAATTGTTCTAGTATTTGTAAGTTTGTATTAGTAATTGTACCCCATAACCCTGCTTTTTCACCAGTTGTTATAAGTTCTAATTTTGAATTTGTTGAGTAAGATGATGCCATAATTTATTAATAAGGGTCTATTGGTGTCCAAGTCATGTTCACCCCTGGTACTATATCGTTCCAGGTAATAATACCCGCCTCTCCTGTGTTTGCCGTTAATTGTGATCCTGTAGGAGTCACAACTGCTGTTCCTGTCACTGTAACACTTCCTGTCGCTAAGGTCAATGAGTTTCCAGTAACGGATACGTTTGCATCTGCTGAAACTACTACAGTTCCTATTCCTAATGATGCTTGTGATCCAGTTGGATTAACTACTGCTGTTCCTGTAACTGTTACTGTTCCTGCCCCAAGACTTACTTGAGAGCCACTAGGATTAGCTGTTGCATTTGTAGTTGCTATAGCAGTACCAACTCCTATACTTAATGCATTACCTGTTACATTTATAAGGACATTAGGGTTAAAGAACGATGTCGCTATTGGAGCACCGGATATGGAAGTCAGGCCGAGCATATTACTCCTATTGAAATATTACTTTTTTTAACATATAAGAATTATATAGTAAATAATATATAATGAAAGCTAGAAAATAACCATATGAAGACTGTAATATTGGACAATGTTCTTTCCGAAAAAGAATTGTTTTATATGTATAATCAAGTCATAAGCAGTCCAACGTGGAATATGACAGGTGTATCTGGACCACACAATGGTTTTATATCTTCACCTATTTTGATAGCTAAAGACAATAATGGTGGAACCCAACATTATCCATTTTGTCTTTGGGGACAAACTCTAGTTTATAGGATAGCTAAATTACTAGAAAATAAAAATATAGGTATACCTACTGATTTAAATAGAATGTGGTTCAATGTTACTTATCACGGTAGAAAAACTCAACATTGGTTACATCAAGATGATCAAGAAAATTCAAAACTAAAATCAATTTTATTATTTATGACTCCTGTTTGGCAACCAGATTGGAGAGGTTTTTTTTATGTCGATGGTGAAGAGTTTAAATATAAACCAGGAAGTGCTGTAGTATTTGATTCAAATGAATACCATAAAGGAGAATCTCCTGTATCTGAAACATATAATTGGCAACGAATGTGTTGTAATATGGTGGTAGGGTAATGATTAGTTTTATAGATAAAAATAATAAATTAAATGAAAGTAAAAGTAGTTTAAATATTACTTATCCTAGAACTGTAAATATAATATTTGGAAGCTATCCTCATCCCGACGTAATTCATAATTTTATTATGAATATAAAAAACAACATAAATAAAAAGATGAATAATTACACAAATGTAAAAGGAGGAATGACTAGTTGGGTTCATTTTCTAGATAATGATAATTTTAAAAAATTTTTTATCTATTTAATAAACACACATCAAACTACTCACCCACATCTTTTTCAATACTTTTTAGAAAGGTATGAAGTTACCAATGCTTGGGGAAATGAAATAAAACCAAATGATAGTTTAAATTATCATACACATCCTTGTTGGCATGGTATTCTTTATTTAACAAAAGGTTGTGATTTATATTTGCCAGAGCTTAATATAAAAATAACTCCTGAACCTGGAGACTATTACATTTTTCCACCTGAAGTATTACATGGTTTTGATAAATATGAAGGAGAGCAAAATAGATATAGTTTAGTTTTTAACATACAACAAGCTAATGAATTTAATTTTAAGAAAAAATTAAAAGAAAAAAATGATAGAGAAAACAGTTAACATAACCAATTTTATTGGGGTCTATGATAATTACATACTTCCACAAGAATGTGATAAAGCTATTAAATTATACGAAGATCAAAATAAATTTAATAACACAGTAAATAGATTAGCTTCAGAAAATTCATCTATTTTACAAAAACAAGATCAACAATTTTTTATAAATAAAACTAATATTGATGTTTGGTGGGAAGAATTAAAACCAATGATGTTAAATTTTGATATGGCCTTAAAACATTATCTTCAAAATACAGGTGCTAATGAAGCTTATAAAGATCCATTAAATTATACTAGTTTAAAAATTCAAAAAACTTTACCTACTGAAGGTTACCATGTTTGGCATATTGAACATCAAAAAGGTTATGATAATGAGGCAAGAGCTTTTGTTTTTAGTATATATTTAAATAATATAGAAGAAGGTGGAGAAACAGAATTTTTACATTTCTCAAAAAGAATAAAACCTAAAACAGGTAGAATAGTTATATGGCCTGCAGCTTTTCCTTATGTTCACAGAGGTAATCCACCTTTATCAGGTGAAAAATATATTTTAACTTCTTGGATGATGTTACGATGAGTATGATGTAGGTCTTGAACCTTTTTCTGATTCGTCTCTAGGGTCATTGTCCCAATCATTTTGTAGTCTAGTTAAATTTGCAGTGTCCCATAAATCTATAAACTGTTGAAAGTCTCCAAGATTAGCATCTACATAAGTACTATTAGGCGTTTCATCCCTGTATTCTACTTCATCCGTAGTAACTGAAGTTTGGTATTGAATAGCCCAGATATTTAAAAACTTAGACTCAGACCAAAAAACATCATTGTTAATTATATAACCTGTTCCAGCATCATCACCTGTTTGTTTAATAATTAATTTATCATCAAATATTACTGTCCAATTTGCATTAGTTGCCATTTTTTTCCTATGTTTTAATTACGTAAATTACTGTTAAATAAGGTTGTAAAACCGAAGTTGCACTTCCACTAAAATTTGCACTCATGTTATGTGAGTGTGCACCACCGCTACCAGTTTGGTAATAAGTTTGTATAGTTGTTGGACCACCACCACTATTTTTATATGGATAGCCTGAATTATTTCCATCGTAATTACCTAATAATACATCGTGTTGGTGAGCTGCAAGTTGTGCTGTTGATAAAGATGCATTTGCTGTAGATCCACCTATGTTTCCACTTGAAGCTACTGTTTCTGCACCACCTGTTGAAGCTAAAGCTTTGTTATTAGATTTACTTACAGGTACTTTGTTTTGTAAATCAGGTAAAGTAAAAGTTGATGAACCATCGCCTGCACCATAAGTCGTGCCTACGATTGCAAATAAATCTGAGTAAGTTGATCTTGAAACTGCTGAACCATCACACTCTAAAAAACCAGTTGGTACTGATGCTGTAGACCACGGTACAATAGTCGCTGTTGGAATTCCAGCATTTTGATTTGGTCCTAGTCTAGTTATCGCCATAATTTATCCTATCAACGCTTTAATTTCTGCGTCGTCCAATCCTAAATCTTTTAGCTTCTGTTTACCAGAGGCTTTTTTATCTATTGCTGCTTGTTCAGCATTTGCCATTTCAGTTTCTACAGTTGGTATCATAGCTTTTATATCTGCTTTAGAAATTTCAGCAGTACCATTTAACCAATCAATTTCGCAAGTATCAATATCTCTTCCTCTTACAGTAACTTCTGCATTAGGATTTATTTTTTTTATTGCATTAAAAATTTTCATATTATGCTCCTATCTCCATAGCAATTAATGTTGATGTTGTAGAATTTATAGAAAGTTGACCAGCACCACTAGCACTTTCTAATCTACCTTGTACTTTATATGTTAATTGAGAGCTAGATGAAGGAGAATCTACATGCATTGGAGATTGAACTGCTACTAAATTTCCAGCATTACTTTGTAATCTAGCAAAACCATAAGCACCACTTGAATCTCCAGTTGCAAGATTTGTTGAACCTCTTAAAAAAGTAAAAATTATAGAATTGCCAGATGTATTTACATAAGCTGTTCCTGACATCATAAGTAAAATTTTTGATGATGTTGCACTTGGAGTAATATTTAAAGTTAAACCTGTATCAGAAAAACTTGCACTTCCAGTAGTGTATTCAGATGTTAATGTATCACTAACAACTTGCAAAATTTTTCCAGTGACTAAAGCAGCACCATTATTTTGTAATGTCCCAACAATATTAGTAGTATCACCAGATGCACCAATAGTAATAGTATCAGAACTCTCGTTGATAATGTTATTACCTGATGTATCTTGTATCGTGTCTACTTTTAAAATTGCTGTCATTATGCTCCTATTAACCTATACCCCATCCATATTGTTGAATAATCACTTCTTAATTCTTCAGTTGAACCAATATCATGTTGAATGTATGCCTCATAGTAATCAGTAGTACTAGCAGTATCAGACCAATTACACCAAGACGTTGTTTTTTCTGTCCCAGAAGCTCTTATTCTTGTGGTAGAAGTGCTTTCACCAGAACCATTTTTATAAATTTTTAAAAACATATTTTTTTGGTCATCTAAATCATCTATAGTTACTTGTAATTCAAATTTGTATTTTCCAACTACCCCTGGAGTAAATCTGTAATTGCTTGTATCAAATTTAGAATCTGTGTCATATACTTCAGTATCAAAAGCAATTTTAGTGTAAGACCCTGTAGATATGTTTTGACTTGATCCAATTCTAACCATAAAAGCTGGAGTGTTTTTCATAGAACTATTTAAAGTCATAGTTCCATTAGCCATATCAACAGTCTCCCCAGATTGACCAAGAGTAATGGTCCCTGATCCAGAGCTCGTTGTTATTGTTCCTACTTTTAATGTTCCGTCTGCCATAATTTTCCTATATTAATTTAACTCCTGAAAAATAATTACTGTATTCACTAGAAGAACCATATAATAAAATTGAACCACTATCTGATGTAGTTGTAAAAGCGTACATTTCAAAATAATCATCAACAGCAGCTTCTTGTAACCATGCACCACCAACAGAAAAATCTCTACCATCTTGGTCACTATTAAAATTCCAATTAAATGCTTGAACTCTATTTCCATTTTTGTTTAACCTAGTAGAAAGTCTAGTTAGGTTATTATCAGAATCATAACCATAAAGATTTATAGAAAATAAATATGTTCCTGCAGTTACACAAACAAATTTATCATTAGTTAAATCAAATACTCCACTAGCACTTTCAATTTTAGTAGTAAAAGTTTTTTTAGTTTCTGTAGAATTATTTATGGTTTGACTTGATGTATTATAAGCATGAAAATATGGGGCGTTAGCAGGAAAACCTGTACCTGCAGTTCCAGCAATATTTAAAGTTGCACCAGATGGTATGTTTACAGTGTCACCACTTTTACCTAAATTAATTGTGGCAACATTACCATCACCAACTTGTAAAGTGTTAGTTCCTGATACTGTATCAATAGTGTTTGTTTCTAGTTTACTCATTATAAAATTACGAATGTACTCCCTGATGGAATTGTTATTGTGCCTGAAACTGTAACGGGTCCAACCAAGGCTCCGTTTGTAGATCCAGCCATTGATATACTACTCCATGTTTGTGAATTTTTCACGAAAAAAGTTGATGACAAAGAACCAGTTGTCACCGTTGCATCTGTCGGTGTACCTATATCAAATGTGTTACCGAGCACAGTTCCAAAAAAAGTATCTGTTGCTGCTGGCGCCGATGAAAATGTAATCTGTGAACCTGATATTGTAAAGGCTGATGGATCTTGAACTACCCCTGAAATAGAGATTATACAACTAGCTTCGTTTCCTGGAAGCACAGCAGTGCCACCCACCGTTAAGTTAAATACTGTTGCAGAAGCATTGAACCCTGATGCGATATTATCCAAAACTTGATACGCTCCTGTTAAGGGCGCTTTTCCAACGTAAGCCATATGTTAATTCCTTTACTCTGTAGGGATCGGGTTTGCAGTCTTAACACTTGCTACATGGTCTTTCCATGTAGTAGTACCGTCGATTGAATCGTGGTACTGCATGTCGAGCTGTGAACCTAGATCACCGTAGGCGCTTCTTCTTGTAGCTCTTACCGCATTTTGTCTCTCTTCGAGATCTGCAGCAGAATCTACAGCGTTCAGTTGCTCATCAGTTGGTTGCGCTACACCTGAAACATTCCATTCCTTGATGTAAGGGCCCTGACCATTTGAGTCATCCTGAAGCAAAACGTCCACCATAAAGTCAATATTTGCTACGCCGTTATTAGCGCAATAAGTTTTAACCTTGCTTGATAGTGATGCCATAGTTTGTTCTCCTTATTTGTTGTTTTTAACACATATGTGTTAAAATTCTAGTTAATTTTATGTGTCTCCTATTCTTATTGTAGTAAGGTATGTGTGCCTATCATTAGAACCACCTAAAACAGTAAAAGCTTGAGTTCCATAAATATCTAATCGCAGTTTATGTGTTGAAGTATTTTGACAATCAAATATAGCAGATAAGTAACTACAAGCATAAGTGTTTCCTGATACTTGTTTTATACTTTGATCGTTATAAACTAGATTAACATAACCACTATTATTTGTTGTTCCTGCAATTTTTGGTGAAGCATAATTAAGATCACCATTTATCATCATATAAAAATTTGCAAGGCATAGATAAATTCCTGTTGCGCCTAACGTAAAAACACCAGAACTTTCTGACATTCCATTACCAATTTTTGAAAAAGTAGCTTCATTATCTCTATTAAAACCAGAAATAATTGTTCCTGTACCAGAAGAAATAGATTGAGAGTTTGTTAATCCAAATGTATCTGCTTCTGTAATTACATTACCACTAGCTGCTGCTGCAAAAATTGGAGGAGCACCTGCACCTGCTGAAGTTAATACTTGTCCTGCACTTCCTGTTGCAACTGCTACAGGGTTTCCTGAAGCATCATAAGAAATAATGTTTCCATCAGTACCAGGAGCCATTTTTGCTAATGTTACTGAATCATCAGTTACTGCGGGTGTTGTTATTTTATCTATTGCCATAATTTATCCTATACGTCTGCTAATTTTATTATTGTTACTCTAAAACCTTTAGTTTGAGTTTCTGTTACTAAAGTATTTACACCTTGCATTTTTAATCTAAATTTTACATTTGAAGTATTATCAACATTTAAAATAACTTGAGGAGATACACTTGTATTTTCATTTGCGCCTGTTACATTAGCTATTTGAGATGCACCTTGAGCAACATCTCCATACGAACTATTATTATATGTTGCTTGAATAGTTCCCAAAACATATCTAGTTTCGTCACTACCAGCCATATAAAAGTTCATTTGAGTTAAAATGAGATAATATCCTGTTGATGCAAAAGAAAAAACTCCAGAAGAAACTGTAACATTATTAGCACTTCCTATAGTTCCCACAGAAGCATTTACAGCACTAGCATCAAACGCAGTATAAGCTGTGTCTATTACAGTTCCAACACCAGAACTACCACTTTTTGATCCAGATAAATAAAATGCTTGTGCATTAGCAATTCCACCAACACCAGATACAAAGTTTGCTCTAGTCATTTTTTTTAATGCTCCAGAAGCAGAAGTATCTGATAATAAAATTAAATCATCTGTAGCGATAGAAGTTTCTGCTGTTTGTCCTGTAATTACAGTTGGATCAAGTTGTTCATCGCTAATTGCATCATCAGCGATTTTTGCATTTGTAACTGCGTCCGCAGCTAATTGTGCAGTGCCTATAGATCCTGCACCAGGTGCGCTTGTTGCAGTTGCTCTTCCTAAAAATACACAGTACATTTCATCTGTACCATTTGTTAACGCTGCAGATAGTGTAAGAGCGGTTCCTGTTGCAGTATAAGCTTTACCAGACCCCGGCTCTTGAACCACGTTATTTACAACAAGTCTAATATCGTTTTCGTTAGTTACAGAATGTGATAGCGTATATGCAGTTTGAGAATTGACAATAGTAAATACCTGTCTCTCAAAACTTATAAAACTTCTTGCTGGAGCGTTTCCTAAATACGACATGATTCTCCCTATGTACTGATTGCGTCAACTGCACCTACTACTGTATCTAAAGAACTAGCTGTATCCGATAAAACATACAATTGGTCTCCAGAAGCAAGTACAATTTTACTTCCTCCGTCAATAAGCTCTAGTGAGCCGCCACTGACAATCGGCGCGTTTTTGATTAAATAATAATTTGTTGATGATCTTCTTAAATAAACATCAACAGCTATAGTTGATGTAGTTACATTAGCCATTCTAACACTAATTAAAGTGTCATAACTATTAGCAGCTCCGCCTAAAGCATCTACTGCTGATGTACCTGTGTTTCTTGTTAGATAATTTCTAAAGTTTTGTGCCATAATTTATTCCTTATACTATAACGCGATTGCCATTGCAACGGCAAAACCCGCTGTAGCTCCCGCAGTTCCATTTGAAGCTGAAGTTACTCTTCCTTTTGCATCTACTGTAATTGATGAATTTGTATAACTAGCAGCTGTTACACCAGAGTTAGCTAGTGTTAATGCTCCACCAGATGCAATTGTTGCATCACCTGATACTGCTGATTCTTGATAACTTGTACCATCTGCAACTAATATTTTAGCAGATGTATTATCAGGCATTTTTAATAATGATCCTACAGTTAAAGTACCATTTACATAATTAGATATTACGTTTGCAAAGTTACCCATCAATGAGTGACTTGAACATTGATAATAAACAATATTAGGTGTGTTTGCATCAACTGCTATTTGAGTATATGCCCCCGAGTTTCCTGGAGTTCCGTTTGTAGTTACACCTGTAGTGTAAGCTGTAGATTTGTCTGCTTCTAAATAAAATCTTAATGGGTGACCGCTGTTTGTAGAATCTGCTTGATCAAATCTATAATAATATTTGTATGATGAGTCTGCACCTGAAAATGTGATTGCTGGTGATTCTAATCCATCAAAAAAATATGCACTAGAAGATCCTTGACCTGAATATGGATGAGCTGTTGTTTTAGTACCAACTTTAACTGTAATTATTTTTGGCGCTGATGAAGAACCATATTCTTCAGGAGTAGGTAAACTAATCTTTGCACCTGGTACAGTACAAAATACTTCTGTTGCACCTGCAAAGTTTACAGCAGCATCACTATTAGAACTAGAAATAATATTAGTTCTAGCAAGTGTACTTGCTCCTCCGTTTAAAGTTCCAAAACCAACTTCAAAATTATTTGTACCGTTTTCAAAAATACAATAGTATGTCGTATTACCTCCACCGATACCTGCAGCAAAAGTTTCAAAACCTGTTACCGCACCACCAAGTGTAAACGTACCTGTACCAGTAGTCGAACTGGATTCTTTAACCCTATCGTTTAATTTAAACGCCATTTAATTTTCTCCTTATGCCATGCTTATAATTGCATTAGCCGGTGTACTTGGATCTGGGTAAGAAACTGTAAACGTACCATTAGTAGCCGTTTTGTTTCCACCAAAATCTAATACTACACATAACTTATCACTCTTGTCATCATTATAGATTGCTGCAAATGCTGCTGTAAAAGTAGCACTAGCCCAAGTACTATCTGCAAAGTCAACTGAAGCAACTGCAGTTCCACTAGCTACCGCTTGAGAACTTAAAGCTTTTCTCTCATAGTTTGAACTACCAGAAGAACTAACTTCATTAGTTGTAAGTACAACTGTACTAGACGTTGAGTAAGGATTAGATGTGTACAAAGCTATTTTGAAAGCATCTCCTCCATTTGCAAAGTTATGTGTTCCCGAAAAGAGTTCTCCTCTAAATGCGAACGGTATTATATTTGCCATATTGTTTTCTCCTTAAATTTACGGTGACGGTGATTTTAAAGGAGTACGAATAACACCATCTTGATATTCGTCTCGGCGTCTACGACCTTGTTGTTCGATCGCATACGATTGCATTGCTTTTTGATAAGCTTGTGCGTAGTATTGTAACATATCTACGGGACCTTTCAAGTACCCATATGCTTCTACTAGACAAGCGTATAAAAGTAAATCTTGATATTTATTACTTACATAAGTTCCATTAGTAGCTGCTGGAGCTGCTGTTGGTTGTGTTGTATTTGTTATACTTATAGGTTGTTTAACATAAGCTAACGTTATTGAAAATTGAGCGTTAGGAGTAGGTGCTACTACCCAAAATTCAGCGTCCCAATTACCATAATATTTTGGAATTCCAGAAGCTGTATTTGGAGTATTATAATACTCGGACATAAAACTTGTATCTTTTTTTTCTAAAAAAGTTTGATCACCTGCTGAATCTGTTAATTGTGCATATCTAATAAATCTTAAATCAGTTGGAATAGTTACATATCTATTTCCATTTACTAAAGCAGATGTTGCATAGAATCTATTGTCATCACTATCTGCTTCTCTATAAATTTTGTTTTCAGCATTTTTAATTATTGTATTTAATACACCTGATGTAAATACACCATCATCGACTTCAGTATAGCTTCTAATATCATCTTGTAAGTTTGCTAAAGTATAAGCCATTACTCAGAATCTCCTTTATATTTTTTACGTATCTTTTCTTGTTTGTCTGTTCTCACTTCTTCATACATTTCAATATGTGGATCTTGTCTTTCACATTTAAACATATTTTTAATAAAAATAATAATTTTTTTAATCATGCTGATATAGTTATAGGCCCAACGGAACAACCGTAGCCTCCTCCTTTAACATTTCCTGTTGTAGCAGTATCTGAATTAACTGTAAAGAAGAAGAAATTAGATAAAGCATAGTCTGTTGTAACTCTCGAACCATTGTCATAAAGTCCTGTTGTAATAGCGTAACCTGATCCTTGTCCTATTTGTGCACCAGTTATCCCATCAAAATTAGGAATAGTTGCATAAGCAAAAACAGGATTAGTAGTTGTTCCTGTTCCAGGTGAAATTGTTGGAGGTCCTCTAAATAAATATGTTGTACCATTTGTTAAACCGTGTCCAGGTACACTTACATTTATAATTCCTGATCCTGCTTGGTATGTTTCAAAACCATCTTGAGGTATTAGTACAGTAGTAATTGGTTCTGTTCTATCCGGTCTTACATTTAATAATGCAACACCATCACCACCTATTGGTTTTGGTTCAAGTTGTGGTTGCTTTGGTTCATACTCAGTGTAATGAACAAATGAACCGTTCCATTCTCTAACCATTTCTCTGTATGGAAATTCCATACCTGATCTATCAGAAATTGCTTTTGAATGTTTTCCTGTTGCGTACTTAGACATTAAGTTCCTGGGTAATAAGCTTTTGGTGTAATAAATGTACTTGAAGCTGAACCATCTTCAGCTAATGCTCTTTGAAATTCATCTTCGTAAATTAATTTTAAATTTTGAGTTAGTTGTGGTTGGTATTTCATAGATAAATAATAAGCTAATCCTGAAACCATACACGGTACAAATCTAAAAGGCATATCAGTTGCATTAGTATAAGCTCCAACATCTTGAATTCTTTTTATATAATAAAAATGCATATCTTTTGATGCATTAGTTGAATCAGGTGTAGGATAAACACTAATACTAACATAATCAATAAATCTTTGAACCCAATATTGATTAGGTGTACCTTGAGAAAGTTTATTTGAAAAAGCACCATAAGTTGATCTATCAACTTTAGTCATAGGACTATCAGATTGATCTGTTGCTGTTCTATTACTTCTTAATTGTGCTTCAAGGACATCGGATATTCCATAAATACCATTTGGATTAGAAGTAGCACTTGTACCATCTCCAGATGATCTAAAAAATTTATACTCTGCTTGTCCTTGTATTAAATCAAGATCAAGTTCTCCTATTTCCCAATAGTGAATACCTCTGTTGCCCCATTCCTGAAGCATTATATTTAATGATCTTCTTGAGGTTTTTAATTGATAACCTGTAACGTCTTGTTGTCCTAATCTTTCAAAAGCTTCTTCTATAATTTCATCAATAGAAAAAGTTTTATCAAAAGTAGTTGTGCCCGAGGTTGTGTTAGCCATTTAGCCTCCTAGCCAGTATATCCAAGTGTAATAGATCCTGTTCCAGTTACATCTGCATAGATAGTATTTTCAAATCTAATACCATTTCCTGGTACATAGATATCTAATCCTTCACTTCCAAAAGTAGCTTCAAATACAATTGATCCAGATGCACTTGCTGCATCATAAAGTTTTATATTTGTAATACCAGTACCTTGAATGTATGTAACTCTAGCAGGACCAATATTAGTAGATCCTCCTGAAGCAGTTTTAACCTGTCCATCAGCTGTAAGTGTTGTAAATTTCTGATCTGAACTCATATTTGTTTCTCCTTAAAATTAATTTTATGTGGGGCCGTAGCCCCACATTAATTATTTATTATGCTAGATTATTATTTTGTGAATACAAAATAGTAAATCTAACTTCACCAGCATTTGTTGCTGCTGAACTTGTGAAAGTTAATCTGATGTCAGTTGTTCCAACATCTTCCCAAGCTAATGCTCCACCTGCTTGAGTTGTTGGGTATTTTCTACCAGCGTCTGTTCCACTTGCATAAGTGTTCAAAAGTGTTGCTGCCCCACCAGCTACATCACCAATACTATAGTTAGTAGCAGTGTTAGCTGCTGTGATTTGATCAATCACAATATCAATGATTTGTGAATTTGCAGGAATTACAACGTTTTGTACCGCTGCTGCAATTGCTCCACCTGATAAATCAGCTGCAAAAGTTTGAGTCATTACAACTTGTCCAACATTTGCGATGTTAGTACCAATAGTTGTACCTGTAGTGTTTCTTATGTTTCCAGCCGTAATAGGTCCAGAAAAGTTAGTTATAGCCATGATTATTCTCCTAGTTAAATTCTACATAGTCTCTAGGCCGTCGACTATACTGCGTCTATGCAGAATATTAATTTATGTATAGTGTCAAAATTATATACTAGTTTTTAGTAGAGTGCAAGAGAGCCTGTAGTGTGGAGTGAATTTATTCCAACGATGTAGCTTTTGATTAAGTAGCTACTGAAACTTCTGGAGCAGAACCTTCAATTGTGTTCTGTCTATGGGCAATTGCTGCTTCTTCCAGCTTAATGTCAGTGATGATTTGTTTGACTTTATCGTCAATTCTAACCATCTCAAGAGTGTATCTATTATTAGATAGATGCTCCTGTTCCCACTTCAACTCCAAGGACCTTTTTGCTTTGTATAGGTCTTGTATCATCTATAACCTCCTCATAGGTTATTCTATTTACCTTGTCATTGTAACTATTTCCAAGGTTTTCCCAAACTATACTATTTTCTCCAAGTTTGTCAAGGATAGATTGTTCAAGGTCAGTTGGGGAATCTTCTGATTCTACTTTAAATTTAGCGTGATGATTATACGCCCAAATGTTTACTATAAATTTTGTCATGGTTTTGTCTTTCTATTTGTCAATTGTGGCGAGACTATGTCCCGCCACAAAAATTATTGATTACGCTCCTGGCGAACCAAAAATACCTCTAGGGTCAGAAACTCCGAAAGAGTATCTTTCTCTAGCTTTGTATCTTACGTTACCAGTGTCAAAGTCGCCTTCCATTGCAGTTGTCAATGGTGCTCTGTTGAACATTTTCATACCGTTAGGCACGTCTGTTAAGATATAGAAAGCATCTGTATCTGTTAGGTAATTGTTCACTCTATAACCTTGAGGAACCATACCCATAGATACGATTGCATTGATATCGTTATCAGCTGTTCCAGTTCTACCTTGAGACTTCATAAGTCTTTCAGCTGTAAATTGTAGCTCAGAAGGAATGATCATTTTCAGTCCTCTTGCTGCAATTCTTAAACCTCTTTCATCAGTCATTTTACCAATGTCAATCATTGATTGTTCTAATGAAGTTTCGTTTAAGTCAGAAGAAGTCGCTAATTCATTAGCGAACGTTCCTGCTACAGTCGGGTGGTTAGTTGCCATTAAAGCAACACCGTCACCAGATTGAAAAGTTGTGAAACCATTAATTAATGGGTCAACAGCTTTTACTTGCTTAGCATTACTCATAGATCTTGCTAAAGCTTTTGTATATCTAGACGCAAGTCTATCATACAAGTTGTCCTCAATCGCTTCTTCAGTGATTGCGAACGCTAAAGCTACAGTCTCGTGAGTGTATCTAGCAGTGAAAGTTTCTTGTGCTTCATCAAATGAAACTCCAGAGCCTTCACCTTTTACTTGTGCGTTAGCGAAACCAGATAACATAACTTCTTCTTCAAAAGCTCTGTCAGATGATTCCTCGTTATAAATTTCAGCATGCTGATTTTCATAACGTTTATATTCCAAGCCGAACAGTGCGTTCAAACCTGGCTCTAGTTCTTTAACTAGTTGTGATCGTGATATAGCCATTATTGTTCTCCTATTCTGCTATTAGTTTTGTAGCTCAATTAGATTAGCAACTACTACTACTGAAGCAAAAGCTGCAGTAATATCTTCATTTTCAGGATCCTCTGCGGATCTTAATAATCTCCATGAAGCTGCGTCAGCACTTGTATCTGCGATATCTAGAGTAGATGAAGATTGACCAGTAGTTGTACTACCTGCCGATACATTCATGTCATACGTTTCTAGAAAACCAGCTTGAGCGACTGCCGCGTCAGTTGATACTACGTATTGTTGTTGAGGGTTATCGAATACAAATGCATCGATATCTTCTGAGTTTGCTGGTGTTACTTGGACGTAATGATTCGCAAACGTCGGCTTTAAAGTTGTAGCCGCGTTATAGAATATTCCATTTAACACACCTAAGATAGGTGCATCAGTTGTTTGTCCGTCAACAATGTAACCAGCAGCAGAAGCAACAGCGCCACCATGAAATAATGTAGTTCCATAGCCAGCATCTATTTTGTATTTGCCTTGACCTGAAGTGGCTGGAGTTGATCCAAGCGCACCTGCAGCAATCAAACCAAATCCTTGTTCGTTTCTATTTGCCATAGTTGTTTCTCCTTATGTACCTGCCCCGAAGGGCCTCCAGTACGGTTTATTAAAATTCAGTGATGTAAAAAATTACTTTTTAGTACCACCGAAGGTTACACGAGATTGTCTATCAACGTTGATAGGCATCCTATTATCCTGCTCCTTCATAAGGTCGTTGTTTACGGCTTCGTTACGTTCTTTATGTCTATCAGACATATACTGTTGACGTTGCTGTGCGATCTCTTCAGGTACCTTCGCAAGAAGAAGGCCACCAACCCCAATCACTCCCTTGTATTTGCCGTCTTCGACAACAGGATAGTCACTTGCATTTTCAACTTCTTCAGATCTAACTAACTCATAACCTTCTCTTAAACGTGAAGTTATGTTTTTAGTATCTTGAAAGCCTACGACTTCAGATCTTATCCATCTATACCTGAATCCATCAGGTGCAGGGGGTGCATCTAGAGATGACGGTGGAACCCACACTTTAGGTCGTTCAGACTTTGACCGTGTTTGGTTCGCACGAGAAGTATTTTTATTTTCGTTTTCCATTTTACGCTCCTTCCGTGGTTTTTAATTGTTTTGCGTACTCTTCGAGTGGCACACCTAATTTTTTAGCTATTGCTACCTGTGAAGGTGTGAGCCTCACAGTTTTGCGACCTGGCTTTACGCTTCTTGTAGCAGAAGCAACTGTCTGAACAGGAGCGGCCGTTTGCTTATTATCAGTAGTACCAAATTTATGTGGAAAGTCAACTTTAATTCTTCTATCAACCTCTGCATAATACTCATTTGAGTTAGGATCATAACCTTCTTTTTCCGTTAAATCCTTGTGTATTTCAAAAGCAGTATAAGTCATTGCTTTATCAGTACCAAACCATGAGTTTTGAGAAGCCCATGCTTCAGCTTTAGGATCCGGATTAATAGGGTCATCCATTTGTTGTGTTTGAACGGGTGGTTGAGATAAAACAGGTTTCTCAGCCTGTTGCTCTTCTCTACCAGCTTTAGCTTGCTCTAGTTTTGCATTCTCAAAAGCGAGTGTTGCAATTCTTTTGTTCGCTTCAACTTGAGCTGCCGCATCACCAGCTTCAATCGCAGACGCTAATTCTTTTTGCGCAGCATCCAAACCTGAACTGATACTAGTCTCAAATTTCTTAACATATTCAGAATCAGTTTTTTCAAACCTCTTTTCTAGAATCTGTCTTTTCTCTTCTACGCCTTTCGCATAATCTAAAGCAGCTTGTTCTCTTCTTTCTGCTTCTCTCATTTTACGAGTAAGTTTTGCAATACGTGATTGCACCCCTTGGCTGTAGTCTTCTAATTTTTCGTCAGTCTTTTTTTCTTCTAACTTTGTTTCTCTTTCATTTTCAAATGATTTATCTGTTCCTGTTTCTTTTTCCGTTTCAATAACTGCTTCGTCTTTTGCTTCTTCAATATCTACAGTCGCATCGGGTCCCGATGTATCTATATCTACTGTCTTTATTCGTTCTTCTGTGTCTGGCATAGTTACTCCTTCCTATGATTAAAACTCATGCAAGATGTCCTCTGGACTATCAATTGTTGCTAGTACTTCGTCGTCGTTTAGAAGACGCATTTCTCCGCCATCTATCTTGATCCGTGATCCGGCGTAACGTGCAAACATTACCCAATCATTGACCTTGCACCACGGGCCTTCAGGATATCTTTCTTTATCCTTATAACATTGTGGTCCCATAGCTAAAACTAATCCAACTTGAGATGCAACTTGTTGCCTCTCTATAGTTGTTTCAGCTAATACTAATCCACCTTTAGTTTTATCTTTCATTTTAAAAGGTAAAACTATCATCCTCCACCCAGTAGGTTTTGGTAAGTTAGGTTCTTTCTCTTCTTTTTTCTCTGATTTTTTTACACCAACAAGATCATTGTTTGGTGTTAATATCGATGACTGTTCCTTCATTGTGCTCCTTATCGTTTAGCAGGTTAGAGATTTCCTGGCGCACTGATTCCAGTGCATTGATTTGTCCTATTATATACTTGTAATTTTCCATAGTGTCAACCCCTCCGGACGTTACCGAAATTGACAATTGATCTATTCTTGAATCGAGGAATCTTAAAGTTTTATTTATTACTGTTTCTAATTGCATTTAACATTTCCATCTTCTCCGTGCTTGTCTGATTCGAGAATTAGGATCGTTACGTGTCTTAGCTGATGAGTTTCTTAATTGACCTGCGCTTCTTGCACAGTACGACTTACGTCGGTTTGCAGCTTTGGACCCTTTTTTCACTTTACCAGTCACGGCTGTTTTTAATTTACTTCCAGGGTTTGCAGCCCTGTAAGCTTGTACACCTTTAGCTGTCATTCCAGCTCCAGATTTTGTTTTTCTATAATTAGCACCCTTACCTGTAGTAGTTTTTCTTATAGGGTTTTCTTTTTTTCTCATGCGAATGTTTTTACGTTTGTGGGTTTACCACCAGGATTACCGGCTGCTCGTTTTCGTTTGACAGCACTCGCCTTTTGCCCTTTTGACATCCGTGTGGCTTTTGCAAGTGGGACGCATTTTGGATATTTCCTCTTTGAGCCTTTGCTTCTCCCGCATGGTTGATACTTGCCGTCTTTCTTCGGTGCTCCAATGTCTACCCATTTGTCCGCTACCCATTGTCTTAATCCACCTTTCGAAAAGTGTGTACGCATTACGAATTCTTTCCGTAAGCTCTTCCTTTGCCCTTTGTGGCTAACTTACAACCTTTAGAACCATCTTTATAACCCATTCTTCCACCAAATTTTTTCCCTGCACGTTTAGGGTTTGAAGAACCTGGATTTGAATCTGGTCCTGTGTTTACTTTACTAGGTCTATTATTACCTTTGTCTACTATAACACCTGTTTTCTTTTTTGTTTTATCTTTTACAAGTTCAACAAGTTTTTTAACTTGACCAGGAGGAGTAAACTCTACAGCTTTTTTTCCTATTTCTAAAACTTTTTTACCTGCATCTATTGCTTTATCTTTAAAAGATTTAGGACCTCCAACAGGGTCTAAAAGTTTTTTAATTTTTCTTGATTCTTGTGGAGTAAAATCTAAAGGTTCTCCAAGCGGATGTCTAAGACCTGTTTCTTTTTTAGGTCCTACTTGTTTATTTTCTTCCCTAGCCATTATACTTGTCCCCCTTTTAAATATCTCATTCTAGTCATATCCATCATTCCACCACCCATAGCTTTTTTTCTTTTATTCTTGCCACCTGGTGTAACTTTACCTGAACATACGGCTGAACCGTACATGTTAGCATATGCTGAAGGATATACTTTGAATTTTCTTTTAGCGGCTGCTTTGCCTTTTGCACAAAGCTTTGCCATTAGACTTTTTTCGCTATCTTTTTACCAGCTATTTTAATCTGAATAGATTCTGGTAGGTTTCCAAGATTTTTAAATTTTTTCTTAACTTGAGTATCACTCGTGCCACCACCTTTAGTACCACCACCAAGTTTTCTACCTATTCTTCCACCGTCTTTTTTATTTTCAGTAGCTTTTTTAAACATTCTACCTATTACTTTAGTATTATCTTTTTGTATTCTTTTGTATGCTTCTTTATTTGATTCTGATTTTGTACGAGTTCCTTTAAAAGTAATAGGTTGATTATTTTCAAGTTCAAATTTAGTTTGTTTTAATTTTGCTGCTGAACCTTTTAATTTTTGATTAGCAATTTTTAAATCTCTTATTCCTTTTTGTATTTTTGTTTCAGGTACGTTTGTTTTAGTCTTGTTAATAGCTTGACCTATACCACTTTTTAAAGCTTTGTATCCGTATGATAAAATTCCCATTATTTTTTTCCTCCGTTTTTAAAAATCTGTGTACCCTTTATACCATAAATACTCGCCACGACAAGTATCCATAAATTTGTAAACCACGATGGGAGCTGCGAGAACATGTCGAAGAACAATTTTACCTTGTCCATCGCTGTTGGGTCTTCACTTACGACTGCCCAGGCCAAAATTACCACGGGCAAACTTAAAATTATCAAAACTGCCTCGTCCTTCCAGTCCGATTGACGTGCTTCTAATAATTTGCCTTGGTAAGCTTCTTTTCCTTCGGCCATACGAGACGCATGCATTAACTGTGCATCTGACATTGCCATTTTAGTCTTCTGCTTGTTAGCATAAATCTTACTACCCGCAGAGACGGCTAATTTAATTGCCGAAAACCACATATTAGTACCAAGTAGCTGTTTTCTTTTTGTCTTTTAGCATTCTTTTAGTTCCTCTAACTTCTTCCTTGTCTCCAGTAGGAAGATAATTGAAAGAACCATCAGCAGTAGTCTTAGATCTTGGATCTATTTCTAAATTCTGCTCAGGAATTGCTACTTCTTTTGCTTTTTTATAGTTCATCATAGTTTTTTACCTTTGTTAACTTAATATACCATTATTAATTGTCAAGAACAGACATTTCTTTAACACCAGATTTAGCTAAACTAGTATTTGCACGTAATTCTGCTAATTCTTCGTTCTGATCCATCTTATCTTCAGCTAATTCTTTTGCTTGCATTAATTTTGCTCTATCAAAATCAGCTTTTGATGCGTCTGCTTCTTTTTTTCGTTCATTTTCCATTGCTCTTAGGTCAACTTCACGTGATTTTAGTTTCAATAGTGGATCTGAATCGAATTGTGAAGTAATTTTATTCTCTTCTTTCATAAATTCTTCAGTCATCTCAGCAATCAAGATAGCTTTTCTTGCTTCAACTTGATTATTTAACATTTGTAACTGTTGTTGTATCTGTGGATCCATAGCAGCCATCTGTTGCATTTGTTGCATCTGCATCATTTGCTCTCTAAACTCTAATTGAACTTGTTCTTGAGCCATAATTGAAATGTGCTCTAATATATTTTTTTGTATCGCAGCCATAACGTTAGGATTATTTCTAACCATGTTAGTTGACATAAAATTTAAGTGCGCTGTGATGTGTGCTCTGTGATCTTGACCGGGAAAAGCTTGAAAAGGTTTTCCACCCATTGCATTTATGTGTTCTAGACTTGGATCTAATGGTGCATTTGGTGCCGGTGGTGGTAGAACTGCATCAACATCTTTTACACCAATCGCATTATACATGTTTCTGTATATTTGATACATGTTATGAAGTTGTGGATTAGATGTTGCTATTTGTAATTGTGTTTGAGCTAAAGTTATTCTCTGACTCATTGAAAATATATTAGGATCAGCAACTGGTACTACATCTATTCTATCATCAAAGTCAGCTTGCTTAATGTTTCTTGCACCACCTACAACATCGTAAGGATATTCTGGTGGTAGATATTGTGAAACTACTTTTGATAATAATTTAAATTCATTCTTCATTGCAGCGTAACATCTTTTATGAATAGCACTCATGACCCTTGAACCACGTTCAAGAAGTGCAACTGTTGTTCCAACTGCAGCGCCTTGGTTTCCATCGCCCACTTGCATATCAGCAATAGCCGCGAACCTTTGACCTGCACCAACTACAACACCCATTAATTGTAATAATGTTGCTGATGGTTCTTTGTAGGGTAGAGGAAAGAATGCATCTCTTAAATTACCACCTGGTGCATCTACATCTTTAAATTCACCTGGTTGTATTGGTGATGCTTCGTCTCTTACTCTTACACCTCTTTGTTTAAATCCTGCTGGTAGGTTTGATAATGTACCCGCATCTAATAACTGACGGAGAGCCGACGTTGCCGTACGACTCAATCCGCCAATCATATGAATTAATCCAAAGCCATAAAATCCTAGTCCTGGCAGAAATTTGAAGTGGACGAAATATTGGATTTTAGTTTTCTTTAGATCATCGGGCGCATAGTTTCGTCTTATAGACAAAACTTTCCTACTACCTTCATCGACTGTAACGAGGTAAGGTAATTTTATTCCAGTTGGTTCTCCGTCTTCACCAACATCTTCGAAACCTTCTAAGTCTAAATTAACATGACACTCTAACAAAGTGTAAACAGGTTCGTTCTTACCTGTCTTCTTAGTTCCTTCTAGCTCACGTTCTTTTTTAGATAGTTCTCCATTGGTATCTGTACCTGGAGGTCCTAACTCAACGTCACTGTAGAAACCATTGACTTGTTGTTTTCTTAATTCGTTTTCTGAAATTTTCACGGTATGAATAACTGCTTCCGCATCGTCTAATGAGGTTGCCGTATACGGTACAATTAATTCATCCGCTGGTACAAACTTCGATACCACTCTTCCAAGTGGTACGTCGTAGTAAATTTTTTTAAATGTAGAACCTGCAAGTGGTAAATGAAATAACATAGAATCAAATTCAGATTCATACTCTTTCATCGTGTCCATGATTAAATAATTCATGTAATCTTTAACACGAGTTGCTTGCTGTTCTGTTTGTGGGTTTTTAATTCCTATAACTTGTGTTCTAACAGGACCATCACTTGGTAATAATTCTTTGTAAGCTTGAGCTTGGAATTGTGTTACTGCTTCTGCTAGAACTGGGTGCGTTGCACCTGAAGCTCCTTGAAAAGGTTCTGTTCTGTTTTCGTATTTAAATCCTAAAAGATCAAGACCGCTTGTGTAAGCACTTTCCCATTCTTTTCTTGATGACTTGTAGTCCATGTAGTTTTGAACCATTTCGTTTCCGATTGGTTCAACTGCTTCTTCTGGTAAAATATCTGCTAGGTTATCAAAGTGTGACTCTGAACCTGGAGTGTTTATTGCACCCGGATCATAATCGATAGTTGCTCCGCCATCCTCTTCAGGTATGACTTCAACTGGTCCTTTTAATTCTTCTACGTCTTCATCCTGAACAGCAACTTCTTGCAATTCCTCATCTGAAGGAATCTCTATTTTAGATCGTGTGTTCGGGAGTCCTTTTTCTATATCTGCCATTTATTACTCCTATATCTTCTTAACATTATTATATTGATAACGCAACCCATGAGGCGTTGGTCCTGATTCTGGTGGAATGGTGTCTGTTAGGCTTGCTATACCTCCTTTTGAAAAAAACTTATCATAGTAAGGTTCCATTTGTTGGCCTGTCATAGTTGTACCCATAACAGGATGATAGTTTTGTTTTATAATATTCATATCAAGTGCACGCTGATTTTTTTCTTCTTGGCTCATTGCTGATAGTTTTGCAGCATCTGATGTTGGTTCAAATATACTTCCTATAAAAGGAATTTTTTGTGCTGCTCTTACGTAAGGTCTTGTAGCATTACTTATAGGACCTAATCCTGTTTCCATTAAATTTTGTGGTAAAAAACTTTGTATTGGATTTAAAAAAGTTGTCATAAAATCACTACCCATTGTACCTGATTCTGGATACACTCTATCTTTTCTACTATCTAAAGTTTTATTATATTCTTTACGAGCAAGATACTCAGTAGCACTATTATAATCTTGAAATATAGAATCAAAATTTTCAAGAGATCTTAAAGCCACTGCTTTTTTTTGATAGTCTTTTTCTAAAGCTACAATGTCCTGCCTCTTTTGATCAAGATCAAAATCTCCTTTTAATCCCTGTCCTCCAATCTGTTGATTAAAACCTCCCATATCAATTAACAATTGTTTTTCTTCTTCTATTTTTTTTTCAAGATCTAGTATATCTTTTAATTCTTGAAACCCAGTGTTGTTAACACCTATTTCACTAGCAGCGTTTGAAAGATCTCTCATTTGATATTTTTCAGGATTTCCTAATGCACCAAAAGTAATATTAGATATACCTTGTTGAACAGAAGTATCTAGTGGTGCTCCTTTAGAAACTTCGTTTGCAATATCCATTCCTGCAAAAGCTACTTCAAACGGTCCACCTATTTTCATAAAGGCTCTTCCAAATTGTTTAACGCCTGGAATTCTTGCAATCTCTGCTGCTATTTGATCTACTGGTAATCCAGAGTTTAATGTCATTTGAATTTTTTTTGCAACTGCTGGATTTCTTTGTTTTATAAGTTCCAGTGTCATATTTAATTGAGATTGATTAAATTTTTTTCCTTCAACTAAAACATCTTTCTGAAGAGGCATAGTGCTTTGTATAATTTCATCAATAACGTTTTGAGTTTTAGGATCAAAAACTTCTTTCTGCAATTCATTTAAAATTAATTTTCTTGTTTTAGCATCAAATGTTTTATTTCTATTTAGAGCAGATAAAGCAGAGTTAATTCTTTGTGACGCAATTTTAATATCATTAAAAGGACTTTCAGCTACACCTCTTGAATGTTCAATAGCAAAAGGATTACCAAAATTATCAAAACCTGTTTGATAAACTTCAGACATTAATTTACCAAAACTAATTTTTTTACCTTTAAGATCACGTGGATCTGAAACTGGAGTTGAAAGTAATTTATCATATCTATCTTTTGCTTGAAATACTTCATCAAACATTCCTGATGATCCTGTGCCTTTAGACCATTTCATGTTATCAGCATCTATTTTTGACATATCCCACTTAGTAGAACTAGGATCTGTAGAGTCTATAAAGTAAACACTATTTGGTTTTATAGTTCTAAAACCATTTTTATTTTTAGGAAGAGTATCCCAATCAATAGGCTTATTTGTTTTTTTATCATAAAACTGTATCTGGCCACCACTTGTTTTATTTAATTGATGATAGTTAAAATTTCTAAGTGCATAATCAAATACATTCTTGTTTGCTCTATTAGATAATTTAATATCAGAAGTCCAACTGATATTACCTTTCATTCTATAGTCAGCGTTTTCTAGAATTTCATTTAAAGTTCTACCTTCACCTTCTGTCCATAGATTACCTTTATTAGCAAATTCTATTTGAGATAATGTTGTATTATCTAAACCAGATAAACCTTCTCTAATTCCTCTTGAACCAACTCCTGTTAGTCCATATATAGCTTTTCTTAAAAGACTTCCTTCAGCTTTCATTGTCTTACTTAATTTTTTAGGTTTATTTAATTCTATGTCATTATCTAATAAGTAATCAAAAGCTTTTCTTGCTTTTACTGATGGCTTATCTAAGCTGTCAATGTAATCTCTGTATGTCCTAGTATCTATGGCATTAAAAGTTGTTAATTTCTTTTGAATATTCATCCAAGGTACAAATTTTAAACCGTTATTAGCTTCTAAAATTAATCTGTCAGCTAATTCAAATTTTTTAAGTCTACTATCTATAACATTAAACGTAGATGCATTAGTTCTATAATAACCGGAAGTAGCGTGTTTTAATTTTTTACTTTCTAAGAAAGATTTCCAAGTAGGAGTTTTAGACATATCTCCTTTATCAAAATGCTCTACAACTAATTTATTAAAATCATTAGCTAATTTGTTTCCTTCTACTACTGTGGTTTTTTCTTTAACTCCTTTTTTTGTTCCTTTATACCCTGGCCGTGATCCATCGTCACTGGGTTTGACCAACATACCACCGTCTGCAAAACTCTTTTTGTATCTTATATTAAATGCTGGACCTCTATCTCCAACGGTAGCAGAACCACTAAAACCTTCTCCACCTCTATTGTAATCTAATCCTATGTTTCTATCTTTGTAACTTTTTGGATCATCTAAAAAAATCTCATCATCATTGTATTCTATTTTGTCTCTAAACTTTCCATACTGTAGATCTCCAATTAAATTAACTTTTTCTGTTAGGGGTATATCCATAGTTAGAATAGCATTTATAGTTTCTTTGTCAGAAGTAATACCATCCGGTGCACCTTGTATCTGTTGTTTACCACTCTTGGTTCCTGAAGCTTGGACATCGAACATCTTTGGTCCATCTTTGTAACCAATCCGTCCACCATCTGCTTTCATATTCTTTTTCAAGTATCTTGATTTAAACTTCTCGTAGTTTGGTGCAGGGTAGCCTTCGAACTGTGCGTCTCTTGTTGCTGTATCGAATGCAGATTGAATTGCACCTTCGTTAGGTTCATTAACATTAGATTGTCTAACGTTAGAATGTTTTACTGAAAGAGGTTTTAAACTTGTAGTGTCAACTCTAGGGTTAGCTTTATTAAATCTGTTGATTGCTTCTATAGTTGTAACGTCACTTCTCTTAGGAGGAATAGGTATTTCATCAGTTCCTAATTTTAATTTCTTTTTAAGTAGTTGGTTGTTAGATGTTAGATATTCAAATACATTTTTAAGTCTATAAGGATTCATTATTCTCCTAACATGTAGGCTAGGCCACCGCTTGCATATTTGATTGATGGTACTGTATCATCTACTTCTTTTATAATTTCATCAACTTGAATCCCATCTGAATAATAAGGATCATTAAATGTATCTCCTTCAATTCTAGCATTAGCTTCTGTAACTTCTTCATACTCATCAGGCACTTTTATTGGTTTACCATCTTTGCCCATTACAACTTCACCTTTTTTAAGTTCCATAATCTCAACGTCAGTGATCATCTCATCACCTTCTTTGTTAATCTTTTTAATGATTGTGTCTCCAGATGTTATATCTTCTTCTAATAAGTATGTTGATTTACCATCTTTAGACTTTAATGTTTTTGCAATAGTTCTGTCTGTTGTGGCTGTTGCATCATCCCCCATCATTTTAATTTTTTCTGCAAGCTTAAAGAAATATGGAGGAGGTGTAGTTGTTGATTTCTGTACAACTTCTTTTGCAACTTCTTTACCTGCACCTTTACCAAAACTAAATATACCAGATTTTGCTGCACCAATACTAGCACCAACACTACCCATAAGTTTTAAGAACGTTCTTTTATTCATACCACCTTTTAGACCAATACGTCCGCCGTCTGCATTTAAATCTCGTGGCTTCTTACCACCTGTCTCCATATTTTTTAATATGTTTTCTAACTGTAAGAGTCCTTCGTCAGTTAATTTTGGTGTATTAGATTTACCAGCTGCGTTTTCTGCCATCTTAGATATTGTCTCAGCCATTTCTTCAGCCATTTCTCTACTAGCACCTTTATTCATCATCTCTTCAATCATTTCATTTTTATATTTTAAAGTAGCGTCATCAGACTTTTTAATATTTTTAGCTGCATCTAACATTTCTTTGACAGTGCTCTGTCTATCACTCGTCATTTTTTTTTGTATGTTCCTAATCATATCAGGTGCACCAATACCTTTTTCAACATCAAACTTTCTATAAATGCTTGGGTCTTCTAGTGTTTTATTAAATTGTTTTGGATTTACTATTCTTAAAATATCAGAAGGATTTTTAACACTGTCACTTTTTTTACCAAATAATTTTAACATCTCTCTTAATGCAGCTGCACCTTTTGGATATGCACTTCCCATAAATAAACCAACACGTCCACCTGTTGCATAATCATCAAGAGGACTTGAATCTTGAAAGATATGTTCTTGAGTATCATCCATAATTTTTTTAACTTGATTATCATCTAAGTTTGCATATCTACCTTTTTTACCTGCAACTAGATTTGCTTCTTTCATTGCTTCTATAGGTTCCAAAGATTTTATTTTAGCAATTGAATCATCAACTAAATTAATTTTTATACTTTTAATACCTTTTTTATTATCAGCAACAAGACGTGCTTTGATTGCTTCATCACTTTCGTATTTACCTTTTAACAATCCCCCTGTTCTCTCTTCAACAGTCATATTAATAGGTTGTATTTGTTTACCACCCATAATACCTTTTGATGTATCAATCTTATTACCTTCCATATCCATTACATCTGCTTTTTTACCAATACCTAAACCTCTAGATATACTAGCTCCTTCAGCGCTATCTGCTGGGATAACTCTCATGTTTGCTTGATCAATATTGGCTAGAACATTTTTTACTTGTTCAGGTGATTTTAATGCATTGGGGTCTATACCATTCTGCATAAACTTTTCTGCTAGCATATTAGCTTGAAACTCAATTTGTTTTTGATTAGGAAGAGTGGTAACTACTCCACTTCTTTTGCCTATCATTCCAAGAACAAATTTATAGATTGCGTTCATTATTTTTTCTTATCCTTCACCTTGGTTTTTATTTTTTGTGAAAGAGGTGTCTGTGTTGCTCTATCAGCTAATTTTTTGTTTTTAGTTCCAACTATATAACCAAATTTTTGAATCTGTTTTTTGAGTTGATTGTTGCTCATGTTCTGAATATCGATGTATTCATCTGGTGATAAAATTTCTTTTTTTGTTTTTCCAATACCTTTAATATTAATTGTTCTATCTTTAAAAAATTTTGGAGAAGATATTTTTTTGCTTTCTCTTAAAAGTTTCATTAACATCTCACCTTTTTCTCCTTTAGAAGTAAGCAATTTTTTAACCAATCCTGCACCTAAATAGCCTTGTCTATGATATCTTGACATTAATAATAATTCCTTTTACGTTCCTCACGTGGTTCATCCACATAATCTTCAGGGTGTTGTAATAACCCTGCTTGTCTAAAACGCATAATCGCTTGTGTTGTACTATCCACAAGGTCATCATGATCGCCATACGGAAACGCAGCGCATTCTTCAACGACTTCCTCTGCAAATTTCTGTTCAGGACACCATATCATACCAGATTCAAATAAAGGTGCAACAGCATTTACACGAGAATGTTTATCGTTTCCACGAGACGGTGTAAAGTTTACAACTGGTATATCCATCTGTCTAAGCTCATATGTTAGAGGTAAACCTGATGCTTTTGCTTCAACAATAACCGATTCAGGTTGCCAATACTTATATTGTTCAAGAGCCAATCTCCTTAGTTCAGGAAACTCGTACCGTCCTTTTATAGAATCAAGGAGCATAAGATTAGCTCCTGAGTCTTGGTCAGGATAGAATACACCCCAAGTGGTTATTGCAGAATAATCCGCAGTTTCTTTTTTTAAAAACGCTGTATCATAAGATTGTATGACGTGATGTAGTTCTGGTATCCAATCATGTTTCCAAATCCTCCACCATTCACGTTTAAGGATTGCACCTTCTTCACTAGTTGGCGATTGCATCCACTGCGCATTCCATTTGGCCGTGGGCAGTGTTGCTTGAACCTTCTCTAATTCATCTAGCTTCCAATACTCAGGCCATACTGGAGCAGCCTTCTTTGATCCGTGGTCCAAGATTGCTGGAAATTCGACCACGTGCCACTGATCAGCTTTTGCTTCGTTTTGATTTTGTAATAATTTTCCTGTTAGATCTTTATTACTCCATCTTGTCATAACTAAAATAATTTTTCCACCAGGTTGTAAACGTTGCCTAGGTCCTGACGTGTACCATTCATAAGCAGACTCCATTGCAGTCGGAGACATTGCGTCTTGCTCCGAGTGCGGGTCATCAATGATTAAAAGGTCAGCACCCCGTCCGGTGATCGCACCGCCAACTCCAGCTGCAAAATACTCCCCACCTTGTGCTGTTTCCCACCTACCGGCGGCCTTGGAGTCTTCCTGTAAAGTTGTTTTAAAAATTTTAGAATAATCTTCAGAGTCAATTAAATTTTTAGCTTTCCGACCAAACCTTACGGCGAGTTCTCCTGTGTGCGTTGCTTGAATGATCTTGAGTTTTGGCTCACGGCCCACCATCCATGCTGGCAATAAGTATGATGCGAACTCAGACTTCGTGTGCCTTGGTGGCATGTTGACGATCAATCTATTTATTTCGCCTGTTGCAAGTTGATTAAATTTTTTTGCTATGTGTCTATGGTGAGAGCCTTCTATAAAATCGGGCCACACACATTTGACAAAGGACATGAAATCATCTTTAGCTTTATTCTGTATCTGCTTCTCGGCATGCATGACCTGCAATTTTTTATATTGTTTTCTAATATCGGCAGGTAGTTTACTTATATCTATATTATTCAAATTCATTTAAAAATTTTTAAAATTTTTTTGCACCTATGTTTAAAGTGTTCGATATGTTTTTACCACCCTTATCTGTCTGAATCAAGCTTTACAACCTAGAGTAGTGGGACCCCTTTTTGTGCAAAGGGTGTATGGGTCTTAAGTTTTAAGCTGTGTTGGGTTGGGATAGGGATCCAAGGTCGTTGCGCCCTGGCGCGTTAGCGCCAGGGCAAGAAAGGTTACGCCCAATGTTTGAGCGCCTTTTGTTTAATCAAGATAGCCGGGCCACTGACCCAGTCATCATAACCAAATGCATATTTGTCTTTAGTAAATGTAGTACGCCATAACAATGTACCTTCTGGATTTAATGGCAAGTTCATTAGCTTGCCTTCTTCATTTACTATCAACACATCACCGTTCGGGAATGTGATACACTCAACCATTCCACCGACAAAGTCTTGAGCCGTTTTTAAATCCGGCTCATCTTTGTTATCTTTGATGATCTTAAACTCTGGTTCTGTTGTAGTGTGTTTTAGTTCCATGCTGACTCCACTACTCCACCGTTGGTTGCTTTGTTAAGTGCCTCAAGATACTCAGTCTCGGTAAGCTTAAGAACTTCCAAACAAAATAAATGTTTGTCACCTTGGAAACCTGGCGCTCTCAGATAATCTGGAACCTGGCTCAATAGTTCTTGACGCTTTGCGCCCCCTGGTAAGTATTCTGCTTTAATTGTTTTTGTCATATTATACCTTTCTATTTGTTAATATAGGACTATCCTAGTCTATTTCGGTCCTAGTGTCAACCCTACGAATTTCATGACTTGGACCCCAACGACTTTCCTCGTTCTCAACCTTGGCATAACCTTGGCTCTCGCGTCTGTGTCTGATAAACTCAATCGGTCGACCATGTTCAATATTTTCCATGTTATCTGAAAGCCAATCCATTTTACATGATTGACTACAAAAGTATTTATCTGAGTTTGAATACCAACTTTGATTGTCTATGTTGCAGTATGCATAACGACCTCGGACCACACCTCTAGATTTTAAAAACCTATCATTAGTAGTTCTGGTATGGCATGTTGGTCCTTGGCAAAAATGTTTATTTGGCATTAGTGCCTCACTTTCCAACTAGTAGTTGCTGTTCTGTAACCATGACTATCTAAGTCATAATAAACATAATAAGGAACACCCTGTTTAGATGTACCATAACGAGATTTCTCGTCATGCTTTCCTTGTCTTGTAATGTGTTTCTTGTGCTTGCTAGCCCAATATGTAATGTAAAATGTTTTGTTTGTCATATATACCTTTCTATTTGTTATAGGACTATCCTATTACAGATAGCCCTATTAGTCAAACTTTAATTTAGACTTTCTTCATATTTTTTTCTAGCCAATATCTTCGCCTCTCTTGATTGATTTTTATTCTTCATACCTTTAATCATACTAGCAAGGTTGCTCGGATTATAGATAGTCAAACCTGTTGAGTTAGTTCTAATTAATTCTGCCTCATCAAGTTGAATACCTAGTTCAGTTGCAAGTTCAATACCCTCTGAAAGATATCTGTATGCTTTCAATCCAATCTTTAATTGGTCGCATTGTTTTTGAATTGTATCAATCCATGTTTGGTGTTTAGATACAACATTACCTTTTGCAATTCGCCAATCATTAAAAGTTTCATACTCATCTTTAGTACATGCGATTGCTCTTGATCTGCAATAAGATGTACCAATCACATCAAGATAGTATTGGTCATTAAAAGTTTTAGTCATGCCTGTACTGTCGTCACGACTAGAATAATTACTACCAACTTTTCCTAATGCTTTCATACACTCATCAACATGTTTTGTTTTGTGTGGGTTGTCTTTGTTTTCTGATTGTTGTGCATAGATATCTGGGTTGCAATCAAGTGCTTTTAAATCTTCTCTAAAATATGCAACTGCAAATTTCTTTCCGTCCTCATCACTATACTCGCTACCATTTAGATTGCCAAACAAACCAAAATCAAAATGTGATTTAGTTTCTTTGATATCGCCCTCATCATCTTTGTCCTCACTATGTGCAAAGTAAAAGCATTTATCTTTGGCAACAACATCACAAGGGTCGCCATATTTCTTTTTGAAAGAACGCAACACCGAAACATCTTCTGGTGGATATGATCTTTCAACAACTTGCTTTGCAAGTTTGTGTGCTATGTCATAATGATAATCAACACTCTCTCTTGCTGACAAGAAATTTTCTCGTTCCTGTGTGTCCTCATTCTCAAAGACATTTTTTATTTTATTAAATAACTTATTTCTAAGTTCAGTATTCATTCTTATTTTAGTCATTGTACCTTTCTGGTTATTATTTTTATTTTGCATTTAATTTGTTTTATACCTTGACAATAGGATAGTCAAGGATTATATATTAATTATTCCCTTTTGCTAATATACGGAATTAAAAAACTCAAATTAGCATGATCAGTCATTGTTGACTGTGAGAATAAACACTAGAACAGGGGATTTGTCATCGGAGGTGGCCTCTTCTAAACCCGGTAATAAATGCTGACCCGGACCCCCCGTAGCATAGTGACTGATCATTATTTGCTGGACCCTATTAGTGTCAACTTTCCGGCCGGAAGAGTTTTGATGTGAAGAGGGTCCTGCTAATGATGACCAAGTTAGGGGTACATATCTTGCCTATGGCATTTCCCTGGACCTAAGCAGTGACCTGAAAGGGTAGCGTCGATACTTGGACCAGTAGCGCTGGCTTCCCTGATCAGGATGGCGTTGCTGGTATATGAATTGCCACTTTAGAATGATTTTTAGAATCATTCTAAAGAAGAAAGAATAAAGCGCCAAGCTTCAAGCGTCAGGCATAAAATAATGTTTGACATTGATTACGGGATAATGTAGGATGTATTTAGAAAGGAATAATTATGAAAATAAAAATATACGAGGCTGGTGAACAGTTGAACAGAATAGCGAACGCCCTGGAAGAGATCATCCGGATGGTGAAGGAAGACCAGGAAAGATCAAGAAAATATATGGAGGACAGGAAGGATGACTGAGAAAGAAAAATTACTTGCAGCTCACCTGGCAGCTATGTGCTGCCAGGCTGACGAAGACTGTCCAGCTGAATACAGGACTGAGCATTTTAGATCCACGATGGATGATGCCTATGACTACCTGAAAGAGATTGGATACTTGAAATGAGTAGACGACCCGGGCCAGCAATGGCCCAAGTCTACCTGCAACACTGGCGATGGCTCATGGATCAAGGCCCGAGCTACAAGCATCAAGCAGCAAGCGCCAAGCGTCAGGCGGCAAGCTTGACAAGATTAAATTATAATGTTATAGTATCCTACAAACTAAAGGAGAAAGAATTATGTTAGTAAAAGACGCTTTAAAAATTACAGACTCATTTACCAAAACAAGCAAGATGCCCGGCCTGAGCTACAGCCTGCCAGCGTGGGCCTGCCAGACTGGCGCGAAGCTCAGGAAGATTCCAACGAGCCCATGTTTTGGCTGTTACGCCATGAAAAATAATTATGTTAGATACCCTGCAATTAAGGAGGCTCAGTATAGAAGGCTGGACGCTATCAATCACCCGCTATGGGTCGAAGCAATGGCCGCGGTGATCAAGCGGCAAAAATGGTTTAGATGGCATGACGCCGGGGACCTTCAATCAAAAGAGCATATGCAAAAAATTATTGAAGTGTGTAAGCTCACACCTGACACCAAACACTGGCTGCCAACGCAAGAGCGTCAGTACTTGCCAGCACCTGAAGATGTTCCTGAAAATTTAATTATAAGATTAAGCGCTGCTAAGGTAGACGGCACCGCTGGCAACGCCTGGTCTCACAGCTCAACCGTGGTGACTGATGGAAGCCCCAGCTGCATGGCACCTAAACAAAACGGCAAATGTTTAGACTGTCGAGCGTGCTGGAATAAAGATATAAAAAATGTTAGTTATGGTAAACACTAACATGACACACGTTTTCAAACATCCAAAATTTTACAGAATCCCTAGGGATAAATCGGATCAGGCCATTAGCTTAAAAGCTCACGACGGTGAGTGCGAGCGTGCGCCGGATCCGGGCCAAAGCATCAAGCCTCAAGCTCCAAGCAGCAAGCAGCAAGCTTCAAGCGCCGAGAGCGTCAAGCCTCAAGCGACAAGCGTCAAGCCCCAAGCATAAAGGCTCAAGCGTCAAGCCACAAGCGTCAAGCTCCATGATCTGTGCTCCACTGTACATGTAAATAAGTTTAGCGGTGCTCGGACCAAGGGCCTCTGCTATGATAAAAGTATTGTGTGGATGCCTCACATGGAAGCTAATTTGGTGTGGTGAAAACTTTAATTTTTTACTCTGTGTTACTTTTAATTCTATAGTGAAAAAGTGCCCAGAATTATTATAGCCCAATAGATCGGGAGTACCAAGTAAGCTATTATTTTCCAATCTAATAAGCGAAAAACTACCAAAAGCTTTCTTAACTTTTTGGTATAATTTACGCTCTGGTCCCATATGTTTTTTAGAGTAACATTGTCGTGCATTAGTAGTCCTTCAAGAGTTTATCTGGTAAGATAAGCTTTGAAGGTTTCTCAGTTTTTAAAACTAATCTGTGTGCACTATGACCTGGTTGACCGATAATTGGAGTGGAGTTTTCGTGTACTTCCATTCGTCTTATGTCATGTAGTTTTCCATTAATCTCAACAAAGACAACTGCATTTTTTTACAGCATCAGATCCTTTGGTGAAGTTATTTAGAAACAGTTGAAGATCTTGTACTCTCATGAATCTTTTTGACTTAACTTAGCAGATAAGTCTTCTATTACTTTTTTATAACCTTGCAACAAGTTTTTATTCTTTTCGTTTTCAGAGGCAATTTGTTTTAATTCAAAGATTTGTTTCTTATATTCTTCTATTAATATCTTGTACCCGTCTATTGTATCTTGTAATTCTTGTGAATTTCTATGTACTTTCATTCTTGACAATATAGGATAGTTACCTTAAATTGTCAACATGGGTGTTCCAAAAAGATTAACAGAAATGCAACAACGCTTCGCTGAGTTTTTAGTATTCGGTGGACCGGAAGGACCAATGACACAATCAGAGGCGGCTATCGCTGCTGGTTACAGTCCTGCACGTGCAAGAGTAGAAGGATCAGAACTAAACAACCCAAGACTATCCCCACTTGTTGCAAAGTATATTGGTGAACTAAAAGAAGAGAGATTAAAAAAACATGAAGTAACTTACGAAGGTCATGTTGCAGAACTTGCTAGACTCAGAGAGGCCGCTTTAAAAAAAGGATCATTCTCATCAGCAGTGAACGCGGAAGCAAACAGAGGAAAAGCAGCAGGACTATACATAGATAGAAAGATAATAAAAACAGGAAAACTAGAGGACCTATCAGAACAAGAGTTAGAAGCAAAAATGAAACAGATACTAGACGATTACGGGCAGTTAATAAATGTGACACCTAATGAATCTTCGTTATCTTCTTCACACAAGAAGTCGGAAAAACAGAGCGCTCCGAAAAAGTAATACTACCATCATCATCAACATCATAACCTGCAAATATTCTTACAGTGTCCTTGTCTTTTGAAAATAACCAGCCCTCACTTACAGGTGTAGCTAGTTTCATTTCAGTAAATTCTTTTACTGTACCCCAGCCGCCTTCAGTGATGATATCAATCCAATCGATACGTACACGTTTATACGGAAACTTAACAGCCTGCTTGACCAGCTTAGGTTTGTTATAACTATTTATTCGTCTTGATTTTTTCTTGGGCATAGATTTGATTCCTTCTATAGTATTCTACCACAGATTTTTTATTTTAAAAAACACATTCGCGCGCGTGAACCGAAATTTGATAGTACACTTTATCTCTAAATAAAATAAAAAGTGTACCAAAAAGTGTCCACCCTAAAGTCATATATACCAACACTTCTAGACCAAAAGTACACTTAGTACACATTATCCAGAGAAAAAATAAAAAAAAAATAAAATCTGTCACAGAATACTATAGTACGGTTTTTTTGTACTTTTTTGCCACATTGTCGCCATATTTACGCTCATATTCTGCCTCAATCTGCAACATAAGGTCCGTGATCCCTGATTCGTCCATCTTGACCACATGGGCCATGGCGCTTGCAACAAGGTCCTTTTGGTATTTTACAGCCTTATTCCTGGTCTGTATTTCGTGGATTCCCCACCTCGTTTGATCCGTCATACTTTGCTCCTTTCTTAATATTATCTATAGCCCATAAAGGCTGTAGGTTTGTGTAATGAAAACATTTAACTTGTTCTTCGGGTTTAGTAAAATCAAACTTAGCACAAGGTTTAATGTGATCTACATGCCATTTCCCATAATTTTCAAAACTCATATTATCTATAAATTTACTAGACAAATGTCTTTTTAATTCTTCTACAGTACAACCAAGTAATTCTTTAGTTTTTTTAGATTTAATATTACCTTTTAAAACTCTATGTATTTGAGTCCTGCAATTAGCTAATAATTTAAATCCTGGATCCCTAGCCTTTCTTCTTTTTCTATATAATCTTTGAAGTTTATTTTTTTTCTCTGGATTATTTTTTTTCCAATTACTATTAAGTATATTTCTTTTTTTTCTTATAATATCATAAGCTTCAGCATCTGTTATTTTTAAATTTTGTATTTTTTTACTATGTTTAAGACTGCTTATTCTAGCTGTAAGTGTTAATTTTTCAGGATTTTTATCACGCCAGTTTTTATTTCGTTTTAATTCATATTCTTTGTTTTTAATGTAATGTTCTTTTCTTCTATTTATTTTACATTCTGAACATATAATACTTTTGTATTCATAAATTTTTCCTTTGTGTTCTCTTCTTTGAAAACCAATTTTATACTTTTCAGGGTTATCTTTATAATTATGATTATGGATTAAACAAATTCCTTTTGTGTTTAAAACTGTTTTCATTTATTAAAATCTTCTTCTTTCATTGGTGTTGTTTTTTCTTTCTCGTCGTGTTGTAACTCATGAAACATGTCTAAACGTTTCAGGAATTTGTGTTTCCAGGACCTAAGTTCTGGTCCTTCTACCTTAAATTCTTGGTAATATAAGTCAGGCGTGCATACCATGATAACTCCCTGCTGTATCTTACTTCCGTAGACGTAGTCATGAGCCATGGCATAGGCTGCGATTTGTAAATAATAATCTTCGATCCATTCCTTTTTTTTAGGACGGTTAGCTTGTTTGAAGTCAACAACAGTCTCAAGATCGTTATGCGAGCATACAAGGTCTGTTTGGCCCGCGTATAGGCCCGGATAATGTAACGTAACTTCCGACCCGTAATACTCCGATACTGGCGCAAGACCAATCTCCATAATTTTATCGGCCATGGGACGCGCCTGGCATCCGAGTTCTGTAAGATCATCGTAACCAACGCCCGTGACATAAGATTCGAGGAATTTATGCATACTGGTGCCCCGTGCACTAGATACATTCTTGATACGTTCTGCGTTTTCTTCACCGACTTTAGCCTTCCATTTTTTTAAAAAATCTGTATTTTTGGTGGCCCCTAATACAGTAGTCACAGACGGAAGTCTATAAGAACTTATCTCATAGACACGTTTTCCAGTGTCAGGGTCCGTGATTTGTTTTCCGTCTATGTAGTTGTATTTATTACTCTTCTTCATTCTCTAACATCCTCTTCTCTTCCTCATAACCTTCTCTAAGTAATTCTGAAGTAGTTTTTTCTTTTTTAAATATCTCATCAAATCTTTTACGATACAAATCATTAGACGGTCTAGTTACACCATCCCATTTTTCTTTCTTACTCATAGTTTATTTTTTAATTCCTTAACGTACTCTTCGTTTTCTTTTTGACGTTTGTCTTCTATAATTTTTACATGTCTACGCCAAGCCCACGCATTCAACATACCTGCCCATTTCATTATAAAATGTAAGCCTTCATATATAAATTTATCTAACATCTTTTTGTACCATCCTATATTCGTCTAATGATATTATATTACTTTTCAACGCTTGTTGAGTATAATGTTCTATTACTTGTTGTATCTTAGGTAATTTAGTATGTGCAAACGGCCATATCAAACAACACACATAATACGCGTCACGAAACGTGCAACGCCATCTGTATTGTTTAAGATAAGGTGTGCCATCAACTCTTTTACCTTTTACTTTCTTAGGTGTCAGTGTACCAACACCTAATACTTCGTGCACCCACATCAATACACTACGATCAGTCATAGTGATCTCCATGCTTAATCTCAGACTATTAGATAGTCTGTATCCAGGTTTACCTTTGTGTTTCTTTTTCTTTTCAATGCCGCGTCTTATATGTATGGACCCTTCTCCGTCAAACAATCCTGCAATATACGCTTTGTCAGTGTCTGGTATCATCAGTGTATGGACATTCCTTCCCCTTCAAGATCTGAAAAATCTTCATCTCCATAATCGTAAAGTTCTCCTTGTGATTCACAGTCCCAACATTGATGAATCATATCTTCTTTTTCATAAATGCATGCAACTTTTACATAGCCATTACCTTTACAGGTAGGACATACGTAAACCTTTTTAACTTTTTTTGAACTTGCCATTTAATTTCTTCGCTTTCTCGTTTGCTATTGCTTCTATTGTCTTTGCTACTGATAATTTTGCATCGGGCAATATTATCTTTGATAACTTATCTAAAGTAGCGTATGTTTCTTTACTTAAAGAAACGTTCTTGTATTTAGTCATATCTGTCATGTTTACTTCCTTTCATGTTAAGATAGACTATATAGTGCATTATGTAGGATTGTCAATGACAAAATTTATATTATTAATGGTAGTTTGTAGTGGTATCTCAGGAAATAATTGCAAACCAATTCCAACCCCTATCACAGAATTTGATACCTACCATCAATGTATTTATTTTGGTTATGACTACTCAAGTATTTTATTGAAAGAAATGACTCCAGCAGCAGTAGATGAATACGAAATGTATACAAAATTTTCGTGTAAAGTTGACAAAATAATTTAATTATGTTATCGGATTAGATCTTCTCACCATAAACCTATCCCACAATATTTCCCCTCTTTAGGGATAGGTGATTTTAATTCATATCAAACCAGCTGCTTTCCGTGCACGTACTCACAGCCGGCCAAACTCCAGGTTGCTACCTTGCGGTCATCGCTAACGTACAGGGAAATGCCATTGGCAAGATTTGGACGCCCTTGAGCTTTCAGTTCAATTTTGTATACAACCGTAAAAGTTACCACTACCATCGTTCATTACATGAGCGTTGACAGGATAGTCCTGATACGTTGTCAGTTTTAGTCTTATAATATCACACAGATCAAACAGATCTATTTCGTTTACCAATAACGACATATGTTCCATCATCTGCTTTGTTAACGGAACTAACTGATACATCCCATCGTTCAGTATTATAAGGTCCATTAGCCCACTCCTTTACTTTCTCAAACCAAAGATCGTATAAATATTTATCTTTTGTTTTGTTGTACTCGTTTGCTATCTTGTCTAAGTCTTCTGTTTGCTTCACCATAAGTTGTACCTAAGTTTATTATTTTAGTTAGACTTTTTGCTTTTAGTTCTGCATCAACACCATATCTTTTCCAGGCTTTTTTCATCAGATTAAGTTCTAATAAAAATGTAGACCACTGACTTTGTGATGCACCACTAACATTTATTGTTACTGTTTTCATATTTCTTCCTTTCATTCTTTCTATATAGGATACTAGAGGATGTTTGTCAACCCTGGCCTTTGTATCTTTTCTGTGATTTTTGACGTTTTTCTTGTTTATTTTTATTTTTTTTATGTTGCCGTGGTCCACGTTTCTTGGGTTTATCTCGAGGGGTAAAGAACTTAAAACTTTGTTTAGCCATTCTTCCATTCTTTTACAAAAGGATCTGAACCTTTTGGTTTTGTAATGTGTGGTAAGTAAACTATTTTACCATTTACGTGTTGCTCTAAATCAGAACCACAATTTAAACATCTGTAAACTTGTTGTGTTAGACCAACCAACATTGTGATCTCATCACATGTTGGACATTGTCCATTTACTATTTCTGCTGTTACTTTCATTACTCTAATATTAACTTTTTTATCGACAAAGATCCATCTATATTTTCTTCTAATTCTGCTTTTGATTTAATACATTGATATTTTATGTGTGACTTAGATGCACGTTTAGCAATCCTTTTACCTTTTAAACAATCAGACATTGTTGGTTGTATACGGGCTTCTTTGATCTCTCCGTGTACAATCATAAGTAAGGCTACAATCAACTCTGTCATACTGTTTTACCTTTGTTTTCACCTTGCTTGATAACATATTTTTGTGTACCGTTCTTGCCGGTTTCTACTTCTTTTTTTAAATTTTTTGCTAAACTCGCAGCTTTACTCTCTTTGTTTATCTGTGCGATGTGGTCCAATACTTTTCTATTAATACGTCCCGTTGCCATTTGCTCTTACCTTATCTTTTAAATCTTCAATATCAACTAATGCTTTATCTAATTGTTCTCTTAAAAATTCTATATTAACTTTATTAGTCATGTTCATCTCTTGAGTCTCTTCCATCTTCTCGACGGACTTGTACAAATCCTCAATTAAAAAATGTTGCTCCTGATCCGTGGGCACTTGCTCACTTTTCTTTAACAAATCATTTTCAAACAACTCACGTGATGTCTCTAACGATACCAATCTCGCTGTCAGCTCTGTATATGCGAACACACCCATTGCAACAAGCACGATCAACGATGCTACCGTTTTCATTGGCATCTGTACTCTTGCTTCTTCTCCGATGTTTAAAGGTTTGTTACTCATCTTTTGGTCCTATAAACTTGTCACCCATAAGTTTGATGTCAGGGTTTTCTTTTTTATAATCATCTTTAATTGAGTCCCAATAACTTCCTTCAGGTTTAATAATTTTATCATCAGGAATAACTATACCAGAACATTTAGAAACTAACAATTTGAAGTTAGGATTGTTGCTCAAAGTGGGGTTTTTATTGACTTTTCCACACATTTTCATCAACTCTAGCTGCTGTTTGAGTTCCATATTTTCTTGTTGTACTGCTTTAAATTCTTTAGTGCAGGCTGAACCTAGATAGTGTCTCCAAGTTAAACGTAAGGACCTATCATCAGAAGGGCTATTATAATTATTGTCAGGATTATTGTGTCTATACCTAGACTCCGAGTCTCTTTGGTCGATTGATACGCTAAGATCACCAGTGCTACAAGTATTAGTACCGTTATTGAGATACTCATTTCTACTGTGTGCAGGTTTTATAAAACATAACAACACAAATAAAACAATTAATGCACCTGTAAAATAATAATTCATCCTGGCTATCTCCATAGGTCACCTTAATAATTTATTTCTCTGTTAAGATCTTTGATATCATAACTGTGTTCTCTAACTTGATCAGCTAATTGTCTGTATAAATTTTCTGCCATCTGCCATGTTGCTTCAGCAGAAGATAGTCTTGTATTGATATCTGTAATATTTTTTTCTAATACACTTACATCTCTTTCAAGATTAGTAAGTCTTAATTCGTTTTGATTAATAGTGTCAGTAAGATTTACAATATAACGAACACCAGTAAAAGTTCCGACTAGGACTGACGCCACAACCGGAACCATTACGATATTCTTTTTTAATAAATCTACTAAATTCATTACTTAACAATGTAAGCTATAATTAAAACTGCAACTACAAGACATTCAACCTTGTGGTCTGACCAGTAATGCATAGCTTTACTTTTCATTTTATTAATCATTTTTTTTCTCCTCGATTTCATAGAAGAACTTGTCGGTGTCTTCGGTACGCCAAGCCCTGCTATCTTCTACATTCCATTCAGAAGTCTGCACTTTCCAGTCAGGAGTACTATCTTTCACTGTGAAAGAAGGTAGGTCCCATATACATCTGTTGTTAGGTTGTGCTGCAAAATTGCCATCATCTAAGGCAATAATGTGAGCGCACTTATGTTCGTGCGAAATCTCTGAATGATCAGTGTCAAGTATATTACTGTCTGGATGTGCAAAGTCAACGGTAAATAAATATTTTCCTGCGTGCCATTTTTTATCTTTTCCGATATACTTACCGGCTTGTCCGTCTAAAATATCCCAACGATGGACAGAAGGATAATAAGAAAAACAATTCCAGAGCTGTAGTTCATCAAGTCGTCTTGCGGGCACTCCGGATGCATCAAATCCCTTTTGAATAAACGCGCTAATTGGTAAGCGATAAAATACTGCACCGTTTTCCATAATAGCATGAAATAATATAGCACGGCCTGTAAGAGCGCTAAGACCAAACACAATGCAGTCTTCAACTTCTCCGTGATGTTTTTTAAAATCATATAAATACTCTCTTCTTATTTGTGCATAGGTTGCCGGTATATTTGCATTTAAGTAAGCCATAATTTATCTTCATTTTATTGTACCCCAGTTTGGTCCAGATTCATAGTCCACTTTGTTAGGTACTTCTAGTTCTACTGCAGATTCCATAATATCTTTTATCTTATCTGCATTACCATCGACAGATATATCAAGTTCATCATGTACTTGTATATGCGGTACGATACCTTCTTTGTATAGATCAACCATAGCTTTTTTAGTCATATCAGCTGCTGATCCTTGTATTAATTTATTCAATGCTTTGTATGTATAAGCACGCTTGATCCCTGGTCCATGTTCCGCGAGCGCATCTACATGATTCAATGCTTTATGTATTCCGAACTGATTAGGCTCCCACAAATTAAATCTACATCTACGTCCAAGTAAAGTTCTAACTCGACCTTTGTCCTGGGCTCTACGCATGACACTTTCCATTAACATTTTAACGAAAGGGACTTTGTCATGGTACGTTCTAAATAGATCATCAGCATTTTCTTTTGATACACCTAGCTCTGCCTGTAATTTATTTTTACCCATACCATAAAACAAACCAAGATTAATTGTCTTAGCTTGTGATCTAGGTATGTTAGCCATGTCTGCAACAATCTTATGAAAGTCTGTATCAGGTTCATCATTGTATGCATCAACAACTTCATTTACTTTATAGAGATCATCAAGACTTGCGTAGTGTGTAACCAATCTAGGTTCTTGTTGTGAGTAGTCAAAGCAACCCCAGGTACAACCTTCTTCAGGAATAAACAATGATCTGATCCGTGGTCCAAGTTCCTTGTTCCGTGCAGGAATCTGCTGTAAGTTTGGATTGTTGTAACTGAATCTACCGGTTACTGTACCACCTTGATCGGATCTAATTTGATTGATCTCTGCATGAATACGTCCTTTGTGTGAATGTTTTAATATTGTATCTATAAAAGTTGTGTGTGATTTATTAATTTCTCTAGCATGTGCAATTGCTTTTGCTACAGGGTGAGTTTGGTTTTGTAACCAATTTTTAGTAAAGCTTGGTGCTTCAGTTTTTGCTGTTCGTTCATAAGGTAAGTTTAATTTATCAAATACTTCGGCTATAGATCTAGCGGCCCAGATCTGTACATCAATACCAGTTACTTTTTTAACTTCTTGTAAACATTTTTTTTCATCTGATACTAATTCTTTTTTTAATTTGTGTGCTGCATCTATATCTACACGTACACCTAAGAATCTCATATCAACAAGACATGGAAATAATTCTGTTTCAAGATTAAAGATAGATTGTACATCTTCATGTTCAATTTGTTTCTTCATCTCTTGCCATAGTTTTAGAGTCAACACTGCATCTTGCTCGGCATACTCACCAACATACATTGCAGGTAGTTTATACATCTCTGCTTTGTGATCGATGCCCCAATGCGCTGCAGTTTCCTTTAATACAGCCTCATTTTTGCCTATTCCGACGTAATCACGACCCAAACTACCTAAATCATATCGAAAGCGATTCTCGTCCACGAGAGAGCCAGCAATCATGGTATCCACGATCCTACCCTCTATTTTAAGGCCCATAGCCCTAATCCAACATACATCGTACATTGCATTGTGAAATATCTTAATTGCAGGTGTTTTTAGTACATCTGTAAACCAGTTTATGACCATGTTCTTATCCATGTTACCACCACCTTCATGTGCGATAGGATAATATCCGGACCAACCTTCTACAGCAACAGCTATACCTACAACTTTACCATTACCAACAACCGAACCAGATCCTTTTGATTTTAAATCTGGGTCCTTGGTCTCTAAGTCAATAGCAATCTCATCGTACTTTGATAAGTCCGGAAAAGATTCTGGTGGTAGCCATTCTGTTTGTGGTTTAAATATAGGCTTCATGAATAGTCTCTTTCTAAAATCATTTCTAAATAATGTATTGCTTTATTTATGTCTTCTTCTTTCCCCTTCGACTGATGTCTACAGATATATTTTATAGCATTGCCTTCTGCAAAAAGCAATTTGTTTTCGTTTATAAACTCTGCGGGTTGAATTTTCATTTGTTTATAATGTTTTCCACCAACTTGATTGTCTAGTGAATCGTATGTTGCTTTTTTAAATAGATCTTTGTTTGTCATAGATTATAAGCCTTCTTTGTTTGTGGTTCGATTATATATAAGTTCTTCTCTGTTCTTGTGCACGCAACATAAAATAATCTATGTGTATCATCTGGATCTTTCTCATAATCTATAAATGCTGCACCGGCCAAGTCTGTTATTACAACTACATTCTCTCGTTCATTACCTTTAACGCCATGTATAGTTGATATACTAATTCTAGGATTCTTATCTAAGTTTTCTCCTGACTTAATTAATTTTTTTATTTTCTTTATATCTTCATCACCTATTTCATTTAATGCTTCGTCCCATTCAGCTTCTGTGTTAAGTCCATACTTTTCTTTCAAAGTATCTATGTCATAGAAACCATCTTTAATTATTGTTTTAAATAATTTTGAATCCCAATTATCTTTAGTCATCTTTGCAGCAATCTTCTTAACATCATTATAATGTAAAGGTATACCTTTTCGTAAGTCATTCCATTTTAAAATAATTTCATATATATTTTTTACTCTTGGCACTGCATGTCTTCTTTGCCAATACAATTCTTTTTCATCTAATATGTTTCCAATACCTGCTAACATATAGTTAGCTTGTGCTAACACTAACCATCTACCTTGTGAAAAATCTACTTCATGTAAATCGCTACAGTATTGAACAGATCCTTCTTCTTCTTTTGGCAACCATTCTTTCTCTACTCTGTTGTGTACTTTTTTTATTATTTTATTTGCTAATGCAAAAGGGTTTTGTGGAACCCTTTGTGATTGATCTAACACGGTTCTTTCACCTTCTAGATTTATAAATGTACTAACGTGTGCACCATTCCATCTGTATATGGCCTGGTCATCATCACCTGATATATATGAGTCTTGACACTTTTCTTCTATCTTTTTAACTAATCTCCATTGTACTAAACTTAAATCCTGTGCCTCATCAACAAACATAACTCTAAGTTTTGGTGCTTCGCCACTTGCTATAAATTTTTCTAACATATCTGGAAAATCAATTAGTCCATTCTGTTTTTTGTAATTTTCTAATTCCTCAACTATAATTTCTAGTTTACTTAATTGTATTTTTGAATTGTTATTTAAATGATAAAATTTTATTGGGTCCATTTCTTTTGATCGTGCTAAATTTATTAACTGTATGTATGGGTCTGGAGAATAAAATATACCTTCATAGTCTTCATCCTGTCTTGCACCTTCTAATTCTATTTGCATCTTCTCTGATAATTCTTTGTAATGTTTTGGTTGCATTACCTGGTTTCTGTTTATACCAAGTTGATTAAAACAAAATGAGTGTAGAGTTTGAAAGTATGGTACATCGTTGTAAGACAGTTTAAATTTATCTACTGCTCTTTGTTTACCTTCTTGTGCAGCGTTCTTACTAAATGTAAAATAACCAATCTTATCTGGTGGTGTGTTAGCTAGAAACTTTTCTATGTGTCCTAGTAAAGTGTGTGTTTTACCTGTACCCGGTGGTCCATATATTATATGACGCATTAGTAATTTTCTTTCTTAAATGTTTTTGGTTTATATGTTTCTGTTTTCTTATCAAATCTAGCTACAACAAATACGGATAGTTTTGTTTTACCTACACGTTTAGTTGTGCAATTTAAATCATCTTTTAACATCTGTGATGTTCTTTGATATGGAACTCTCCAATGTTTTCTTGATAAATAATTATTAAAAAAGTTATCAAATACAAAGTGATGAAAGCCATCTTTAGTATAAGTACCACCATTACGTAAGTCTTCGTAGTCGTCTTTTTGTATTCTGTTTACACAATAATCTTCTAAGTAATTATTTAAAATATCTTTTGTACTTGTACCTTCTGCAGGTTCTGTGATTTCTGCATTAGTTAGTAATGCAGTTGTAACTTTTTTCCAATCACCAACTTTTACTGTTGGTGGATTTATTCTTAATTGTTTAATACATTCTTCTTGAAATAAAACTTGATTAGCTAAATGTTTTGCTGAGTCTAAATATAATCTATCTCCATCTACATTCATATAATAGTAAGGTTCTTCCAGATTAACTACTTGTAAATCTGTTAGACTTGGAAACACTGGTTCTTGACCTATACCAAATTTTCTTTTCTTACATAATTTTTTATCACACAAACTACACATAGGTTGGTCATTACACTTGTAACCCCATTCTTTTTTATCGTGTTGTTTTGTAATTATATTTACTTCTGTATCTGATAATGGTTGCTGCATAGCAGTCTCATTAAATACTATTACTTTTGATTTCCAATTATCTGGCCATTTAGATTTTGCATAAACCCCATAATGAAATAGAGCATTGTTTCTACCACCTTCACCAATTTTATTTTCTGCCATTAGTTCAATACATGGTGGTCCATCAGAGTATGGAGTCTCTGGTCTTTTAACTTCTATTGTTTTGATGTCTTGTTGTTTATATCTTTCGTAGAGTTCAAAAAAAGCATCTATACTAGCAGCTTCACCATCCTCCATAAAGGCGTATCTTGTTGTTTGACCACAATTAAAATATGGTAAATTTAAAAAGTTTCCTGTATCATCTTTTGATTTTAATTCTCTTTGTTTAGGAAATACTTCTGATCCACCATAACCCAATACAGATCTAATCTCATTTAATTTATCTTGCATCAAACCCGCTGATACATAATCTTCTGTAAATAAAAATACATGAGCACCACCAGACTTTGATCTACATACGACCAATGGTAATTGAAATTGTTTTATTTTATTAATTAATTTTTTGTGATCAAACTCTGCGTATGAGTCAATGTCTATACATCCCCACTTACATTTGTTATCATCATTGATTGGTATAATGCCCAAACTGTCAGCACCATCTAAATGTTTTTGCCACAAATCGTCTGTGACTGGTTCTCGTTTAACAAACGATTTACCTTTAATTTTATTACCGTCACCATTTGATTCACCTACTACAGTGACACCATGTGCACGGTCTAATCCATCAAATATATTTTTAAATCTTTCTATCATACAAAATAAAAGTGGGCGTCGCCACTCTCGCTTAAACGCCCACTACCTAGGATACTGGTTAGTAGTTAGAAGAACCTTTTGTAGTTTCTTCCGTACTATGTTTAGCTTGTACTTCACCTTTACCTACAGATTCTGCAAATGACTTAGCCATATCATATATAGCTTTATCTTCTACAGGACTAACTTTAGATACATCCCAACCAAACCATGTTCCTTTGTCATTAGACATCTGAACGGTTGATAGTTTATAAATGTGGCTATAAGTTGGCGGTGTGAATAAACCGTTTTTACCTTGCATCTTGATACCCATCATCATTGAGTTCCATTTTCTACTAACTTTAAGTTGAGTAGACTTCATAGAAATCAAAGCTGTCTGTGGGTTATCTCCAAGAGTCAATACAAAGTGACTAGCTGTATTATCAAGATAGTTACCGTTTGGTAATCTGTCTTTATAATCCTTACCTCTAGTCGTTTGACTTACAATGTCACTGTCTGCCTCGTGCATTGCAACAGGTGCACCTGTACTGGTACCTCTGTCTTGCCATTCAATGTACTGTCTTTTGTAATGACATGGTACAACATTTAAAGTGTCATACAATTCATTAGTTACAGTATTTATTATTTTGCCTGGTTCTGCACCATCGACATATTTACCATCTCTTTTGTTTACCTCTGGAGATAGTTGGCCCAAAATTTTTAAGAATGGTAACGCAAGATCTTCTTGCGATATATTTTGAGCGCCTTGTGCTGCATCAGCTTCCATATCAAATGTTGCTAACGCATTATTCTTTTTTTCTGCTACTTGGTTCATGTTTATTTGTTCCTTTTTATTGTTGTCTTATTCTCTGAGAATACCCCAAAGATTTCCGTTGGCATTTCTTTTCCTGCCTCAATACGCTCACGGACTAGCGCTTTCAGAGTCATGGGTTCAACCTTCATCTTTTGTGTCGGTTGAAACCCTTGACCCTTCGCAAGTTCAGCATATGTTGCTGCCTTGTTATCTTCGTTACGACCAAATGATACCAAGATCTCGTTCTTAATAATATCACCTAGTCCATTGTCTCGAAGCCAGTTAAACGCCGTCTCTTTATTTGCTTCTGTAATAGTAGCACGATACGTCGTTGAAACTTTAAGATGTGATCCATCTTGTAGTTTTAATTCTGCTAAACCCATTTCGGACATCATAGTGGGTATAACCTCACCTGATATACGTTGGTATTCTTTTTTTAAATCTTTAATGTTAGTTTCACTTGCCTCTATTCTTTTGTGCAACCCCTCTAACATTTCTACTTGATCTGCAAGAGACTGAATATTTTCAGTTTTACTCATTGCATCTTGTTGGTCTTGTTCAAAATTAATTGTCATCTATTTCTCCTTTCTCGTATAGATTAATCTCAATAGGATAATATTTTCTTTCTTGTTTATCCCACTTCAATACTTTGTATTTACCGTTTGTAATATCAGATACAATAGAGCATGCAACACCAATGATTGCAGGATCACCTGTTAATAATAAATAATCTTCTGGTGTATAATTTCTTAAACCTTTTCTTAATTTAAAAATTAATGGACCAGGAGAAAAAATCATTTGAGAAAATTCCGGTAATAAAAAATTAAAGTCATTAGTTGTAGAATAAGCAGCTGCACCCATAATATTTATTTTAGGAGTACCTGCTTGGCTACCCGGTATTTCTTGTACTACATAAACTTTTCTTTCTGACATTGACAATCAATATAATCATGTTTATATAGATGTCAACTAGAAAGAAGAAAAAAATTATGAATTATAAATTTAAAACTAAACCCTATGCACATCAATTAACTGCATTAGAAAAATCTTGGAACAAAGAAAACTATGCTTACTTTATGGAGATGGGTACAGGTAAAACAAAAGTATTAATAGACAATGTTGCTATGTTATATGACAAAGGCAAGATTGATGGTGTATTAATTATTGCACCTAAAGGTGTTGTTAAAACTTGGTACGAACAAGAACTACCAACACACTTACCTAATCATATAGAAAATGTGTCCGTATTGTGGCAACCAAATATTACAAAAACACAACAAGAAAAATTAGATACACTGTTTGAAATAGATAGTGCCTTACATATTTTAATTATGAATGTTGAAGCATTAAGTACAGAAAAAGGTGTAAAGTTTGCAACTAAATTTATTAACTCACATAAATCTATGATGGCTATTGATGAGTCTACTACAATTAAAACACCAACTGCTAGACGTACCAAAAATATTATTAAGATTGGTTTAGATGCTAAATACAAAAGAATCATGACTGGTTCTCCTATTACAAAAAACCCATTAGATTTGTATACACAGTGTGAGTTCCTTGATCCGTGGTTATTGGACTTTGCTTCTTACTACGCGTTTCGTAATCGATATGCCGAAATGAAAACGATGCATATACGTGGACGATCTATCCAGGTAGTAGATAAGTTTCAGAATCTAGGAGAGTTATCTGACATAGTAAAAGAATTTTCTTACAGAGTATTAAAGGAAGATTGTTTAGACTTGCCTCCTAAAGTATTTATAAAACGTCATGTAACTTTAACACCAGATCAAAAAAGAATTTATGAACAAATGAAAGAACAAGCTATTGCACATTTAAATGGTAAAGTAACAACTACCATGACTGTATTAACACAGCTTATGAGACTACATCAAATAACTTGTGGACATGTAACAGCTGATGATGGGACCATACAACAAGTTGAAAGCAACAGACTTAATGAGTTAATGTCTATTCTAGAAGATACTGAAGGCAAAGTTATTATATGGGCCAACTATCAATTAAGTGTTGGTGAGATTATACAGAAGATAATTAAAGTATATGGTGCAGATTCTTATGTTCATTATTATGGTTTGACACCACAAGATGATAGACAAGATTTTATTCGTAAGTTTCAAAACGACCCTAAGTGTAGATTCATTATAGGTACACCTCAAACAGGTGGTTATGGTATTACACTTACTCAAGCTAATACTGTTATTTATTATTCTAATGGCTATGATCTAGAAAAGAGGCTGCAATCAGAAGACAGAGCACACAGAATAGGACAAAAGAAAACAGTGACTTATATCGATCTGATTTGCGAAGATACCGTTGACGAGAAGATTGTGAAGGCTTTAAGAGATAAAATAAATATTGCATCTGAAGTCATGGGTGAGGAATTAAGAGATTGGATCTAAACTAGATCTACTGCTTTTCCAATAATTGGTTTGTATTTAGTTTTTTTATCTTCACGATATGCTCGTAAATATTGGTGTCTAGGATTAAAAGGTATATAGCTTGCGTGGATCCATCCCGAGTTAGGTTCGCCAGGCGTGTAGTACTCGAGGATTAATTGATCTACCTCACAATTCATTTTAACCCAGTCTGCTACTTCAGCGTTGTCGATTCCCATACATTCGAAATCAACCGCCTCAGCTTTTGAGTGCTGGCTGGTCAAACTCGATCCTATGGCTACACACAACTCAGGTGAACGATAGCCGCTGGTCACCTTGACTCTACCGAATTGGTCTCGCACTGGCTGTAAAATATTTTCACACAATGTTTTTAATTTATCTATTTGATCTGCGTTAGGTTCGTTGTCGATACCCTTACGTATAGCTGTGTCTGATTTGGTAAGCTCTTGCAAGCTAAAATTTCGTGATAATTGCATAATTATTTAAGCATATTTAATAAGAGAGCAACTACTATTCCAAATGCTCCACCTATTATCATCTTCTCCATACGCTCAAGTCTTTGTTTAACTTCTTTGATTTGTTCAAAAGTTTGTTTCTGCATAATTCGACAAAGCTTTTCATGCTCGTCTATTTTCTGTAATGCAGATTTTCTAGTCATTATTTTGTAACCCCCGCTACAAAAGAAACCCGATAGGATAAACCTATCACACCGCCCAAACTTTTAAATTTGTTAAACATTTCTTGTTCTTAACCTTTGTCTAATTAGTTGTTCTTCTGGAGATAGTAATGCCATCTCTGTTGATGTCAAGTTGGTATTTTGGTTAACTGCTTGTGCCTGATTACTTACATTTGGTTGAACATTTGCAGGCATAGGTGTGTCTGGTAAGTTAGGTGTTTGTACTGTATCTATAGAAAAATCATCTAAGTCTATATCAAAAGTATCTGCAAGATTTAAAAATCTCATCTGTGATCTCATTGCTCTTAAGTAAGGAACTGCTTCTTTATATACATCAAACGTTCCTAGATTTTTTGCAATCTCTCTAAACCTTTCTCTAATATCATCAGATGGAAAATAAGGTTCATACTTTCCTCTTCTTAAATTATTAAAAGTTTGTGTTGTAAGTTGCCTGTCTTGAAATGTTTGTCTTAGAGAGTTTGCATTGACACCTAAAATTTGTGCAGCATCAATGTTCTTAAACATTTCTTTTTGTACATTGAATCTTGCTTTGTTAGATTCATAGTATCTTGTTACAATGTCATTAGGTTTGATTGGTCCGCCTTTTAATATTCCAAAGAAACCACCTGTAAATTCTCTTCTAGCATTTCTTATACCTGTTTGATATTGAGATATTTTAAATCCCATAGCTTTTAATGGATCAACTTTAGTAGGTCTGAATCCTGCTATACCTGCTATCTGATCATCTAATTCTAAAATCTCTCCAAGTTTATTTGGTTTTCCTGTAGCAGCTTGTGCTATTCTTATATAAGGTTTGTACTGAGGTAATAATGCTTCTAATAAATGTCTAAATCTAATTTGTGCTACATCCCCTGCAGGAGTTTGATCTGTGTATAAAACTTTACCTTCTCTTGTTCTACCAGCTCTAAGAGTTAAGTCTGTTGCAGCTTCAGTCCAAATAGATTCATCTACAAATGGTGCTGCTAGTTCTGCACTTGCTTCCTCTACACCTGACATAAATCCTTTTAAAATTGTATCACCATCGTTTGATGCTGTTGTTATTTCGTTTAATAAAGTTCTAAAAGGTTTTGCAACCACATCATATGCATTACTGTGACTAAAATCTATGTATTTTAATTCACCCGTTTTTTCATCTCTCATTGGTATTAGTGTTGAGTTTCTAGACCAATCAGGAACGAACTGACGTAGTGCTTCTAGTTCATCTTTTGATACATTGTATAATGCTTTAGATCCTTCTACTAACATTGCAGGCACTGCACCTAATGTAAAAGCCATACCAGATATTCTAGTTGCTCCTATTCTATAAAATGGATTATCATTCTTAACTACTGTTCCTGTAGCAGCATCAATAACCCATGGTGCTATGTTAGTTCCAACAGTTGGTTTAGAGTGTCTCATTTCTTTTAATGCTTGACCACCAATATTTGTAGTTGTTCTTAACATCTCAGATGGGAAAGACATAAAATTACCAACCGGTAATAGTCTTGCTGTTCTTACAAAGTCTCCAACATAATTGTAGTTTGGAACTGTGTTCTTAACAATGTCAGCTGTTTCTGTTTTAAGTTTAGCTAAAAAGTCTGCTTTTGTTGGATCAACTTTAACACCTCTTCTTATACCATCTTTTACTAATGCATCTTGTCTTCTATTTAATTCTACAAAGTAGTTTGTAATTTTCCAAAAATCATCCTCTGCAACATATTTACCTTGTAAGTATGCAGGAATTTTTTTAAGTTTGTTAAGCATTGGGTTTACAATTTTATCAAGATCCATTATGCTGTCACCAAAATTTACATCTCTCATCAGATTTTTTAAATCTCCTATTTGCACTTGTGAGTTTACAACACCTAATTCTAATAGTTCTCTATAAGCTTTCTCAAAATTTTCATCTGCAAATCTTGTGTTTTTTAAATTACCAACACCTGATATCTGCCAACCCTTTCTAAACGAATCACCTAATAGTTTTGGATTCATAAAACCTTCAAACAAAATACCATTAGCGCCAGCGAATGCACCTGCACTAATTATGTTACGTAAGTGAGTTGGTATAGATAAAACTGTTTTTGCTAACTGTGCTGTAGCTTTTGGAAACAATAATAAATTTCTATATAAAAAACTTGTACCTTTTTCTGCAGCACTTGCTCCTTCTCTTCCTCTAACAGCTGCTGTTAAAAAACCTTCTGTTATTCCATTCATACGTTTTAACGCTTCTGCTGTATCTGCTGTAGTAAACATGCCACCTAAAGGATTGCTTGCTTTACCTGCTTTAAATTCTGACATACCTGCTAGTGCATTATCTACTTTTACAATTTTTGCTTGATTGTTTGTTGCTGCTTTTGCAGCTTCTATTGAATCCCAAAAACTACCCCTACCACCTTGCGCTTGTACTGCAGCATTAGTGTCAAACATTTCTTTAAACATTGCACTTGATCTAGCTATACCTGATAATTCTGTGATTGCATTGAACATAGAGTATCTTGGGTCTTTCATTTCACCCAATAATTTTTTAATAACTTGTGGTGGTGCACCTGTTCTTTCTATAATTTCATCTACAAATTTTCCTCCAGGTAAGTCTGTTAAAGTTTTAGATACATAGTTTGGATCTGCTAAACCTCTACCAGTCTTCTTAGCTTTGATACCATCTTCTATTATTCTCTCTACAATATTTTTAGCTTCTTCATAATAAGTATCACTATCTAATTTAAATGTTTTGTCTTTGTTAGTGCCTGCAATTTGTTGTCTAAAAAAATCTATAGCTTCTGCCATAGAATCATCAGTAGGTCTGTATCTACCAAATATACCTAATACAGGAGAAGTTTCAAAAATCTTGTAAGTGTTTTGTGTTAGACCTTTTATTCTATCTTGTAAAATATCTTTTAATTCTTTGGAGTTATAATTGTTTGTAGTTTTAATTAAATTACCTATTGTGCTTCTAGCTTCATCAACAGTTCCTACAATTGAATCAATTACTTTTTGATCTACACCTTTGTCTTTTAACGCTTTAACAAATGCATCTGATTTTTTACCATCTATTAATTTAGTTAAATCTCCATCAAACATTAACTCATTTATTTCTTTAAGAAATACGTCTTTTTCTTTATTAGTTAATGATCTATCTAATACTGATTGCATTTGTGGAAATGCTTTACTTAAATTTGTATCTAGTTTTCTTATAAGTTCTGTTGCTCTGTTTACGTCTGCAGATCTAAAACCTTCCATTACTTTTTGAGAACCAAAAACTTCTTTGGTCATTGCTCCTTCAGGTGTGAATGCTTGTGCAAACTTACCTAAAAATCTTTCTAGTTTATAATTACTATATGCAAGGTCCTTGCCCCGTGTTGCAAGAGCCTTGGCCCCTTTACCAACACCCGCTACAAATGGAGTAAGTAATAAAGACTCACTACCAAACTTAAATCTATTCATTAGTTTTCTAGTAGCGTCTTCTCTTCCGCCATCTAATGCATAAGAATCTAGTTGAGTAGGTCCTCTATCAAACATATCACCAAATGATCCTATCTCTTCAACGTCTGCTACAAATGCTTCACCTGCAGCTCCACCCACAGCACCTACACCAAACCTAGCGTAGCCTGTTTGTTTATTTAATTTGTCTGCTAATTGTTTTTGTTTAGTTATATTTTTAGAACCTGAGCTAACTAATAGCCCTGCTTTCTTTTTTTCAAAATATTTTTTAGCTAACTTACTTCCTAGTTTAAACCCTGCTGTGCCGGGTACACCTATTTGAACTAAAGCTTGTGTTAGTTTACCTATACCACTTTGTTCTGCATATTCTTCTAATGGATTTAGTTTATCAAAAAACATTTCTACATTAGCTGCAGAGTTAGTATCAAAACCTAAATCAATTAATTCAGCGCCTAATGAGAATGCTCCTTCAACAACCTTGATACCACCTGATGCGATACCTGCAAGACCAGAAGTATACCAGGATACTTCGTTATTTTCTTCTGCTGGAAATAATGGTTCTAATGCCATTTATATACCTATGATCCTGATATGTCCGCTATTTCTGGAGAGAATACATCTGGTGGTGGATCTTTTTGTTCTTGAGGTGTAGCTGCAAAGTCTGGGAATTTAATTTCAGGAATTGTTTTAAACTCATCAAACACAACTTGTCCATTTTGAATAACTAAATATTTATAGTTATCTTCATATGGATCGTAGAATACTTTGTTACTAAATCTGTTTTTTTGTTTTAATATAAATTTTTCTTGTTCAGGATCTCTAACATCAATTTCTAATACTCCACCAAATTTATTTCCACCTACAGCTCCTCTTAAAACATCTGCCATTTGAGTATCAAACGTTGCTGCTCTTTCAGCTGCTTGTGGTGGTAGACCATCTGTTACATATTTTTCTAACATTGTATTATACAAAGCATCTGTTTTATCATTTCTCATACCAGCAATTTCTAATTGAGTATCTCTGTTTAATTGACTTTCACCTGCTTTAAATTCTTCTCCAGCTTTTCTTTCACTTTGTAAAAAATCTCTTTCACCCATTTTTTCACCCATTCTAAATTGAGCTGCTTGATAATCTTTAAAAGGTTCTTTAGCAGCTAAAGATGCTGTTTGAAGTATGTTTCCTGATGGTGTTCTTGACATTAGATCTAAACCAAAGCTAGTTAAAAAACCTGCACCTGTTCCAGGAGCAAAGTTCCCCATTTGAGTAGCGTAAGGATTAGTTCCTTGTGAATATTGTTTTCTTGGTTGATCTAGTCCTGATGTAATACCAGTTCCTGTTGATCCACCCATTCTAAACATTGGTCTTTTTAAAGTTCTACTCATAATTATATTTGTCTTATGTTTCCACCAGTTAATCCGCTATAGATACCTGCAAGTGTTGTACCTGCACCTAGTGCAGTTTGTAATGGTGTAGGGTTAGGTACGTTTGTTGTTGCTGTTCCTGATCCCTGCATTCCACCCATAATACCTGTAACCAAATTACCGTAGTTTTGTAATTGTTCTTGTGGTTGGAAAGCTGCCATTCTATTTGCTTCTCTAGTTGCATCAAGTCCTGCTTGTGTTTGTGCTTGATTCAATGCGCCCAATGAACCTAGTCTTGAAATATCTGTTCCTTGTAATCCAGGTAATAGCTGAGCTAGACCTTGTTGATTATTAAACTGTTGTTGTGCTGAAGCTTGTGCATTTTGAAAACCTGATTGTAATAAACCTGCTTGTAATTGTGCTCGGTTCATATCAGAACCTTTCATGTATTCTGCTTGTGCAACACCTTCACGTCCACCACCAAAAGCACCAGATGCTACTGCTTGATCTGATATTCTTTGTTGTTGCATAGCTGCGTTTCTATCAAACTCTGCTAGTGATGCATCCATAACTTGTGATTGATATGGTGACATAAACTGTTGGTAAGCTTGTGGTCCAGTTGCAGCTTGTGCACCTTGTAAAAAAGGTTGATAACTTCCAACACCTGATTGTGCTAAACTTTGTGCTTGTTGCTGTAATTGATCTTGACCTGCAACTTGTGGTGCAAGTCCTGCTAAATTTTGTTGTCTTGTTGTAAATGCTCTTGCAGCATCTTGTCTTGCTTTAAATCCTTCTGCAGTCTCACCTGTTTGTTGTGATAGACTTCCAATACCACCTGATACAATAGGTACACCTGTAAGGGCTACGGCTTGTGTTGCTAGATCTTTTCCTAGATCTTCTACGAATGGTGCTGGTCGTGATATTGTGGTTTCTGTAGCCATTAAATAACTTCCTCTAATCTTTGTGATGTTTTAAACATTTCTCTAGCGCCATCTAATCCTTGCGATTCTTCTGATACTTCACCTCCGGATTCGAGGTTTTTCATCATGTTATACATGACTTCTGCTCCCTTGTCTACATCTCCCTCACCTGCATTTCTTACAGCGTCAGCAGTAAATACAAATTCATTCTTTGATAATCTTGCAGGTACATCGTCTGCTCTTTCCATTCTACCTAATGGTACAAACCCACCTTCTTTTCTTAAATCCATTTCTTGACCATCCATATCTAATAAAGGCATAGTCTTTTTAGCTACCGGTTCTTTAGATCCTTCTTGATAACCATTTCTCATTATACCACCATCAGCAACATTATATCTACTACCTTGATTTGCAGCTGATAAAAATTTAAATGGATTATTTCTTACGTTGTTATAATCTATAGTATTTGATGCATAATAATTATCTAGATTACTATCATCTTCATCTTTTGGTGTTGTTAAACCAGCTATTATAGAAGGTAAACCAATCATAGCTGTTTTACCTAAACCTGTTAACTTTAGTTTTGAAGTATCAAATAAATTATATTTACCTAATAACTCTCCTAATGGACTAGCTCCTAAACCCTCTTCTTTTCCCATCATTTGTAAAAATGGATTAAAGCTTCCTTTACCAAAGAAAGAACTTAAACCTTTTCCACCACCCATTTTACCCATAAGTGCATTACCACCAAAATACATTAATGCTGCTTTACCTATTGGAGATTTTGCAACTTTCTTAACTGCTCTTGTTGCTTTCTTAACTAGCTTACCTAAGAAATACATTTGTCTTCCTGATTCAAGGTCCATGGTTCCACCTGTCGTATCATCATCCATCATCATACGTCCACCGTCCATGGCACCTGCTCTAGTTATTCCACTCTGTTGAGCCATGAATCTTGGTTCATTTTTTCTTTTAGACATTTCCTCCATAAACAGTTCTATTTGAATTATTTCATCTTCACTTAAATCAGATAAGGGTTTACCAAATTCTTCCATGGCAATAGTTTCCATAACCATATTTCTTTCATCCATAGGATCAGGTGCTGAAGCCATCTGCATAATACCTTCACCATCTTTAAAACCTGCACGTCCACCATCTGCAAGACCTGTGAAATCGAATATAGAGCCCGCGAATCTTGGAGCAAGGCCACCTAAATTTCTTGAAGGTGTTGTAGTATCATCGTCATCATCACCGCCACCTACATTACAATAAGCCGGTGGGTTGGGTCCTAAACATGGGTCTGTTTGTTGTTGGTTTCCACCACCTCCATCATCTTTTAGTAATGTTGGTCCTGGAAATAATTCTTCATATTTACTTTGAGTCATTTCTCCACTATCTAAAATATCTTGAGCATCAAAAGTTCTACCTAATAATTCTAAACCACTTCCTTTTTTAGTTGGATTCAAATTATAATTATACGTTGCTTTACCATAATCTTTAATTCCTTGTATATCAAAAGCCATTTCATTTAATTCTTCTTCAGTCATATCTTTAGCCCAATCAGGAACTTTACCGGTAAGACCATCAATAAGCGCTGTTGTAAAACCTGTAAATCCAGGTTTTTTTAATAAACCTGTTTTTTGTAATGCAAGATATTTATTTCTATCAATAGATGATTGATAGCCTTTATTTTTTAAACTTTGAAAAAATGTTGGAGGAGAATATACTTGACTACCTGTAGTTCTAAAACCTGCATCTCTAGCTTTTTTTTTCTCTTCTTCTATTTTTGCTTTTCTTATTGCTTCTTGAAAACCTACATCAACACCATCATTATTGTTTCCACTAGGAGTTGTTGTAGTAGGATTATTTTTAGTTCTATTTACAGCTCTGTCAAATTGACCATAATTAGATCCTGTGTCTCTATTAGAAGAGTTATTACTACTACTATTATTTTTGTTACCACCATAATTTCCACCAGATGATGCTCCACCTGCAGGACCTGTTGATGAACTTCTACTTGGCGACCCATAAGATGAACCACGATACCCTGGACGTTTACCATTCGCTGGTTTGTTTACAAGTTGCTGGTATTGTTGTGCGTTTGTTATTGCCATCGTTCTATTTTATATAAAAACCCTGAGTTTTACAACTCAGAACCTGCTCCTAAGTTAAATTCTTCTACTGTTATTTTAACGTCTCTACGTATATCTTCTCTTTTAGTATCTGTTCCAGGGTTATCTACATCAGCATCTGATTCTGCGTCTGACATATATTCCTGACCTGTTTTCATATTAGTTAAGGTAACTTCACTTTTAGGTGTGATAATCATAACCTTTTTACCATTAACTGTTTCGTATCTTACTGATGCTTCTGTTTCTATAAATGACATATTTAATCCCTATTTATTTCTAATATTGATGCTACCACATGTAATTCATTAGCATCAGATGCAGTAACTTTCAATATTTCATTTTCTAATAATATCAATGGTTCTGTTAGTAATTGTTCGGTAGCATTAGAATCTATTGATTTAACTTTAAATAAACTAAATACAGCAGCAGCTGCATTAGTTAACGTTGCTGTTAATGTTGCTGCACTTCCAGCATCATTTGATACTAACAATGACTTTACTATTGCTCTAGAGTTACTAGGTGCTGTATATAAAACTGTTTCCGATGTAGTAGTTAAATCTACTTTTGCATTTGTATATATATTAGCCATTAAGCCACGCAAACCTTTCTTGTTCTTGTTTTAATTCATTTAAAAATGTAGAATTTAATTGTTCTACAACTAAACCAATTGCTCTGTTAATTTGTTTTTGGTTAGACTCATCATACTCTCTTTTAGGTTCAGGTATTCTTACTACTATCTTAGCCATTATCTACGTCCATCCGGTTGTATATCAATTTTAAAAGTACCAAATCTCCATTCTTCTCCACTAGATGTGTTTTCAATCTTAACATTTAAATAACGTCCTCTAGCTCTTGTATCTTTTTTATCAGTAGATGAAGTAATTGTAAATGGACTTAAACTACTTACCGTGTCTGATTGTTGAGGATATCTTTTTATAGCTAGTGTTACTACTGCATTTCCTGTTAGTGTTTTAAAATCAGGTACAAATCTTCTAAGTGCTAAAAATGATTCACCTGCAATAG
>JACLAB010002500.1_pt1 | contig 61204 bp, 38 predicted proteins | sample 8027921 | NCBI WGS metagenome assembly JACLAB01 (sample SAMN15725117, study PRJNA655200) | protist metagenome | isolation source: fluorescence activated cell sorting (FACS) single amplified genomes of... | place: USA: West Boothbay Harbor, Gulf of Maine | collected 2000-07-19 | reverse complement strand
AACGAGATGATGGACGGAGGAGGTGGAGAGGATGGCGGAGACGGTGATGGTGGTAGTAAAGGAGGAACTGAAATGGAAACCGAAACTACGCCGGGAGCGGCGAAAGCGGAAGACAAAGAAGACCAAGAAGAAAAACAACCGGAAGTAGAAGACGAACGCGAAAAAGCGGCGGAGGAAAAGGCGAAAGAGGAAGAAGAAGAAGAACAAAAAGGAGGAGACGATGATCGGGAGATGACCGACGCTCCTCCTCCTCCTCCTTAGCGTCTGCAATACTATTTATACTCACATTTTTTTCCTCTCAAAAGTACTCTCTTTTGCTCTTGTGTTTGCTTTCTTTCTTTTTTTTGCTCTCGGTGTTGTTTGTTGGTTTTTAGGAATTCTCGCATCTCATTTTGCCCCTTCGACGCGTTGTTTTTACACCCTCTTTCCACCGCGAAAGCTTCCGACGACGCGCGACGTAGTACACTCGACCACAACAAAGCTTTTCTCCTTTTAGACGCGAGTGTTTTTACGAGCGTTCCTCCTCGCTCTCGCGCTCTTTCCAGAGAAAGAGAGAGAGAGAAAGAGATCACACCATTCATTCTCACACACAGACCTTTTTGCGACTTGAACGCAAAAGCCCTCGAGTTTCGAGCGTCTTTTTCAACCCACACCGGCTGTTTTTGCCCCAAAAAAAAGAGAAGATCATCACTTTGAACGCGCGAAAATTCTCGCGCGTACTAAAACACTTCTTAAAGCGCGTTTCGAGAACAAAAGCGAACGAAAAAGTGTTCCGCGAGAGCGCGAGAGATTCTCTTTGTGTTGACGTCGTCCGAAAGCGTTTGGAAGACGCGTTTTATTAAGAAAACGTTTTGAGAGAGACAACAGAGTGAGAGAGAGTGCGAAAGAATTTCATCTGTGTCGTCGTCAAAACTGAGAGGCGTTTTAGACGAACGCACATCGGATCAGAGAAGAAGACGAAGATCAGAGAGACGCTTTGAAATCATTCGTTCGTTCGGAGACTTCAGCCGATCGGGAAGCGCGTGAACTTTCATTTTGCTCAACGAGAGAACAACAACAACAACAACAAAGCAAGAAAAAAAGGGAGATATTCGAGAGAAAAGCGCGGGGTTTTAAGAGAGATCAATCGCATCTTCAAATCTCTTTCGCCGCTTCTTTCTGTGTTTTCTCGGCGGGGGGTTCGTCGGTCGAGGAGGTTTTTTTTTGAGAAAAAGACGCTCGAAGCGAAAAAAGAGGAAAGAAAGAGAAAAAGAAATATCGCCTTATACGAGAAGAAAGACAACACCGCGACAACAGAGCAGCGGCAAAAGTCGCAGCATTCGTCTCTCGCATTATATTCGTCTCTCGTATACGTCGTTTATAAATAAAGTCACAGAACAAAATGGAACCGTATTTCGCGCGACGCGTAAACGCGGGGACGACGCCGTCTGGAGAGAATACGACGAATACTACTACGAAGAGTAATAATACGAATACCGAAAAAGACGACGCGGGAGAAGAGGAGGAGGAGGAAACGCGGCTGGCGGATGCGGTTGATGACGCGAAGGAGGTGAAGAAGAGTCCTCCGCCTCCAGAAGAAGATCAGCTTTTTTTGCAGGGTTCGAGAGAAACGACGACTTTAGCGGGCGAAGAAGTGAAGACGATGACGACGATGACGACGACGGAGGAGGAGATTGCAGAGCCCGTGGACGTAATCGTCGTCGGCGAAAAAGAAGTTCCGGCGAAACCACCGACTTCGTCGCCGTCGCCGTCGTCAAAGGGGGGGGCTGCTGTGGAGGAGGAGTCCGTCGTTCCGAAACTCCCCTTTCCCGTGTTAATCGCGAGTGCTGCCACGACAACGACGACGACCGATAATAATACGGGCGGCGAGAACGGCGTCACCACGTCGGCGGCAACGACGTCAGAAGGAGGCTTAAATGAAGAAGAGGATGTGAACTTGGCCGTATTTACGAAGCGAGGCTTGAAAAGGCAACGAAAATACACGGATGTGGACGAGAACGGCTTGACGAAAAACGGAAAGAGGAAAGGCAGGCCGGCGAAGGACGTTACCGGCTTGACCGTCCAAGAGTTGAGAGTTCAAGCGAGAGAAGATTCGCTCGCAGCCGGAGTAGGTAATTCTAGGCACCAAACGTGGACGACGGAGGAAGATGAGCGCTTATGCGCTTTGGTCGAGCGATTCGGGTCGAAGAAGTGGTCGTTTCTCGCGCAACTTATGGTGGATCGCAAAGGGAAACAGTGTCGCGATCGGTATATTAATCACCTCGCGCCGAGCATCAAAAGAGGTGAATGGACCGTGGAGGAAGAGTACATGGTGGTCCAAGGTCATCGCGTGTTAGGGACGAGATGGGCCGCGCTAGCAAAGGTTGTGCCCGGGAGACCGGAAAACGCGGTGAAAAATCACTGGCACGCGTGCAGAAGGACGAAATTTGAAGCGAAAGCGTTGTTGCGACCGCTGTATCGATACCAGTTGATGGAATTGAATACGATAATTGAACCACCCTCAGAGGAGAGTTTGAAAGAGGCGAAAGAGAAGCTCGGCGATGAGTATCCGCCAGACGGACCGGTCGAAACACCGAAGGAATCTTTCGAGAACGAGACTGAACAAAAGACGTTCGAAAAAAGGTTGGCGAAGTTGGCGTCGAAGAAGCAAGTGAGAGACTACGACCCGGTAGACGACGACACCGAGGAGGAGGAAGAAGAAGAAGAAGAGGTAGAGGACGAAAAATTAGATTCATCGGAGGCGGAGGCGCTCAGGGAGAAGAAAAGACTGGCGAAACTGCTCAAGGAGCATCAAGAAAAAGAAAAGCGCGAAAAACAAGAGCGCCAGAAGCTCTTGGTCGAACAACAACGCAAACTGATGCCGAAGAAAACCAGAGCTAATTCTCGCAAAGCCAAGTCTCTTTCAGGTGCGATAAAAGAAGTGGACGCCAAAATGGAAACGAGCGCGTTGGTGAACGCGGTAAAGAGCGAATTGGACAGCCAAGCGGTGGCGACGGAGGCGGCGGAAGGCCTTCTCAAAGGCCTTCCCGGCAACGCGCCCGACGACGAGAATGAAGAAGAACACGCGGCAAAGAATATTTCCCCGGTAATGATGGCGCTAGGCCCAGCCCCTCAGATGCCGAAAGTGAAAGTTCAGGAACTCCCGTTGCCGAAAGTGAAAGTTCCGGAACTCCCGTTGCCGAAAATTGGCGGATACATCAAATCGACGTGGAAACAACCGGAGCCGTCTTCGTTGAATCCCAAGTCAAAAGGACGGAGGGCTCAAAAGTATAAAGACAACGAAAAGAAGAGGAAGGAGGAGAAGATGAAGAAAGGTACGATTAAAGAATCCGATTCGGATGGATACTCTTGGCGCAAATACGGAGAAAAAGAACTCAAATCGGGCTCCAGCACCAAATCGTATTATAGGTGCGCGCGTCTCGACTGTCCTGCGAAGAAAACCATTGAAAGGGGCATGACTGTGTACACCTACGCGGAGCACACGCACGATAAACCGAAGGCATCGTTTAAACCGGAGGCATCGTTTGAAGACGCCGAGGACATGAGAAGACACGAACAAGAACTCGATTTGATTTTAGCCGCCGCGGAAGAGATGGATGGAGGAGCGAGCATGGAAACGTCGGAAGAAGAGTTCACGAGGGAAGCGGATCTCGACTACGAGGAGCCAGAAATTGACGAGGAAACTGATCCCGTCGTGCTCGAGCGGCGTCGAGCGAAATGGCTCGAACAACAGATCTTTGGCGATGCCAAGAGAACAAAGTTAGCGCCCGCCGAAGCAGCTGCGTTTCAACAGGATTTTGTCGGAGACCAACAACTGAAACAGAAGAGAAAGTATACGAGAAAGGGTGAGGGGTTCAAAAAACCGGGTCCTGGTTCCGAGAAAAAGTTCAAAGTGACCAACGCGGAATATCAAGGACCGTGCATGCTTTGTGGTACGAGACTCACGCCGTGCTGGAGAAGCGTCGGAAATTTGAAGTTGTGCAACGCGTGCGGTATTCGCATTTACCGCGATTACGCGGTAGAGAAGGAGGAGGCTACCGCGCTCTTGGAACTTGCTCAAGGCTTAGGTGCTGCAAAAAGCAAGCAAGAAGCTGTCCGCACGGTGAACAGGAGACTCCCGGGGAGGTGTAAGACCGATCAGCAAGACCTCGAGAGATTTGCTTTGAGCAAGTATCCGAAGTTACAATTGGTGCTAACGACTAATCTAGAAACGATCGGGATCGACTTGCCGGCGAAAATGAAGGTTCACAAAGTGAAAGCGCAACCGCGAAAAAACTTCCAAGCGCCGATTGCATCGAGAGTGCCGACGAAGAAGCGCACGATGATCAACTACAGGAAGCGCGTTATTACGCTCGACGAGATTGTAAACAACGACGACGACGACGTTGCGGAGGCGGCCGCAATGCTTCAACTACAACAGCAGCGAGGTACGCGTGCCGATCAGAGCAACAACTATCTCTTCTATCTTCCGATCAAAAAGCGCAGAGACGCTCGGATGAACGAGAACGGCACGTTAACCGCGATTGACACCGTCTCCGGCGAAGACGTTCCAGAGTACATGGATGTCATGCAAAAATCTGGCGGTACCGTGCGAAACCCGCTAAGTTTATTGGCGTCGTCGGTTTCTTTACGACTGGACGATATTGATGAGCCGGAATCGGTGACGCCGCCGGCGACGACCGAAGTACTTGCGTTGCCGACAACGTCGGCGACTACTACCGTCGTCACCGCCGCTGCGGCGGAAAAATCCAACAACGACGTCACTACGCCGTACGCAGCGCAAGGCGAGGCGACAACAATAGCAGCAACGACGACTGAAATGACGACAGTTGACCCACAATTGAGTTCGATTGAAAACAAAGAGCAAAAAGGAACGACCGTCGTCACCCCGGCCAAGCGAGAGCAACCGCACGCCGGACCAAGAGCGGCGCCCAAAAAACGCACCGCGATTGAAGATTTTATCGAAGTCACGGAGTGGCCGTTGGATACCAATCGATGCATCAACGCCGCCCGATCTAGAAACACTTCTTTAGAAGTCGCCTCGCTGACGACCAAAGCCGCTTCCGACGGACCAATTCAACTGAGGGGCCCGAACGTTTCCATCTCTCGGGACAAATTGGTCGCCGGATTGAAACGCATCGCATCGAACGCGCGCGAAAAAATCGCCAAGCAAAGAATGAAACGCGCGGGCACTGATCCAGAGAGCTTCCAATCTAATCCTTTAAATCGCTCAAACGGACGGTGTGCAATCTCCATTCGCCAAAATTCGTGCAAAAAAGGTGATTTGCAGATGATCATCGTCTGCTCTTCGGAAAATTTCCGCGACGCCATCAGTTGCGCGGAAGATTGCGCGGTGCAAATAAAAGAAGATTTTGATTTTGAGAGCGTCATCGACGCGCCCTAAAACAAAAGCTACTACAATAACTTAGAAAACGATACACTTAAAAGAGGATTGAACTCCTCCTCCTCCTCCTCCTCCTCCTCCTCGCGAAAGCGATGGACGAGCACACTACTATTTGGGAAATAATGAATACACTGTACTGCTATAAAATAAACAAAAACTCTCTCACGCCGCAGCAGCCCCCGCCGTTTCTTCCTCGACTTCCATCATCAACTCCTCCAACCTTTCCCATTCGGCAAAATACGCGTCTCGCTTCTCTGTCTTCTCGTCAATCTGCTTTTGCAATTTCATCGCTTCGCCGACGTCCGAGCCGCACGCGAGCGTTTTCTCGGAAAGCGCTTCGATGTCTTTGTCCAAAACTTCCATAGCTCTTTCAATCTTGTCGATAATTTTTGGAGCGTTCGCGGCTTCTTTTCTTCGTTTCTCTTTCGCTTTTCTTTCCGCAGCTTCGAGTTCTTTCGCTTGTGCGACAGCTTGGGCGGCTTCGTCGTTTTCATTTTTATCGTCGTCGAGCGAGCACTCTTCCACCTCGCAATCGCGAGCGTACAAATCTTGAGCCGTGATTGCTTTTCCTTCCGGCCACAACTCGACCTCAATCGCTCTCGTTTCGTCCTCTCGCATGTCTTCGCCGCCTTTGCACCTTACCACGGTCGTCGGCTTTAATCGAGATGCGAATCGCGGGTTATGCGTGACGCAAATCACGCCACCTTTCCAATCTCTCAAAGCGCTCGTGATGGCGTCGATGCTGTTCACATCCAAGTGATTCGTCGGTTCGTCCAATAATAGGCAATCGACTGGTTTCAACATGAATCCAGCCAACGCGACGCGCGCTTTTTCACCTCCAGAGAGCTCACCAATGGATCGGTCAATGGCCGCGGTACCGGTTATGCCTAAAGAGCCTAGCGCAGACCGAGCCATTTGATCAGTGATCGTCGCTCTCTTAGACCCGATGCCAGACCCAACTCTGGCAACATCGAGAACGTACTCTAATCCCGTTTTATCCAAAGGCAATTTCTGCGCCAAATCTTGATCAAAGTATCCCAATTCGCAGTCTTCAGACACTCGCAACTCGCCCGATTTCGGCGGTATGACTTTGGCTAACGTTTTCAAAAGCGTAGATTTCCCGGCGCCGTTCCGTCCACAAATTAAGATCCGGCTCTCTCTTTCGATTTCAAACGTCGCGTTGGTCGCGATTGGTTCGCCTTTACCTTCGTATCCCACGCACAAACCTTTCGTCTGAATGTACATCCTCGTCGTGTTTGGCGGATCCGCCAATCTCAACGAAATGTTGTTGTTGTTCTTGTTCTTGCTACCACTACTGCCGCTACTGCTGCTACTACTAGTGCTACTATTACTATTCATTTCTTCGGCTTCGTCCACGTTCATCGCCCCAGCCGTCTCGGCGTCGATTTTCGCATCTTTCAAAATCTCCAGCGCTTTTTCCAACTTTTTCTCCTTATCCTTTGCCTGCTTTGCTTTCGTCGCTTTCGCGCCGTACGTGTTTATAAACGTCTCTAACTTTTTCGTCTCCCTCCCAGTTCTTTCGAGGATCTTCGTTGCCTCTTTCGCTTTCGCGGATTTCGCTCGCAAATACTGCGCGTACGAACCGGGATACGAGACCAATTTTTTATTCTTCACCTCGACGATCCTCGTGCACACGTCTCGCAACACCTCCTCGTCGTGCGAGACCAAAAGAATAGTACCTTTGTACTTTTTTATCCAATTTTGCAACCATTTCTTCGCGTTTGAATCCAAATGATTCGTAGGTTCGTCCAGCAACAAAAAACCTCCGTTCACGCCCGTCTTCTCGCACTCCCCCGCCTCGCTCAACAACAACTTGGCCAAACTCACGCGCATCTGCCACCCTCCCGATAACGACGCGCACGATTGCGTCGCCCACGTCTTCTTATCGAAACCCAAACCGGACAAAACGCTACTGATTCTTTTCTCCGCGTTATCTCCGTCGACTCTTTCCCACTCGGCTCGCGCCTCCGCTTCCTCCGCCGCGCTCGCGTGTAACGCGTATTCGTCGTCCTCGCCGCCGTCGCCAAACAACGTCTTCTTCAATCGATTCAAAGTCTCCATCTTCGACGTCGCCTCCTCGTATATCGTCAGCGTCGATCCACTCGTCCCGGTTTGTTCTAAGTACCCGAGCTGTACGTTCGGCGCAATCGCACACTCCCCGGAATCGTGTTCCATCAATCCTCCGAGAGCTTTTAACAAGGAGCTTTTCCCGCAGCCATTTGGACCAATTAATCCACAACAGTCCCCAGGTTCACATCTGATGGTTTCATCCGAGGAAGTCATGTGCAATAAATCCTCCGCGCCGCGCGATAAGCGGATGTTTTTTATGCTCATAACTGCGCCGGCCGTGTCCCCGCGAGGGAGTACGTGAGGATTGTTTGATGATGATGAAGCTGCGCGTTGGTGTTCGCTTTTGACGGCGAACTTGCGTTTGTGTTGGTGTTTTCCCCTACGTCTGAGGCTGCCACAACTGCGCGAGAGGGACGATTCAGACGACGATGCGAGCATAGCAGTACGATGATGATAACAATGCCGCACGAACGATCGATGATGAAAATAACTTTGAGGAGACTTTGAGGAAGGTGAGAACAAGAGGAACAGGGAAAAGGAATTCTGTGTGGGACAACAACACCTAAAAGTGAGGCATCGAGCGGAGTATTCGAAGACAAAGTCCGGATGATAAAGTCTTCTCTAATACAACTAGTTCTTATTATTCGTATTACGTGCTGCTACAGGCAAAACATTGCTGCTCTAAAATGTGCGCACCTGCGCTACTCATCTTTCTCTCTCGTCCTCTTCTCGATATGTTCGAGTTCTCTCAAGCGCGTGCTGCTCAGTTTACTCTCAAAATCTCCATTTTCCGATGATGTTTCCTTCCCGAGCACGTCGAGTACGATCAATTCCAACGGTTTAAACCCTCGCTTTTTCCTTTCTTCGTTGATCTTTTCCGCGCCTTGGACGGTTTCCTCGGAGACGACTAAAGCGTTTACGTCCTCTCGAGTGGCGGCTATAGGCCAATTTTCATCCAGAGGGCCAAAGTTTACTTGTAAACCAACCGGCGCGGCGGCTTTGACGAAGTCTTTACAAAACTGTTCTCGCCGTTCGTACGGTTGGAGATACTCTTTGTATTTTTTGTTCTCCAGCAACGCTTCACCGGTGATGCCGACGTCTAAGCGTTTCTCGGTCACCGCGACCGCGGCGGCTAAGAGCCATCGGTGACCGGCGTGCGCGTGGTCGAACGTGCCGCCGACGCAAACGTTGTCGAATCGTTTTGTAAAAGCATTTCTCTGCGTTTTCTCTTCTCCTCTTTTTGCACCAGAAATATCATCATCATCATCATCATCATCTCTCCTCTCGCCGTCCCAATACGGCGAATCTCTCAACACCACAATCGCGTCTTTCGCGCACGTCGCTTCCTCCCTCGCGATGGAATCATAAATCATCTCGAGTATAGGTAAAACGTCCACATTTGCATACAAACTCGATATCAAAGCCCCATCGGTATTAATATTACACTCGCGTTTGTCTTTGATCAAACCGTCGAATTTGAAGTTGATTCGAATTGACCGACTTCTCCTCGTCACGAATGGAACTTTCGCTTCGATTTCTTCTCTCACGGATGCGTACTGTTGTTGTTGCGGGACGTGAATGGTTACCACGCTTGGAATTTCCTCCTCTTCTTCGCCGTTGTTCGTGTTCTTCTCCTTTTCTCCTTCTCTTTCGCTCGTAAACGTCATTCGTAATCGTAATCTCTTTCCCCGGGGCTGTCGTTTCCCCGTCGCCGTCAAAGCCGCTTTAGAGAAGCGTCGTATCGGAGGACTTTGTTTAATCGAAAACAGCTTTAATAAATGTGTGTGTTATGTATATCTGCCTCTTTTCGCGGAGCAGTCGATGAAGAAACTCTCGCGTAAAGAAAGAGAGAAGAGATGCTCTTTCTGTAACGAATACGTTTTAGGGGAAATGTCCGCACTTTAAAAATGAGGATTTCGTGATGACATTAATGACATCGCAGCATCCAAACGCGCGTCTTTCTTCTCCCAGAAACGCTCGAAACGCTCAAAGTAGTTCTCTCGTTTCTTCGAAAAGGAGGATTTTCTCGATCGTTTCTTCGAGAAAGACGACGACGAGAGTAAAGTCTTTTCGAGATGAAAATGACGTTGAAAGTTACCAAACCGTCGCCAATCCACTCGAATACACCGCGACGGAACGCGAAGCGATGGACAGAAAAAACTCTTTATTGTGGCAAAAACTCTCACCCGCGTGGCGCGTTTTATTACTCTCGGACGGGTCGGTGACCAGACACTTGAGCGTTTTAGGAGGGAAAGGTTTTGTTAATGATGATGACGACGACAAAGATGGTGCAACGAGCAGCGCATTAAGTGAAAGCAACGTGAAAGTGGAAGTGACGTCGATGAAACCGTGCGCGCGAGACAAGTCTCAACCGGAAGATGTGGTGAAGATTAAAGGACCTTTAGTACAGCGAGAGGTATATTTGAGATACGAAGACGATTACGATGGAAACGACGGAGAGCCGAAGAAGAATAAGAATCCGAATCCTCCTCTCGTGTACGCGTGCTCGTGGTGGAACGCGAACGCGCTGGAGAAGTTTATGAAAAAGAGAGAGGAAACGATGTGGTCGAACTTACGGAAGGAAAACGTGGAGCTGTATAGAGAGGTGAGGAGAGTGTATTTAGGGAAGAACAGGAGGTTGGCGAAAGCGTTCGGATGCGAAGATTTGGACGAGGCGATTTGGGCGAGGCATTACATCTTTTGGAGCGGGGGCGAGCCGGTGACGGTGGTATTCGAGGCGTTTTCGCCGAAGATTGAGTTATAGTTTGATTATGATTCGATATGTTATTAGTAGTAACAAAAAAAAACAAAAAAAAGCATGCAAGCAATAGTAGTAGAGTAGTAGTAATGGTAGTAGTAGTGGTAGCGTGGTTCTCCTACATGCGCAGATAATAGATGACTAAAAGCACTTTCCTCTGGCGGTGAAAACATCATCATCGTCCAAAATCTTCTTCTTCTTCTTCTTTCCACTGAATGAGTTCTCCAAACCCCGCGGCGGAGACGAACTCGTCCGAGTGAAATAAACCGAGATCACCGATGGTGCCGTGTTTCAACGCCACCGATTTCAAGCGAACGTCCAACTCTTCTTTCAAGAGGGAATAGTAATTCGCGGAACACAACGAGTGTTGCGCTTCGGCGCCGCCGCCGGAAATATCAATTTCTTTCGTTTTCACCCGGTCGCCGAGGTCCATGCGGAGCATTTGGACCAGTTTCGTGACTTGAGGAAAGTAGTGGTTTTGCAAGGCGGTCATTTCCCACAGGGAGGATTCCAACGCGCGAGATTTCGCCGGGTCTTTGGTCGAGAAATCGTACGGGTCCTCGTCGAAAGATCTTCGATGTGTAGTATTATTGGAGGACTTTCGTTTCATCACGTTTTCATCTCTTTCAGCAGCAGTATTATCCTCCTCTGCGTTGTCAATATTGACACCGCCGCCGCCGCCAACCACATCTCTGTCTCTGTGAATTAACGGTAAACACGATTTTGGATGTCGTCGCATCAAGTTGTGAATAAACGACACGCACAACATCGCCCCAGCCGGCGGCGCGCTTAAACTTAATCGTCCAAACTTTTTGCAAAACGCCGCCGCACAATATCCAGGCAACGCCGGCGATTTCAGAAACACGTCCGCTAACTCGAAGAACGTCCTCCTGCCGTTGGCATAAAACGAATCTTCGTTGATTAAATTGTACAATCGGTCGTAGAATTTTGGGTATTCGAGGTTGTGTCTCGTGACGAGGACAAACAACGCGTGTAACGCTAACATGCCGATTAAACCGCCGACGTTTACGGAGGAGACGCAGAAATCGCACAACAAAACTGGATTGACGTGGTGCGGTATGACGTCGAGGTGAAGTCGAGCGAGAATTTTCCGGTAGACGTCTTCCGGGAAATTTGGAAGACGTAAAAACGCAATCCAGGCGTCGCTAAATGCTCTTCGTCGCTTCACGCCGTCCATCCAGCTTATTTTCGAAACAACATTCGTCGTCGTCGTCGTCGTCATCGTCGCTTTCTCGTTCTCTTTCTTCTTCTTTTTTATGTCTTTCTCGTTGCTTTTCTTCCTTCGTTTCGCTTCGTTTTGTTCGTCCAAATCGAGCGCTTGCGAGGGCATTCTGCACCACGGCGTCGTTTCCGCTTCCTCGTCGTCGTCCTTCGACGCGGCGGCAGCTTTAGCTAAATCTTCGCTCGACAATCCGAGCATGGCGGCAAAATCAACTTCTTTGCTCGTCAAATTTGTTCCAGTCGTCGTCGTCGTCGTCGTCGTCGCGTTGTTGGTATTATTATCATTACTCTCGGGATCGTAATCCTCGAAATCGACGGACACGTTCGAGATGACGTCGTACAAGTTTCTCGCTACTTCCGCGCTCGTCGCTTCCACGCCTTCCTCTTCTTCTCCTCCTTCTTCTTCTTCTTCTTTCGTCTTCTTCGAACGACCACTACTGTTTTTGTTATCACTCGCCAGCCTCCCCGCAATCCTCGCCACCGCTTTATACGCGTAATACTGCACGTCCACCCTCCCCAAGTACCGTTTCTTCAACGTCCCGAGCGTCGCGTCCGACCACAGCTTACTTCTCACGCACTCCTCCAAAGCTCTCTCGAAAATCTCGTTCTCGAAATGACTACCACCGCTCTTACTCGAAGACTTCTCGTTCGCCGCCGCCGCCCGAGCGACTTCCATCAACCCCGAAAACGCCACCACCCTCGTCCGCTCGTCTGCCGCTCGGTCCTTCGCGCAGACGTAAATCATTCTCGATACGAACAGTTTGTAGTTTTTCAGCAACCACGCGCGGTATTTTATCTTGAGGTCTTCCTCTTTGTTCGTCGCGAACGTCGCGTTCTCGCCTTTGCCTCCTTTGCCTCCTTTTCGACTAATTAAATCTCGTTTCGCCTGTTCCACGTCGCCTCGCGCGAGTCTCTTGCAGAAGAATTTCTCCAGGGCGAGAATGCACTCTGTTTTTCCTTTTTGATGCAACGTTTGCTTTTTCTTTTCCTCCTCGTCTTTCTCGTTTTCGCGATCGACGTTGAAGGTGTCGTCGTCGTCGTCTCCTCCTTTCCGTCGTACACCTGGCGGCGGCGAAGATGAAATCAAAGCGGAAAGCAAACGGGAAAGGTTGTTCAGTTTCGTCGCGTCCGTGTTCAGTTCCACGCCTAATTCGCGCAATTTGTGCTCGATGGTGTTGTTCGCGGTAGTCTCGGTGTTCTTTGTCTTCTTTTTCCGCTTCATGGTGTGCGTTTGATGTGATGAGAGCGTTGCATCAATGGGGAAAATGCGGACTCGTTTGCGCCATTCGATGCGCACTTCTCGACACGTGTACGCGCGATAATATACACACGAGAGATACAAACGCATAAATCATGGCGGAACACTTAGCCTCAATCTTCGGCACGGAAAAGGACCGCGTGAACTGCCCGTTTTACTTCAAAATCGGCGCCTGTAGACACGGCGAACGATGCTCGAGATTGCACAACAAACCAACCGTCTCGCAAACGCTCTTGCTGATTAACATGTACCAGTCGCCGGAACAAGCGCGATTACTCGGCGGAAACGCGCAGGGCGCGCGCACTTCCGAACCTCAAGACGTGCAAGAACACTACGAAGACTTTTGCCACGATATTTTCGAAGAACTCGCGATACACGGGGAGATTGAAGAGCTCAACGTGTGCGACAACTTAGCCGATCACATGGTGGGAAACGTGTACGTGAAGTTCGCGGACGAAGACGACGCGATGAAAGCGAAGCAATCTTTAGACGGGAGATATTACATGGGACGACCAATCAAGTGCGAGTTTTCACCAGTGACGGATTTTCGGGAAAGCACGTGCCGACAATACGAAGAGAACACGTGCACGAGAGGCGGGTATTGTAACTTTATGCACGTGCGGCCGATTAAGAACCAGACGCTGGCGCACGCGCTGTTCGGGAGGTACGGGAAGAAGAGGCAGGAGAGGAGAGTTTATGGAAATCGAGGAGGAGGAGGAGGACGGAGAGGAGACAGAGGAGGGCAGAGAAGAGATCCGTATCATAGAAGAGGACGAGATCGCGGGTACGGCGGCGACCGACGGAGAGACGATTATTACAACAGAGACGACGACAGAGAACGACGACGAGGAAGATCGAGGTCGAGATCGAGAGACCGAAGAGGCGGTGGGAGAGACTACAACGAAGACGATCGTAATAACGACGATCGAAGAGGAGGAGGCGAGAAAAAAGCCGCTGGATTTGGCATGAGCGATGAAGAGAGACGCGCTATGATTGCCAGCTTCAAAAGCGAAGAGTAATAATTGAGGAAGAGAAACAACACGCACACACAACTTGTGAAAGTAGTACTTGTACCTTTGCTTATTATTAAAAAATTCAATTCGCTTTGTTCTTGTTTGGTACACCTAGTAATTTGTTTTTCATTTTTTTACACTCCTATTGTATTGTTTCTTCTTCTAATAGAGAAAGGCGTAAGGATCGAAGTTCGCCTGCCAATCGTCGGTGACATTATTACTATGATGATTATTCAAATCGAACGAGCCTTCGTCGTCCTCTTCGCAATAATACGCCTCTCGGCTGATTGGATCTTTTCGATCGAATATAACTCTTCCGCACCTACCCACTCTCGCTTTGCATCTCTCCTTCAACTGCCCCAACGGTAACTGGAACCGTCTCAAAGCGGAACCTAACGGGATTTTCGCGAACAACATCTCGATGTCTGGAATCTCCGGCGGAGGTTCGTATAAAACCACCTCTTTCCCGGCTTTGTGTTTCTTGGCATCCTCGGCTTCTTTTTGCTGTCGACTTCTCTTGTTTTTATTCAACAACGCTTGCTTCTCTCGTTTATTCGCGGCTATGATTTCGCTCTCGTCCGGTTCGGTGACAATCGCCCAGGTGTTATCGTTCGCCTTGAAAATCTCCAAGTTGCCGTCGCACAACGCCACGTTCTTCCCTTTGATCGGTAACTCTGGCAACTCTTTCTTCGCTCTCTCTTCGTCTTCTTTCTTCGCCTCTTTTTCTATCCTCTCCATCTCCGATTTCGGTTCGTGCCTCAAATCAATCAATAACTTTTGCGCGGCGCGTTCCACCTCGAAAATTTCGTGCTTACGAGTTTCTCTTCTCTGCGTCAGCTGCAACGCCGCTCTGGCGACGACCAAACTATCCCTCGCGCGTAAAAGTTTTTCGTAACCAGCGACGTCGTTTTCTCTTCGTCTTCTCGTTTGCGGTCTGTGAATCTTCTCTCTCGGACGAAACACGTTGAACGGATTGGTATCGTTCGGCGCCGGAGGCGGCTGCAACCTCCTCAAACACGGCTTTTGCGTACTCTTTCTCTTCTCCACCCAATACTCGTACACGGCGACGATGACGGATTGCTTATTCACAATCTCCGCTAAAACTTCCACCGCGCTATCTTTCGGTAAATTCGACGTGCTCGCCAACGCCGCGCACCGATCTTGATACGATAACGCGCTTCCTTTCTCCTGCGCTTGCTGCGCGGTCACCGCCAAAACTCTCTCGTTCGCCTCGCCGCACGCCAACTCCAATTTCCACAACATCCTCTCGAAATCGTCCTCGTCCAACGGCACGTGGGATTCTTTCTTACTGCTGTTATACTTCTTCAACCAATCCTCGTCGTCGTTATCCAAATCGTACTCCACCCCGTCCGCCGTCGTCGGCGTTTCCAACTCCGGTCTCCCCGCCGTCGCTCGAGACCGTAAATACCTCTCGTCCTGTTCGTAACTCGGTTTATAATCTTTCTCGTACCTTAAACCGACTTTCAAAACTTCCGGTATTGGAATTTCTTGTTGTTTCGTCTTTTCGTTTTCTTTCGTTAACACTTCCTCGTTCTCTTTGTCCAGTTGCTTGTGCGCGTGCGAGACCTCTCGAGAGACGATTTGGTCCTCCGCGATCGCGTTCGGATCTCGCACGATGGAGAGTTGCTGCGTGACTTCGATCGGGCGGTTCCGGTAGGAGCGTTGTTGCGCCAGAGATGCCATCGCGTTCGAGTTTACTGCACGCTTTATTAAAAGCTCAAATCGTCTCTGCGCTTGACCTAATTCAGAACAGAATGTGATCTCAATATGATTTCCTTTTCTATACTTATATGTGTATATAATAAATCTCTCTCTCTGACACGCACACACACACGCACGAAGTACTGCGACTCTCTTCTGCACTGGTGCACTTGATATATACTAAAAGAGAGTATTTTTAAGAAAGAGGAGGAGGAGGAGGACGGATCAAAGAGTGTAGAGGGAAATCGAATGTTTTGTTCGTTTTTTTGTTTTTGCACTCCTTTTTAATTTAGGGTTTTTTAAATGTGTTACATTTGAAGCAGCAAATTTTTCAGTCTTTTTTCACCAAACGTCTGTGAAAGGAAAGAAACCTGTAGGCTTCACTTTCCTCGGCCAACGGGTGGTACGTGTACACCTCTTTCTCGGTGACTTTCTGACTTAAACGGTTGAAATAATGGAACTGCGTCGCGTTGTGACTGAAACCGTACAAAGAAACTTTCTCTTTTGACGAGCACGCGCGTAACGCCAAGACGACGCCGGCGAAACCGCTGGACGGTTTGAGCTTTCTTCTGTCCACCCAATCCCAGACGTGACACCAAAACTGAGGGTTGAATACGCGCTGGATGTGCGTTTTTTCTTTACCGTGTTTCGAGAATTGTTTCTTTTGGTACTCGGAAAAGTGGCGGAACGTTTTCTCGTCGCGGGCGGTGAAGACGAGCATTTCGTCTCGCGGTTCCCGGAAACCGAGGTTGTCGATGTTTTGAACGCGGATGGTGGTTTTCTTGCCGACGTGCTTTTCGTAGCCTTTCGTCGGCGCCGCATTGAAGCGGATGACGGCGTCGTGGCTATCGATTTCCGCTCCGTAGGTGTGGTCGAGGAGAGAACCAGAGTTACCGACGACGGCGCATCGGCGACCGAGCGTTTTCGCGTCTGGTTTTACACCGCCTCGAGTGTGGACGTCGTCCTCGTCTGGAATATATTCCGAGAGTTCCGGGACGGCGTCGCGCAATTGATCGTACGATTTTACTTGCATGACCGGTTTCCCGCCGCACGTTATTTTGTTTCGCTTATCGTCGTCCGGGTCGATATCGTTTAGCGTCGATTTACTCAAGAAGATGTCCACGTCGGTATCCAGGAGTTTCTTCAGTTTCGTGCCTCCGAGACGATACGTCGCCGCTTTGAGCACCGCTTTTTGCATCGGCGTCGGTTTCTGTTCCGGAGAGTGTTCTTCTACGTTTTCGTGGCTGCTATTACTAGTACTATCCTCTGCCTCTTGTGCCTCCTCCTCGTGCTCGTCCTCGTCGTGTTCGTGCGGCTCTTCTCTCTCTGCTTTAAGCGTCGGCGCGTTCGAGCTTTCCGACGACGACGACGCCGAAAATACTTTGGGAGAAGGTTTATTATTTTTTTCAGCGCTATTACGCTCGTCCTCTTCGCCATCATCATCGCTATCACTACTTTTCTTCGTCTGCACCCCTCCCCGCGGCCGTTCCGGCGCAATCCTCGGCTTCACCGGAATCACCCTTCTCTCCGTCACGTACTCCGCATCCGCTCGTTTCAACCGTTCCGGGATCTCAGGCACAAGAGGCAAGTCCTTCGGCACTTTCCGGCGACCTTCAAACATCAACGAACTCTTCCTCGCTCCTCTTCCATCTCCTCCTCCTCCGTCTTCTGTGCCGCCGACGCCGCTAATACTATCACTACTACTACTACTACTACTCAAACTCAAACTCAAAGCCGCCATCGCTCGTCTCGACGCGCCGCCGATCAAAAATCTCGGTCTCGGAAGTAACGCGCGATGATGCGTCAACAAATAGTCCTCATCGTCGTCGTTGTTATTATTGTTCTTCTTCAACGCTTTTATCATTCCGTCGCTGCTAAAATCCTCCTCCTCCAACTCTTCTTTCTCGTCTTTCTCCTCTGTCCTCCTCCTCTTCCTCCTCCAAATCACTTTTGTTCTCTCGTCTCTCACGCGGACGTACCTCGCCATTTCTCTGTGCACAGACTTCACTTTTTCCGTCAAAGACAAATAGTTCTCGTCGTCGTTGTTCTCCTTTTCCTCCTCGTGCATCATCCGTTGGTGTTGGTGCAGAGAAAGAGACGAGAAGAACAGACATCCCGCGAGGAAGACGAGGAGGAGTTTCGTCGGGAACCGGAACGTGCTTTTTAGAGCATTCCTTCTCTTTCTTTTCGTCGTTTTGGATGCAAGCAGCGAGGACTTTTCGGAGTCCAAATCATCGTACTTTTTGTTCTCGTCGTCGTCGTCGTCCTTTTTGTTGTCGCCGCCCAAGAAGGAGCGGCGCATAGTTTTTAATGAAGATATCGAGGAAAATTCGACGCATGTCTTCTAAGAAAAAACGTTCAATTAAATTCTAATGCGCACGCGTCTGCTCTCTCTGTTACGACTACTTTACTACAAATACATTTTCTTGAGACTCTTCTTGGTGACCAATGCCGAACACGTCGGGCACGGACCGGACAAAGAAGAAGAGCTTATTGTGTTGTTTTTATTGTTGTTTGGCGCTTTCTTGGCTTCCGCGCTGCTTTTCGCGAAGACGGCGTTGAAGCACTTGTAACAGGCAAAGTGGCCGCAGACGATCGATTGGAAAGGCCGGTCGCACTTGGAGGCTTTGCAATGGTCGCACGAGGTTTTCTTTTTTGCAGCTTTTTGCGGAGCTTGAGATGAGGAGGAAGGTTTGGTGGTGAGAATCGATTTGAGTTCTCCCGAAATGGAATCTTCTTTTGGCGGTCTCGCGAGGCGTCCGAAGATATTTTCGACGCCGGCGTCGATTTTCGGTTTTGGAGGAGGAGGAGGTTGCGATGATTGTACGAGCGGTGGAATCGTTGCTGCTGTCGCCGCCGCCGTCGTCGTTGTTTTCTCTGCCATTTTCCGTTTCGCGTTCTCCTCGAACCCGTCGTAGGCTTTCTTTGCCGCGTCTTTCAACGCCAAGCTGGTTCCGATGGCTGCCCACAAAGTTGAAGGACCGACGCCTCGTTTCTCGATTTTGCACAATTTCGCGAGCGTTTTCATGGACTCGTGCAGCGCGACGTCCGACGAATCCGCGCTGACGGCACTTTTCATAACCTCGACAAACTTCGGAAAATCTTCCGGCGGGAGTTCGGCGCGCGCCCTTTTGACGAGCTTTTGTTTCGCCAACATCGCCTTATCGACGACGTTGGCGTTTCCGAGAGCTCCACTACCACGAATATTACCGACGCCGCCGCCGGCAAGCTTTGTCGTGTTGTCTCTATTGCCACCGGATTTGAGTAACCTGGACGCTAACGAACCTCCACCGCCGCCGCCGCCGCCGCCGCCGCCGCTAAATAAAAAGTTTCTTCTCTCCTTTTCCTCGTCCACCTCGTTCTCGTTCTTATTCGTATTATCATCATTATTATTATTCAACGCGTTCATGAGCGCAAACGGTAGCGAGGTATCTGAAGCCCGAGATTTCTTCGAAAAGTTGGTATCTCTTCGAGCGTGGTGTTGTTGTTGTTGTTGTTCGCCGTTAGTATTGCTGCTCTTTTTCTGCCGTTGACCTGCAAAATCCGCCGTTTCGTCGTTCTCGCTTTTGCGTTGGAGGAGCGGTCCTTTGCGTTTCTTCTTCTTTGCCGATTTCTCCGCCGCGGCGAGCATGAGCGCGCTGTTCGGGTTCCCGCACCGCTCAAAAAACGCGGATAAACTTTCTATGCCTCTTTCAAACGTATCGAACGTTTGCATCGCCGGTCGAAGCCATAAACTTAACTGACTCTGATGATTTCGATACGCGAATCGCTCGTCCGCTAAGATGACCGCGCCAAAGTCGTCCTTATGACGGATGACGCGTCCTATCGCTTGGTTCGTCGCGCGCATGGCGGTTTGCGAATACCACTGTTCTCCGCTCGTAATGTTGCAACTTTGATGCGTGTTGTTTCGTTTGTGAACCATTATGGCGGCGTCGAGAAATTCGCGCTTGTATCGAACGCGCGCCGAGGCTTTCGGCGCGTAGGGGATGCCGGTCAAAATAACCGCGCGTCCCGCTTTATCGGCAAAATCGATGCCTTCGGAGACTTTTCCTCTGCAGACGGCGAAGAACATAGCGCCACCTTTAGCGGCTAAGGTGACGGCTGTTTCGTCGTCCTTCGCGCTTCCGTCAGTATTCGTCAAGCCTACTTTACTCCAACTGTTCGTTTTCGAACGTTCGAGCGCTTTGTTGAAAGACTCGAACGCTTCTAAAAACGCATCGCTCTCTTTCGGTTCCACGACCAACGTTTTCTTCGTCGTGCGCGCGATATCGTTCCAGATGGACGTTCTCGTCTTCCAAAATTCGATGCATTTTGCCATGACGCCATAACTCGGGAAGAACACCAAAACGCCGTCCGGTGTCACGCGAGCGACGCGCAGGATTAACAACCCGAGCTCATTCTTATACTGTTCGGTATCTCGAAAGCGATAGCTGGAATTCAAAGAAACCGCATTCGACGGTCCTTTCAAAAACGCGCCGGCCCAAACATTTTCTTGAGGGATGACGTGCGGATTCTCTAACCGAACCGGGAACGGCGCGCGAAGCTCGGAGGCGAACGAATCCATCGGCGATAACGTCCCCGAGGCTAACAAGAGCGATTTGACGCCCAATTCGCACAGTTCGTTCACGATGACGCCTGGAACCATGCACCAAAAAGACATCGTCGGTCCTTTCGCGAGTCGTTTGTTTTCTCTTCCGTCGTCGTTTTTCTTACTCCACGTGCTGCTAAACTCTTCCTCCGGAGGTCCCACGCGCGAGCGATAACACTCGATCAAACCTTTTTGTTTCGCTTCAAACGCGCGGTCGAGAAAATCTTTGACTCTTTCCAGACCAGCGCCAGAGCCTTTGCCAATTTCTTCAGCTCTCATTGATACTACATTCGCCGCGTCTTCGCACACTTCGATCATTTGCGCGTACGTATCCATATTGATGTTCACCTTCGCTAAAAGATCAAATATGAACCACCCGTCTCTCGACGAAGGTAACGTTTCGCCTTTCCTCACTCGCTCTTGATCTTGCGCGCACACGATTGCAATTTCTCTCTCCAACGCCGCAAAGATACCACGCAAGGTCAAATAATCGCCCGCGCTTCGAGTCGGATACGTGCCTGTTTTCTTCGAATCTTTTTTTTCCTCTTTGGATAATCCCTCCATGCTTTCCTCGATCATGCTATAATACTGAAACGCGGCGTCGGCGTCTTTAATCGCGTTCGCAACGTGCACCGCGGTCAAGTCTCTCGAGGCGGCTTCTTCGCACGCCGATTCCGCGTTGTGCGCTTCGTCAAAGATAACAATCGAATTGTGCCAATTCATCACGGTGTCACCTAATGCACGTTTTCGCACTCCCGCGTCTAAGATGTACGAATACGGCGCGAAAATTATCTCCGCGCCTCTCGTCATCTCTCTCGCTAAATAATACGGACACGGACCATTCGCTCTCTTCCCTTCTTTCACCAAATCTTCGATGTCCATGATTGAACCCTTTCCTTTCCCGTCGTCATCGCCGCCGCCATCGCCGCCGCCGCTTTTACTACTTTTACTACTTAAAACGTCCTCGTTTGGTAGTTGACTTAAAATCGAACCCGCTCTTTCCTTCGTACCAAAATCGTGGTGGTTCGTCGTCCTTCCGTACCCGAGACTTCCTCCGTTAAACTCCCCTCCCCATTGATTCGCGAACCACCCATTCACGACGTCAATCCCAAACACTCGCTCCATGTGCGTACCAACGTTCCTCTTCTTATCACACTTCCCGCTATTGCACGCGATTTTACACAACTTCTCCGCGCCTCTCTTATTCCCATCGCCCATCTTCTTCGCCGCTTCCGCGACCCACTCGTTGACGCACAACTGTTTCCGCGAGCCGACGACGCTCGAGCGCGGCGCGTACTCGGTCGCTTTCAATTCCGAAATCACTTGTTGTAACTGACTGTGCGTTCGAGAGACGTAGACTATGGTTACTTTCGATGGTTCCCCGCCTGTATACTCCTCTTTCACGCCCTTCGTTCGCTTTAACTCCAAATCCTCCTCCTTTTCCTCCTTTTCCTCCTTCTCCGTATCTTTCCTTTTCTTCGTATTCTTCTTCTTCGTATTCTTTTGTTTAATTCGTTGTTTTTCCTCGTGCTCGGCGAACGCTAAAGTCGCGCAGAGTAAACACACGGTCTTCCCGGTCCCGGTTGGTGATTCTAACAAAGCGTTCGTGCCTTCACGCAAGGCGAAAAGGATCTTTTCCATCATGACGATTTGCGACGGGTACGGCTCGGGAAACGGAAATTTTACCGAATACGAAACGTTTTGGACGATGATTTGTATCGGAGGAGGATGATGAGAACGACTTTTAGGAGGAGGAAACATTTGGTCCTTCCGCAAATATTCCGTCTGAAAGAGAGAGAGAGATTGTTTTGGTGGGGTGTCTTCTTCTCTCTCTCGCAAAGTGTGTTGGTGCGGAATTTTGAAATTTGTGTGGAGAGTCTTGAGCAGATTTTTCTCTTTCTAATATGACTGATATGTATCGCGATTATTGGGGTGATTATTACACGCGTTCTCAAAACGCTTTCTCTCTCTCTCTCTCTCTTTGGTTGCGTCGTCGTTTTATCGTCGTCGTTCTTTTGTATCATGAATAATATAAATGTGAGCGGCGAAGAAGCCGGACACCGCCCAAGCGAAAGATGGTCGGTATCGTCGCTCTCATCATTGTAACTCGTTCTCCAGATGCGAGTATTCGAACAGAAAGTCCGGTTTGCTTCGCTGACACCACCCTCGGACGCTTCCGTATTCGTCCCGGCTTACGGCGTGGTCGAAGTAGACGTACGCGCCTTGCTCGAATTCTTCGTTGGAGACTTTCGGTTCCTCTCGTCGAGCGAACCAGGCGCTGTATTTTTTGTGGAACCGCCAGTTGGCGCGTTTCAACTCTCGAGCGGCTAAGTACTGTTGAGGGGTGCCTTGTTGGTGGTAGAAGGAGAAGAAGAGCGCGTCGGCGTCTAAGCGTTCGAATAAAGCCGGGTTTTCCAAAACTGGGTATAAATTGTTCCCGTTGCCGTCGAGGAGAGTGGTCGGGTAGGAAGGCGGAATCGGCGCTTGGGGCGCGCGGCGAACGCGTCTGGTCCAGACGCCGTCCGAGGCGGACGGGAGAAGTCTAGAGGAGGCAGAAGCTTCGAGGAGACGGAGACGCGAGGACGGGTCGCCGTGCGCGACGGTAGCCGTGGAGGCGGCGCTCGCCCCTCCTCCTCCTCTTTGTTGTTGCTGCTGTTGTTGTTGCTGCTGCTGCCGTTGTTGTTGTTGTTGCTGTTGTTGTTGTTGTTGCTGCTGCTGCTGTTGTTGTTGCTGCTGTTGTTGTTGTAGCGCCAAGGTGGAGTTGATGCTGTTATTGCTCGCGTTGTTTATGGATTGGGCGCTACCGGATCCGGATTGCATGCCGCTTCCAGATAATCCTCGTCGCATGGACGTGGACATTTCATTCAACGATCGCGCGCCTTGACTCGGGTTGTCGAAGACCTCGTTCGCAGTAAACGCCGCGTTGGCGGCTTCCGCGACGGATTGTTGTTGATTTGCGTCGGATGATAACGGTCTCGGTCCAGGTGGAAACGCTTGTTGCGCGGCGTTGCCGTCTTTGATACCTCCCGGTCCCGGTGGCGCGTTGGAATTGTTATTCGGTCTCGGTATGGGTTTCCCGGCGGCGGCGGCGGAACCGCTCCCGACTGCGGCGTTATTCCCGCCGTTCCCAGACCCCACGCCGTCGGCGTCCAAACCTTTCGGCGCGGGAAACCGAGATCCCCACTGATTGACGCTTTGTTGTTCCTGTTGCGCAGCTGCCGCGGCCGCGGCTTTCGGACTCAACACCGGCGCCGGCGGTACCACTCTCGGCTTTGGCGGTTCAATCTTCGACAATCCTCCGCTCAAGGCTGTTTGCAACTGCTGCGGCGATCCGGACGAGGCGTCTTGTCCGGACTCCTCGTGTAACTGCTTCACGTTTGTCACCACTTTCACGCTTTCTTTCGTCGCCAACTCTTCCAAATTTAAACTCTCGTACATATCGTCCACGACGTCAAACTCGTCGAAATCTTCTTGATTCCTCTCCAAATAATCTTCTATCAAATCCCGCACGTCGTCCGCCTCTTCCGCCGGCAACGTCTCGTTCTCCACCAATCGCATCATGATTTCCAAATTCAGCGTGTGCGCCTTGTGTCTTTGCACCGACTCTTCCAATCTGTTCACTTTCTCTTCGTTCCCGTTGTTCGTATTCTTCCCTTTCCTTTTACTCGGTTTCGCGGCTTCCAACTGCAACACCTCAATCTCCGCCTCGAACGCGTCCGACTGATTCGACAACTCCTCCACCACCGTGGACAACCACTCCTTCGTCTCTCTTCTCCTCTTTTGTTCCGGAGTTTCGTTTTCCATCTTCTCCAATCCGTGTTTACTAAACGCTTTCGTCTTCGATTGCCTTTCGACCATTTTAAACCTCTCCATGTCGATTTCAATTTTCCGCTTGTATTCGTTCAAAGACGTCTTGTCTTTAATCGCGGTATCCGCGGACCAGTTTTTGATCTGGTCCCGGAATTTTTGCAGCTTTTTCAGCTCTTTCTTCAAGTCCGCCTAATAATAAGAATAAGAATAGAATTGTGTCAGCGTCATCCGAACATCGAGAAATAAGAGGAAAATCGAGGTTTTTGCTCCTCTTTCAGGAAAGAAGAGAATTCAATTTTCAACAATTGGGGGAAAACCAATCACATATCAATATCCTTTCCTTTCCTCTCTCATCGAGCGCGCAAAAAGAGAGAAGGACAAAACGCTCTCCGTGGAAAGAAGCGTTCTCGTTCTTGAAAAGAGTCTTTCTTTTCTCTTTTCTCTTCTTTGAAACGTGTAAAAAGAAAAGCAATTAAAGATACAATTTTACAGTTATGTAACAAATTGCGCGGCGGAACAAAATGGAAAATGCAATCGGTTACTAACAGTACCTCGTATTTCTCCTTCAAACTCGAATCGCACTCCTTCAACCGATCAAAAATTTGCTGAAACACCTCCTGCTGCTCGTCCACCTTACGAAAGGTCTTGTCGATTTCAGCCTGGAGCTTACGTATCGTCGCCATGATTTGTATTCAATTCTCTTTTTTTGTGCGTTAAAAGTGCGGAGAATTGGGAAGTGAAGTGACCTGAAAATACTTCGTCCGAGCGCATACATACTACAGAGATAGATATAGTACAAAGATTAAATCTGATGGTTTTACAACGAAAACAACCTACAAAACAGAAATATGCCGAGATAGTATTGTTATTGCGTCTCTTTCTCTTTCTTTCTTTCTTTCTTTCTTTCTTTCTTTACGCTCTCGCTCTCCTTCTTCTCCCTTTCGCCATATGCACGAAGGAGAAAGGAGCTTCTCGCCAAATGCGTTTTTTACTAAACGCGATGGTTTCTCTCTCTCTTTGAACCCGCAAAACGCGCTCTTTTTATCGACTCTGCGACGACGAGTAGTTTTGTTGTATTCGAAACAACTTCTACTCTGAATGTTTACGCCGGCAGAGCGTCACTTTTTTAGCGCGCGCTTTTCGTCGCGTACGTGTACAACTAACTCCTCTTCTTCTTCTCTTTCTCGTTTTCCCGGGAAAAGCCGCTTCGCTTTGCCCGGCGCCGATTTCGCGAGAGGGAGAGAGAGAAAGAGAGCGAAAGACGAGAGCGACTCCCGGACAACAACGTTTGTCTCGGAGTTACCCGCACCCTCCGCCGCTTCCATCATCCCCACCACCAAACATCTCCTTCTCCGCTTCCGCGACGCGTTCTTCCAACATCTCCACGATCTCTTCCATTTTAATCGGGAGTGTAGATCCTCCTCCTCCTCTCGTCTCGAATACTGTTCGATCTCGAAACTCCACTCGAAAATATTCCTCCTCTTGGTTTTTTTCTTCTTCTTCTTTCTCGTTCCCTCTGACCATGACCGATGGAAACGCCATCTCGATCGCATCCGCCATCTCGATGTACGTGTCTAAATACTTCGTCTCTGGATGGTAGAGAATGTCCACGTGTAAAGGATCCGGGGCGGATAAGGAGTTGCGTCACGCGTAGTGGCGAAATTGTTGGTGTTGGTGATGATGATGATTAAGTGGTACGCGCCGGGGAAGAGAAGGCGTGGAAATCTTCTTCTCAGCAGGCGATGATGAATACGAATGGAAACAACTACGCGTTGGTGGTGTCACCCCCGGAGAAGTCGATGATGATGATGATGATGTTGTTCTCGTCGTCTGCGGAATACTACCGATGCAGCGATGAAGAACGCGGCCGAAACTGCTTGCGCTGCTTTGACCTCCACTCAATAAAGGTGAAGAAGCTGCAACAGCAGCTCGGAGCGCTCGTTCTTTGCTCCTAAACGTCGTCATCAAAGACGTCATTAGTTCTGCGGCATTTTATCCAAAATGTGTCTCAGAAATACGAATACTTTTATAACTCTGTAGTATTAATAGTACGGGTTCAGACGATGATCAAAAACAACATTACTGATGATGATGATGATTTTAATCTCTGGTGGTGGACCGTCTCCTCGTATCTCGCGTTCTTTCTCCTCTTAATAGCACGGTTTGTGGTGCCACATTCAGGGGAAATGTTCCATTGGAAACCAAATGAAAGAAGAAGAAGATTTGCAATGAACCATCGAATTTGCGGGGCGATGCACTTACTCGTTCTCGTTTTCGGAGGTGTGCATCTTATGCTTTTGTCCTCCTATAATACGTCGTCGTCGTTTACGTCGTCGTCGATGAGTCGTCTTGCGGTTGTTGCCTTTGACCTCGTGTTAGGTTTGAGCGGGATTCTGGTCACGCGCACGGCGGTGAAGGATTTCGGCAAGTTGCACTCCCGAGTGCGAGAGAGACGAACAAAATCGAGCGGCGTGTTACACGAGACGAAAACAGTCGCGACGGAGGAAATGGAAGAGCACTTCTTTTACCAAATGGTAAATTTGACGCAGGTTTTGTATTTGCACTTTTGCGAAACGTGCGACGGGAAGAACGCGCGAACACTGGCGCTCGTATTGAGCACCTGGAGCATTTGGCGGTATCGCGATCGGTTTCCGGTGAATTCGTTTTCTCGAAACTACGAAGGCGGCGAAAACGGAAGGTGGTTTGAATCCGTGGAGAACTTTTTGTATCGAGCGAAGAAATGGCAGTACGTGTTTTACAAGACGTGCTTGTTGCACGGGTTGAACGTTTCCAGCGCGATTTTTGGGAGTAGTAGTAGTAGTAGTAGTAAGACGACGACGATTTTGACGACGCACGGCGAGCGCTTTCAACTGTATTGGTTGTGCTTGAACGCGAGTTACGTGATGGAGTTCTTTTTGCAGACTTTGGTGAAGAAGAAGTACGGCACGCAGTCGAACGCGTTGTTGATGAATCAATTTTTGATGGTGGTTTCCTCGCTTTCGGCGTTTCCGGTCGTCGTGCACAGAGTACACCCGATTGCTTTCGTTGCGGCGTTGGCGTTGAATTTTCTCAATCGGAAACAGGAAACGGCGAATGTCTGCTTAACGTGTGTGGCGTGTGTCGTATTTGATAGGTATGTAAAAATATAAACGCGTGCGCGCGCGCTAGATTAGTAGTAGATGTAGTAATAAAGTTGATTCATCGCTTGACGTGTTTAATCGCCCTCTCGATCTTCTCTTTCGCTATTTGGATCTCTTTTCTATCTCTGTCGTCTAAAAACTCCCCGCCGTCCTCTTCCTCGTACCGAAGCATTCGTTCGGCCATTTTTAGCAATCGAACCGCTTCTCTTCCATCTCTCGGCGTACTTCTCAACAACCATCTCGAAGCATCGTACAACTCTTCGATTTCTTCTCTGCGCCTTATTGTTGTTGTTGTTGTTGCTGTTGTTGTTGTTGTTCCCGTGTTGCTAATTTCTCTCTTCGCCGCTCTCGCTCGGTCACTCTTACCCGACGGCGTCGTCGACGGCGCCTCGTCCGCGCCATCATCGTCATCATCATCGTTCCTCTTTTCCTCATCTTTTCTCTTATTACTGCTAGTATCATTCCTCTCGTCCACATCCACTTCTTTCTCTTTTTCTTCTTCTTCATCATCATCATCATCTGCGTTATTCCCCCTACTGCTATACACCATCTCCATCGCGCGTTCTCTCGCGTTTTCCAACGTCTCCCTTGCCCGAATCGCCTCCAAAGGGCAACACTCGATCGCTTTTTCGAATTCCCCTAAAGCTTCTTTCGCCGCGCGTTTTTGTTCTTTTCGACGTTGTTCCAGCGATGATAAAGAGTCCTCCTCCTCTCTTCTGCTTTGTCTTCTTCTCAGCAACTCCAAACCTTTCCTAAAGTGTTTGTCCGCTTTCTTCGCGTCCCTCTTTACATTCGTTTTGCTTTGGGGAAGGCGGAGGTCAAATTCGTGACTCGTAGTCGCAGTCGCAGTAAAAGCAGTACTGCTCTCCTCTCTCACCGCCAACGCGTGCGCGCTCGATTGTATCCGACTCTCCAACGCGACCATCAACGCGTCCGCGTCCGCCGAGACTCGTTTCAGGGACGTCACGACCGTCGTCGATGTTTGCATATTTGATTCTTTTTTTTATTAATTGGTGTCGTTGTTGTGAAGGATGATTTTCGTCAAAGCCCAGCACAATCCCCTAAAAAGGAGGAAAATCGCCTCTAAATGACGCTTCTTTTGATGCACAGTTATGCGAAAATATACTTTACACGCAATCAGTACAGCGATGATCGCTCACAGCTTTTCACTTCCTTTTTATATTGATATGTTTGGCGATGCGTTTCGTTGAATCCCCTGCTAATACGTGTGTTGTTAAAATTATTAAACGAGAAAACGCTCGTTCGTTTTTTTTTTTTGCTTCTTCTTCATATTTTTGTATCTACTCTAAAATACTAACAAACACCTAATACACACACACACACTACTACAATCATGGCGTTAACTCGATCTTTACTCTCACCGTTCTCGCTGTCCCAGATGGCAGAACAAGGTGGAAGAGGAGGAGGTTTGTTGTTGTTTCGATCGTCGTCTTCTCGTACGTGCGGCGGCAAAAGCGCTTTCAATTCGATTTTGAGAGGAGGAGGAGGATTTGGAAGACCTTCTTCGAAGAAAGCTTTTTCCGCGCAAGTCGCGCGCGCGGAGAGCGAACAAGAAGGAGGCGGACAGATGGAGAGACAACAACAACAACAACCGGAACAGCGCGTGTCGATGACGTCGTCGCCCATGAGAGGCTTGCTGAGTCGCATGTTGAGCGATCCGTACGGAGGTAAAAGATATGCGCGTTTCGTGTTGTTCTTTTGTCTTCTCTTTGTCTTCTTCTTCTTTCTCGCGCGTAAATCGCGCAAAATGCGCTCTTTTGATTTTAGATACAAAAACTGACGCGAGAGATACGAATCTAAAATTTTCTCCTTTATTTTCCTTGAATAGGAGCACTCGGCCCGCGACGCCGAAGAGGAGGCATGATGGACACGTTTCTGAACGACCCGTTCTTTCGCGACACCGAAGCCATCACCTCGTCCTTTCTGGACTCCATGATCCCGAAAGACACGGTTTCGAACATGAACCAATTCGATTTCTTAGTCGACATCGTCGAGAAGAAGGACAAGTTTCACTTATCCGGTGAGCTTCCCGGGTGCAACGTCGCCAACGTGGACGTGAAAGTCGATAAAGACAACAACTTACACATCAGCGCGATGAAGTCTATCAAACACGAGGAGGACGAACAGTCACCGGACGGCTCGGTGAAGTGGCACGCGATCGAAAGGTCCTCGGGTAAAGTCGAGCGCATCTTCGCGCTTCCGGAAGCGGCGGACGCGGACAAAATCGATTGTTCGATGAAAGACGGCGTGCTTTCCATCGACATCATGAAGAAACCCGAGTTTGTCGGTGAACCGAAAAAGTTGGAAGATAAGGAGATGAAGAAGATTCCGATTAAAGGCGCGTGACTGTTATCGCGTTCGAGGTTGTGATTGGATCGTCGAAACAGACGGACAGAGAGACAAGAGAGACAAGACAGAGAGACATACTTCAATTTTGAAAAGAAAAAGACAGACAAAACAAACAAACAAAAAAGAGATACAAAACGTCACAAATAAAAAGCGCGCTTTTTTCACACGCATCAATCAGAACAACAAGAACAAAAACAAAAATGTCACTCATTCCTCGCGGATTCTGGAACCCGTTCGTGGGCGAACAACGCGCCGGAGCGGCTGGTCCTTTGAGCGGTGCGTGTATTGATGATAACCCCTTAAGCGCTTTTTTATTTTCGTATCTCTCTTTCTTCTTCCGAGTATTTTTTCCCAAGCTGTTGTGGTTCTCTTTGAGCGCGCGCGCGATCGAAAGAATAAAGCGCAACACTTTCCGAACAACGGAGAAAAAGATCGACGAGAAGAGCGTTTTTTGTCGCACGCATATCGCGTTTCGTCGATGCGATCATCATCCGTGATCGCTTTTGTCGATGATGAAGATTATTCGTTGTTTTTCCTCCCTCCGAGAGTGTAAATAGAGACCTCTTATTTCTCCCTCTTCTTTGTATCTACTCATACAACAACGCTTATTATAGGATTATTCGGCCGAAGAAGATTTACGCCGGACCCGTTCGATCGCTTATTCGGTGACGACGACGCCCTAATGACGAGTTCATTTTTGGACTCGATGATCCCACGCGAACATATTAGCGACATGAATCAATTCGATTTCGTCTGCGATATCGTCGAGAAGAAGGATCGATACACGTTATCGGGCGAACTCCCGGGTTGTAACGTGAAGAACGTGGACATCAAGATGGATAAAGACAACAACTTGCACGTTTCGGCGCACAAGTCGACGAAACATGAGGAAGAAGACCAGTCTAGAGATGGGCGCATGAAGTGGCACGCGATCGAAAGGTCCTCGGGTAGAGTCGAACGCATCTTTACTCTCCCGGAAGGCGCCGATCCCGAGAAGGTCGAAGCGTCGATGAAGGACGGGATTTTGACTATTGACGTGAAGAAGAAACCAGAAGCGATCGGGGAACCGAAGGTGGAAGAAGAAGGGATGAAAACTATTCCGATCAAAGCTCAGTGAGGGCAAACGCCGGAGAAAGACGAGAGGGGAGGGCAAAAAGGAGAGGAGGATGTTTGCCAAGACGAAGGAGACGAAGAGGAGGAGTCCAGAAAGGTGGAGTTTTTCTCCTGGCATAAGAGGAAAAAGGAGAAGGATTGAAGAACAGACAGAGAGAGAGAGAGAGAGACGATAAGAAAGAACATACATTTATAAAACACAAACAGACGTGAAATGTAAGCACATATACACTCATTTTTCTTAAATACGTATATTATTTTTGTTACCCGACGACGACTTCATTGTTGTTGTTGTTGTTAAATTACTCCCACTCGATGGTACTCGGCGGTTTGCTCGTGATGTCGTACACCACCCGATTCACTGCTCTGACTTGGTTTGTGATTCGATTCGAAACTTCTTGCAAAAACTTCGGTTCGAACGGGTACCAATCTGCAGTCATACCGTCGTTACTCGTGATCGCTCTCAGACCGACAACGTGACTGTGCGATCTTTGATCGCCTTGGACGCCGACGGATTTAATCGGCAAGTGCACCGCGAAGGCTTGCCAAATCTCGTCGTATAAACCAAACTCTTTGATGGCGTTGATGTAAATCTCGTCTACTAATCTCAACGTTTCCAACGCGTTGTTCTCTGTAACGTCGCCTAAGATTCTCACCGCCAATCCAGGGCCCGGGAACGGGTGTCTCGCCACGAAATTTCTCGGCACGTCCATGATTTTTCCTAAACGTCTCACTTCATCTTTAAACAACACTCTCAACGGTTCAATCAACTCGAAGCCGAGTTCTTTCGGTAAACCTCCGACGTTGTGGTGCGATTTAATCGTGTGCGAATGTTTTTGATCCGACCCGGGTGGCGGACAGGATTCGATCACGTCCGGGTATAACGTCCCTTGGACCAAAAATTTCGGCACGACGCCGGTTTTCTTCTCCACCGTTTTCTTGTATTCCTTGAAGCACTCTATGAACTCTTTCCCGATAATTTTTCTCTTCCTTTCCGGATCGGACACTCCTTTCAACTCGCTCAACATTTTCTCCGTGATATCCACGCAATCCACCGGCAAGTGCAGCTCGTTTTTGAACATCACCATCACCCGTTCGGCTTCTTTATACCTCAACAACCCGTTATCGACGAAGCAGCAATGCAATCGATCGCCAATCGCTCTGTGCACCAACGTCGCCGCGACGCACGAGTCCACCCCACCACTCAACGCGCAAATCACGTGATTAGTCTCGCCAACTTTTTCTTTCACGATTTGAATCTGCTCTTCCAAAACGTTCGCCATGGACCAACTTCGTTCGCACTTTGCAATGTTAAACAAGAAATGTTTCAACGTTCGCATCCCTTTCTCGGAGTGCGTCACCTCTGGGTGATACTGCAAACCGAACAAATTCTTCGTCTCGTGTTCAATTGCAACCACGCATCCTTGCTCGCTCTTACCGATGCATTTAAATCCATCCGGCAACACCGTCGCCTCGTCCCCGTGCGACATCCAGACGTTTTGCGGCTCAATATCTTCGCCGAACAGTTTCGTGTGCGTCGGAATATCCACCACCGGCATCCGTCCAAACTCACCTTTCCCTAACCCTTCCACTTTCCCTCCCAAGCAGTGCACGATCAGTTGCATCCCGTAACAAATCCCTAAAACTGGAATCTGCCTCTTCTCGCACTCCTCCCAAAAGCCATCCGGCACAGAGGGTGCGCCTTTCACGTGCACCGAGTTTGGCCCGCCGCTTAAAATAATCGCGGTTGGTTTGTTCTCCTCGAACACGCGTTTAAAAGTCGCATCCCCGGGGAGTAAAATGGAATACACTTCCACCTCTCTCACTCTCCGCGTGATGAGCTGCGTGTATTGCGACCCGTAGTCCAGAATCACCACTTGCGACGTGACCGCTTGCGTCATTTAAGAGAAGAGATGAGTGGAGTTTTCTAGGATGAATCCTTTTTCACTAAAACTCGTTTAATAAAACGAACGAACAAAGCGTCGTGAGTATTCGAAAGAGAGAAAGAGAAAGAGATCTGTCTTCTCGCCTCGTTTGAATAATCGTGAACGTGCGTTAAGTGTGTTACGTGCGTCACGTGTGTATTAAATAATAAGGAGACTTGCCTTTTAAAAAAAATTCAAAAATACTCATCAAAGTAACATTTTTTGTCTGTGTCATCTCACATCATCTCAGATGTTCTTTTTACGCGTCTTTTATGTCTTCTTCATCCACGTTATTGCGCACTAAGTCCCACCTGGCTTTCTTTTTCTCCATGAATCTTTTCACCGGGGTGAAGTTTTGAATCAGTTTCTGTTGGAAGAGGGAGATTTTTTGCTCCAAAGAAGAATGAAGAAAAGTACTTTTGTCGTCGCTTCGAGGAGGACTTTGAACCCGAAAGAGAAAGAAGAGGCTGTGGACGAAGACGTAGGCGATGGCGTAGGCGACGCAGGAGTAGATGAACTTGTCGTCGTAGTTTCTTACTATCGTCGCGTTGGTGGTGACGAAGGTGGAGTGCGACGACGACGTTGAAGACGCCGCCGTGGTCATGGCGGTACCGAGACATTTACCGATTTGGTCGACGTAGTAGTTCAGGAAATACGCGCTCTCGATGCCAACAGCTTCGATGCCGTTGTTCGTAGCGTTCCAAACAATAGCGCTTCTCAAGCGCAAAGAGAGTTCACACAAAGCAGTAAACGTCACCGATAAGAACAGCTCGGAAAATGCCTCGTGGTGCCAGAGTTTGTAGCAGAAATTTTCGCGAGCGACTTTGTCGCCGGAACATCTTTTCGCCGCTCGGATGTATCTCTCCGCGGAGATTTTAATCGAAGTTTTGAGTTTTGCATAGAAAAGCATATATTTTTCGTCGTCGTAGTCGTCGTCGACGTCGTCGTCCGTGGTCATTTCCAACTTTTTTACCTCCTCCTCGTCGTCGTCGTCAGTTAACGAGGCTTTTCCTGGGGAGGAAAACAAGGCTCTCGTGGGCATCGACGTCGACGACATCGGCGTAATTGGCGTAGGTTCCGAATACTCTCGTTCTTGTTCTACTGCTATTATCACTTCTTCCTTCTTTGGAGAAGGATGAACGCTCTCTACTTCTTCTTCTTCTTCTTCTTTGCCGTTGTCTTCATCGTCGTCGTCGTCGCTACTATTACTACCACCACCACCATCACCGCAGATTTGTTCATCGATTAGAATTCTACTCGATCCGGGCGAAATTCCATTCGCCGAGGCGTCCAGCAGTGCTCGAGTGCGTTGATCGTTGCATATCTTTTGCAACCGTTTCGACGCCTCGGAGATGAACAGAGCGTTTGCGAACGCCGTTTCGTGCGTGTTATCATCACAACTCGCGTTGAAATCCACCGGAGAACTTTTCGGCGTCCTCCCGCACTCAAACTTGGCAGTATCTGCCGCCGGCGACAAAATATCCTCCGCAGCAATAACCGTCGTTCCGTTGTTCGGATAGTTCCACGAGCTAAACATCGTTCGAAGTAACGAAAGCACCGGCGACGTCGGAATCTTACTTTGATTTTGAGTATTCGCATACGTCGTCGTCGATGATATTTCTGGCGTGAACGTGTTCTTTTCTTCTTCTTCTCTGTCGTCGTCGTCGTCTCTCTTGTTAGTATTATTACCGCGTTTGTTCGTGGTCGTCATCGTGTCGCTTTTCTCGTCGTATCGCCCGAACACCATCGAATTATTTCTTCTCGTCGTATTATCACCACCACTCGTTGCGTTCGTCTTATTCAACGAAGGCGAGGCCATCAAAATCGCGTTCGCGTCCAAACACTTCAACGGATAATGGTGATGATGTAAATGATTTTTAGTCGTTGTCGTCTGAATCGTTGATGATAATCTGCTCTTATTCGGAGAGTTTGGCGTGAATACCATCTCTTTATCTCCTCCGTAATACTGCACAAACCCGAACGGTTTTTTAACCGCCCCCCCCAACATTCCATCCCTTCGAAGCGTTGGTGATGCATTCGTCGCGGAAGTAGTCGTCGTCCCTAAAAACCGATCTCGCGCGACGTTGTACTCCGGCGAGTCGTCCACGCGCTTGTCCACAATAGGTCGCATTATTTTTTATTATTAAGGTGTTTGATCTGTTATGAAGTTATACCGAGAACAAGAACGAGTGAAATGATGCTATTTTCGCAAATATTTTTATGAGGAGGACCTTTCCCCTTTGCTTTGCCTTTGCGTCAGAATAGGAAAGAAAAAATGAAGAAAAATACAAGCGTTGCAAGCGATGAAAAAGCAAATTCTGTTATTACAACTGATGATGAAAGTATGCGCCATCCGGGTATGGCGCCGATGTCGGTCCATCCGGATGATGATGATGATGATTCTAATTCGTGTGTAACGTTCCATGTTCGTATCGCCAACCTTTTAGTAACGGGCAGTTATTCTCGACGAGGTATTGTACACATTCGGCGTGGTCGTTGTAGTGCGCATAAAGTACGGTCCAGTCAGAGAATGGACACTCATTTGCCACGCAATACTTTATCATTTCCAAATTACCGTGCTCTGCGGCCGTATCAATCGTCGCTGAATACCACTCGCACTTTTTCTCCTCCATCGCCCACTTGAGCAACTCGAGTGTATTCGTTTCAGCAACTTGCCAGCAGAAATATTCTTCGTCCATATAAAATGAATATTCTTCGCTGTCTTTTATGTCGTACTCTCGCAACTTACCCCACGGAAAATGCTCCCACGCCCATTCCAAAGTCGATATCGACGACATCTCTCTCACTTTAAACGTCTTCTTCAAATCACTCGCGCGAGACGATCTCTTAATCAAATCTCTCGTTTCACCGTTCACCTCGTGCAAGAATTTCACATCCGTCGCATTCAATCTCGGAATGATATGTGTGAAACAAATATCGTCGTTATTCACGATCAAATCCCACAAAGAATCTCTCTGACCGACCTTCCTCTTACGCGATCGCGTCGTCATTTTGGCGCCTTGTTCTCCAGAAGACATTTGAGATGATCTTCGGTTTTTTATCCGTGTCTCTAATTTTTTGGATTAATGGAGTTAAAAAAAAACAGGAATTTAACACACACAGAGAGAAGAAATAAAAAGGGATGGAGAATGATGGTATATTAGTATAGTTTGCCTGCGACTGATATCGCCGCTCGGCTAAAAAAAAGGCATCGACGAATACCCACAACGGGGATCGAACCCGCGGCCATTCGCTTAAGAGGCGAACGCTCTACCGACTGAGCTATGTGGGCAAGGGGTGTTTCTCCCCCCTCTCTCATCGTATCGAAGAGCACAAAACAGTCGATTTTCGAATAGGGTTGGAAATTAACAATAATAATCATACGTGTTTTAGGGTGTCTGATGAAAAGAAGTGTGCTTTCAAGTCCCATCCTTGGCACGTGAATCTCGAAATAAACGCGGTCGATGTGATGTATACGTCCTACTCTGTGACTTAGGGACGTTGGATGGTACGCGTACGCACAGATGCACACACCAGAGGATCTCGATTTTTTCTTGTTCTTTTAAGTTGTTGTTTTTCAAAAATTTTCCACTTCTTTTCTACTTCTACTAATACAACTACTACTACAACTACTACTACAACTACCAGCTAAACTGAAGTCAAACTATCACAACACCATTACCTTTTGGAGAAGGCTATACTATATTAATTACAAAACTCAATCACCGCCTCTTCAACTTTCGTCGAAATCTTTTCGCACGTCTCCGCGTCCGAGGCTTCGACGTACACTCTCACGATATCTTCCGTCCCGGAAGGACGAACGAAAGCTCTTCTGTTGTTGTTTTTGACACACGAATCCAACAAAAGTATCTCATCGATCCTTTGTTGTAACCCTTCCGGTTTCAAGCACTTCCTCTCGCTGTCGAAACACTCAATCACCGTTCGATCTCGCACCTTCACTTTGGTTTGTTTCGTGGGCAAATCGCGGTACATCGCGTGCCACTCCTGGAACGGCATGTTCCCTTTCTTCCGCAAAATCCCTTCAATTAACAATACCGAACTTATGGCATCGCCGATGGCTGGATTTATCGTTTGAATGGTTGCTTTTAACGTCAACAAAGCCTTCAATTTCGTCGTCAAAATGACACTTTGTATGTGTTTTTCTTCTTCTTTTCTCAAGTGTTGTTCTACAGACATGCGCGTTAACTCATCCACCAACTCCTTTTCAATCACTTTAACAGCCTCGTCGGAAAACAAAGCTGTCCCGTGGCCGTTGGACTCAAAGTACACGCCAATGTCAAAGTGTTCTTCGGCGGCTTTGTGGACGTTCTTTACGCCCGTCTTTGCGCACACGGTTTCCACGCCATTCTTCTCGCAAAACTTCGTAAACGCCCCGTTGCTATACGCCGTGTGTGCAATTCCGAGCGATATCTTGTGCGCCAATCCTGCTAAGAAGAGTTGTTCGATGAGAAAGAAGGCGATCAAAATCGACAGTTTATCGCCATCGCACAACATAAAATTTTGTTTCTTTGATGAATTTTCTCCTTCTTTTCCTTCTTCTTCTCCTTCTTCGATTGAAAAATACACCAATCGATCGCAATCGCCATCGACGGAGGCGCACCTTTGATTTACGAACGAGAGACGAGTCGATGGTGTTTCCGGCGCTCGTTGGTTCTTTTGAACGAAATCAGACCCGCAATTGAGATTAACTGGACCATCGTTCGGACCATTTTTCAAAACCAGCGCAATCTCTTTCGTCGTCGTCGTCGGCGTCGGCGTCGCGCTACGACGACTATTTTCACTACTACTACTATTCTCACGAATCACGTCAAACAAAGCCATCAACTTTTCAAACGCGACGAAACCAACGCCATTGGCGCAATCTATGTGTAACGGAGGCAAGGTCGTCGCGTTCGCTCGTAAACCCTCGACGACATTTTTGCCCTTCTTCTTCTTCTCTTCGTCTTCCTCGATCAAGCTCAAATACCCAACCGCCAGGCGCTTGAAATACGCCAACTCTTGCGTCGCCGCGTCAATCTTTTCCCACAACAATCTCTCCGTCGCATCTTCATCGTTCTTCTCTTCCTGCTGCTTATTATTTTCATAAAACGCCTCCACCGCTTTCCCGTGCGCGTACACGAAATAGTGCAACATCGGCGTCGTGACGACGCCTCGATCGCAAATCTTCACCGCGACGCCGGATGATCTTCCGCCGAGCGCTCTCGCGCCCTCTTTCGCTTTTTCCACCAGTCGTTCCCCGCTCTCTCTCGTGTCCCGGCCGAAATATACCACCGCCGTCTTTTGCGCATCCTCGCGACTCGTTTCCAAAAACGGCAACTTTTCCTCGAAACAGTCTAAAGCGTTTTCCAACTGCGCTTCCGTTTTCGCGTTGCAAATCATCTCGCACGCGTGTTCGTACGCTTCTCCCAATACGTTTCCGTGACCGTCGACAATTTTCAGACCGTTATCGGAAGCCTCGTTGTGCGACGCCGTGACGCAAATCCCCGCCGCGGTAAAAGGAGGAGCATCGTTCGAGTTGTTGTTCGTCGCGTTCGTTCGGGAAAACGCGGCGACGCAACTCGCGATGAATCCGCACCGGAACGCGATTAAATCCAACGCGGCGTGATGGCATCGAAACCCAGCCGTGCCGTAGGAAACGTAATTATTCGAAGAAGAACATTTTGTCTCCTCGTTCTCCTCTTTCCTCCTGCGGTCTTTGTCTTCTTCCGAGAGTAAGCAGAGACGGATAAAGTGCCTCCGCGTATCCTGGTCGATGCGTTTTGTCCTCATTTTTTGTGCGGACACAACAAAAGAGATGTGTTGTGTGTGTTGGTGTTCTCGTTGGTGTTCGGAAAGAGCGCTCTCCGGCCTGTCCGCGACGACGACGACGACGAGGAGGCGTCTCACGAGGACGAGAACGAGGACGAGAACGCGCGAAAGGGAAAAGCAATTTTGGAGAAAGAAGAAGAACACGACGAAAGTAATTGTAACGGCAACGCATCATCAAAGCGCACCCGTTGCGGGTGAAGATGATGATTCGCAAGAAGAACAACAAATACTTTGTGTTAAGAGTAGCTTTGAGAACGATATCGCGCGGCTGAAACCACCGTCTTTTGGGTCGTCGTCGTCTTTATCCTCCTCCTCCTTTAATTCCTCTGTGTTTACGACAACGAAGAAAACGAGAACGAAGAAGAACGAAATCGTCCAAATGTCCTCCTCTGGAAAGAAAACAAAGGACGTGATGAGTTATGCGTACGACGAATCGCGCGTGTTCGACGCGACCACCATCCTTTTCTCTTTAATAGGTTTCGATATATTCTTCCTCGTTGGTTTAACCGTGTGGGTGAACGGCTTGAAACGGAGGTACGAAAACGCGATATGGAAGATCAAACGGTTGGAATCGGAGAAGCGAGACTTAGCGGTGGCGTTTAACTTGGAGAAGGCGGATTTGGTCGATCCTTTGAATACGAATGCGATGAATAACAACCGCGGGCGAAGAATGGCGAACGCCACGGCGGCAACGGTACCGCCATCTCTGGGAGGAGGAGGAGGCCAATCGGGGCCCGCGAGCGCGAACGACGTGCTCCTCCAAGGCTTGAAAGCCGAACGCGACGCGTTGAAGCAAGCGCTGAAATCCGTCCAAGGCGAGTTGCAACGGTACGCGAAGGAAAACGCGACGTTGGAAAATGAGCTCGAGAGGGCTTTGTTCGAGGTGGAGAAGTTAACACCGATAGATTGATTCATAGTATTTTCGATGCATTTTCGATGTTTGTTGTAGATATATCGCCGCAAAAGCGCACATCAAGTTTGTACGTATACTCTGTAATACTACTACTCGTATAAGGACGAATGAGAAATTTTTCCTTTTTCAACCACTCGCAAAAGTCTGTTTTCTGCATAAAATTTGACGCTTTAGCGCTTAAAAGAAAAAAAATGCCCGCAGCTTTACCAACCGTGACGGTTCAAAACGGGAACGGCGCCTCTGTCGCGCTCCCGGAAGTTTTCACTTCGCCGATCAGACCGTACGTTTCTTCTGAAATCGTCTTTTTTATGGTCGCGTCTTCGAGCGCGGTCTGTTGTTGCGTTACATGATGCGCTTGTTTTTTTCGTGGGGTTTTCGATTTATACGCGGAAAATTTCGCGAACGAACGCGCTCTAAAGCCATGAGACGCGACCGCGCTCGAAGCTTTTAAACGATCGAATCGCGCGTCACAAACACCATTCTAACCGATTCTTTCCTTTTCCTTTCCAATTATTTTTATTATTATTAAACAACAGTGATATCGTCAATGCCGTGCACACCGGATTGAACAAAAACTCGCGTCAAGCGTACGCCGTCTCCTTGGAAGCGGGCCACCAAACCGCCGCAGAGTCCTGGGGTACCGGTCGCGCCGTGTCTCGTATCCCGCGTGTTCCGGGTGGTGGTACTCACCGCGCCGGTCAAGGGGCCTTCGGTAACATGTGTCGTGGTGGTCGCATGTTCGCGCCGACCAAGACGTGGAGAAAGTGGCACCGCAAGGTGAACTTGAAGGAGAAGCGCTACGCCGTGTGCTCCGCGTTGGCGGCGTCGGCGGTGCCGGCGTTGTTGATGGCGAGAGGTCACAGAGTCGAAAACGTGCCGGAAGTGCCGTTAGTGTTGGACGATTCCTGCGAAGGTACGACCAAGACGAGCGAGGCGATTAAGATTTTGAAGGCGTGCGGCGCGTTTGACGACATCGAAAGAGTCAAGGCGTCCAGAGCCGTCAGAGCGGGTAAGGGTAAGATGCGTAACCGCAGATACGTCCAACGTAAAGGTCCGTTAGTTGTATACGCGAACGATTCGGGTATGACCAGAGCGTTTAGAAACATTCCGGGCGTTGAGTTGTGCTCGGTTGACAGACTCGGTTTGTTGTCTTTGGCGCCGGGGGGTCACTTGGGTAGATTTATCATCTGGACGAAGAGCGCGTTTGAAAAGTTGGACGGTGTCTTTGGCACCAAGGCGCAAGCCAGTTCCTCCAAGAAGGGATGGAAGCCCCCGGCGCACATCATGACGCAACCGGATTTGAGCAGACTCATCAACTCTGACGAAATCCAATCCGTCGTCAACGCTCCGAAGACTGGCAAGACGAGAGCGCACGCGCCGCTCAAGAGAAACCCGCTCAAGAACAAGGCGGCTATGGACAGACTCAACCCGTACGCGAAGGTTGCCGCGGAAATGCGCCAACGCGCGGAAGCGGAGAGAGCGAAAGCGAAGGCGGGCAAGAAGGCGGGCGCCCGATCCGCGGTTGGCCAAAAGTTCTACGAAGCCATGCTCGTCGAATCCGAATACCACAAGGGTGGAGACGACGCCGAGTTGTTCGAAAACTACAAGTTCTGGTTAGGCGAAGAACAAGTGGAAGCGAAGCCGGAATAAATAGACTTACATCTAGTACCACAATTGTTATATCCATCGTTCATACAACAACAATAACTACACAACTCATCTATCTGCTCGAAAGTTTATCGACGATGGCCGCCGGGTTTGGGATCCAACTCGTCCCGCTAAAGCTATTCCACTCGCCGCTTATGTTCTCTTGCGGATCGAGTATGTCCTCAAACCACATTCTCCTTTTTGAATCCCATTTCGGGTCGAAGCTGGCGATGACCGGAACGATTTCCCATCCTAACTTTTGTCTTATTTGATCCGCTAAATTTCTGGCTCTATTCTTCTCAAACTTGATGCCCTGATCGTAACTCAAGGCGAAACTGCCTCCTTTGGGCGCATCTCTCGCGGCTATCCGAACGTCCACAATGGCGTCGTTGTCTAAAAAGTAAAACTCGGCGTCAAAAACGTCGCTTTCGTTTACGACGATGTCCGGGTCTTTCACCCCGCCCGGAACGTCGAACAATCTCAAAACAATCTTCCCATTGTTCACGTCGTATTCTATGCAATCCCCGAGAGGACCTTTCATTTCCGGCATGCTGCTAGTATTCAAGTCTCCTCCACCTTTCTCTTCCAACGCCAAATCTCTCAACGCGCTTTCCCGCGCTTTCTTTCGCATGGCTTCGATGCCGACCGACGCGCCTCGCACTGCCGTCGATACTCTCGAATCTCTCCCTTCGTCGTACGAAAAGTACCCCTCCCCTTCCTTATTCCCTAACGCTACCATCACTAACTCTCTCATCGCGTTCGCTTTCGACATGGAAAACCCCCACGGATTGAGAAAATGTCCTTCGTCGTCGTTCGTCGTCGAGACGCAACTTTCGCTCACTTCCGGGCAGCTGCTCAAATATTGCACGTCTTTCTGAAACGCGTCCGGGTCTTCAAACTTTCTTATTTTCACCGTTTCCGCGTATAAAGTCGTTCGTCGGTCGTCCTCGATGTTGGTCATGTTTTCGTTTGCCAACGCTGATGATGAAGACGCAAAAGTCGCTGCTGCCACGAAGACTCTCCTCAAAGCACTTCGGCGGTTGAGATGATTTTTTGCATCGCCGTCGTCGTGGTCGTCATCATCATCACTTTTCGATGACGACGAAGACGAAGAAGAAGAAGCTTTCGTCGTCAAAACCGCCGCCGTGCGATGACGACGACCACGGTTTTGAACACCACCGCCAAGGGAGTTGCTCGAGAGTAAGGAAGCGACTTTGTTGAAAGAAGAAGAAGAAGAAGAAGAAGAAGTAATCATCGCTTTTTTTGCGTGGTTATAAAACAACAGATTTTGAAGATTTTTAATGAGTGAATTTCAAAGGACGAAACCGGCGAGGATCAAAATAACCGGCGCGACTCGCGGAAGCCTTTCTCGAGCGCGTTCGAACCAAGTGCAGTCGTCTTGACTTCTCTTGGCATCTTTGCGATTGATTTTTTTAACGCCTGTTGCCCTGTTTTGGTTTTTGTTGTTGTTGTTGTTCTCTTTCGTCGTCGTCGTCTTTGCTGCGCGGCTGCTGATGCGTTTTGCCTTCGTAGTATTGTTGTTAGTCTTCGTCGAAGAAGAAGAAGAAGGAAAGAGCAACCTGCGAGTGCCGAAAGTATCTTTCGGGTTCACTACAGCTGGTCTTTTGAAGTCCTTCTTGTCGACTATTTTCATCTTTTGTTTCGTCGCTTTACTCAAGGAGGAGTTCACTATTGGCGGTTTCTTTTTCGTTTCGTTTCGTCCTCCTCCGTTCTTTCGCCACCGGTTGAACGGACTCGCGCTGCTACTGCTGCTCTCGCCGCGACTAGTATTCCTCGACTTCGAGCCTTCTTTTCTACTACTGCTATTACTACCGTTATTGCTGTTGTTAACATCATTAGATCGAAACCTGGTCGTCAACCCTTCCAATCCTAGGCCCTTACTCGCCTCTTTTCTCTTCTCTTTTTCCATCGCTCTGCTCGCCACGAACACGGTTTCAATCGCGCGGTTCCTCCCGATTTTGTCATCCAAACTCCACGCCATCCCGGCGGTGACTCTTAACGCGGCGCCAAAACTCGCGCTCGTCACCGCGTCTACAAATCTGCGCATCAACTGCCTTTCTTTCGCGGTTGGATACCTGCCGTCTTTAAACTCGTCGTTCACGTGGCCAAACACTCCGCTCAACGCCAACGCCCCCAACGACTTCAAGTTCATCCTGTTCGTCTCCTCCTCGTCGTAATCGAGATCAAAGTCGTCCGTATCTAACACCGCGTCTGCCGTGAATAACGCTTCGTTCGCTCTCTCTAACGCCGATTTTGCATCGTTCGCGGACGTTTGCGTGTTTCGTAAAAATCGAAGCTTCTCCTTCCTCTTGAAACCACCAAAACCGTTCCTCTTCTTGTTCTTCTTCTTCTTTCTGCGCGATTTCACCGTGTTCGTATTTCTGATCTCTCTGTACGTTTTCACTGAACTCCTCAGCATGTTGAGGAGACACATCGCGGCGTGCGCGAGTGAAAACATGCTTTTCCCGGCACCGTCTCCACCCGGAACGACGAGTCGCGTCGTCGTCTTTTCCAAAATCACCGTCGTCGTTTTGACGATTGATTTCACCGACAACCACGCGGAGAGCGCGTGCAACGACGCAAAGGTTAAGTTTACGTTGTCGTTTGTGTTGTTATTATTATTCGATTTTTCCATCGTTACTGGTTCTTTCTTCTTCTCGTCGTAACCACCATCTTCTTCGTCCTCGTCCACGCGTATGTCGCGCGCGTTCTTTTGACGTCAAAAGAAATTTTTCCAATACCCAACACCATCACCACGAAGAAAAACAACCTACGAGACACGCCAAACGCGAGTGCGCTTCTGCGCGAGAGAGAGAGAGAGAGAGACGAAAGGAAGAAAAATGACGACGACTGCCCTCTGCGCTCAGGACTTGATGGTAGAGAGGAAGATTTGGCGACACAGCAAAGCTTGGGAGCGCGAGATGGCGGATTTCGAAGCCAAACCAAAAGGGAACAACCCGTGGATTTGGGATTGCATCGTGCCTGGCAAGCCGGGGACGATATTTGCAGACGGGCGATTTCCGGTGGTGCTTGACTTTCGAAAGTCTTCCCACATTGGTCTGCCTACAGCGCACGTTCCGGAGGAGTTTGGCAGCGACCTTGAAATACGTGAAAAGCACTTAAATAACCAACAATTTGATGGCGTACCGATTAGCTGTGATAATACAGTGTGGGGTCTCTACACACTTGCATTGAGATGCTATGTACCGCCGAAGGAATCGAATGCATCGATTAAAACAATTTTACTCAAAGTTCAGGAATCTAAGTTTACCAGCTTTGAGAACTATGACGACAAATGTTATGGAAAGGAAGAATGGACGCGTATTATAGCCAAGTACATTCCTAACGTGGATGAAAAACGAGGAGGAGGAAGTCCGAATGCAGTCCTACCCACCACGGCGAATTCAGCGGTTTCAAACAAGAGAACGAGGAAGGAGAATCATCGGAGTGCAACGACGATCAGGAGAGAAGTGCCAAAAGAGTTGTGGGAAGAACAGGCTTTTAACTGGGACGATTATTGCGTGTTGACCTCTCGCGCAGACGACATTGAGAAAATAATGAGAGAGTATCCCAATTTGAGAACGCCTTGTCTTTGTCTAGATTGGGACCAAGTTGAAAGAAACATCGGAGCAATGTTAAGGCTGGTCAAATGTGTTGAAAATTGGCGACCGCACGTGAAAACAACAAAAATGACGCTCGTTTGGAACCTTTTGCTAGAGAAAGGCGTCTTTAAATTTAAATGCTCGACGATCAAAGAGCTGCACTATTTACTTGCTACCATCGAACATCACGAAGTAGCGAAACAAAAGAAGGAAACGACGACGAAAAGAAGGAAGAAGACAACAGCTTCAACGAAGCAGAAGGACGCATTAAAGTACGATGTTTTATACGCGCATCCGCTCGTTTCAAAAGAGCAGTGTGAAGACGTAAGAACACTCGCGATGGAATATCGCATGGTGAAAATTAACGTCTTGATTGAAGCGGCACCTAGATTAGAAGATACCACTTTGTTAAAGCTCTTTCGTGATAACTGCTTAGTTGATTGGACGTCGATGCAAGACGATACCATGTTACCAAATGTTGGATTTTTTCTCGATTTCAGCAACGGATTCGACCGAACTGGATTCAGTTTACTGGATCCTTCTGAGGTGGACAAGACGTTCTTTGAAGAGCTCATGTCTCACGCTTGGAGTCGAAGTCGCTTTTCAGGACTTTCTGTTTATGAAGGTCACATCGATGATTGCGTTGGATACGACAAAGACAAGTTGAAAGCAAGAGAAATGAAATGGAACATCGATGACGAAGCAATCGTAAATTTTCTTAAATTTCATAAAGAGCAACAGTCGTCAAAGGTTGGTACGATGGTGAAGGCAAATAAAACAGCGCAACCGATTGAAATTGTCACCTCTGGTACTCCTACATTTATTCACGCCCTGGACAAATATTTGAACATGAAAACCGGCAAAATGGATCGTCACGAAGGAACGTTTTACGGGAGAAAAATTCTGAGAACTGTATCCCCTGGCACTGTAGTGTTCTTTGATCATCGTTCACACACGCAAATATGCCAACAAATGCGCGATAACAATATATATTTGCGACCAGCACTGTATGTTGCCGCCAAGGTTGTATCAAAACCTGGAAAGAAAAACGATCGAATGTTTACATGCAACGCGGGATCAAAGTCGATTGCCGCCGAAGCAGGCTCTCCCATAGCAATTGTTGCTGCTAGTACAGGCAAATTATCTTTCAATGGTGCGACCAAAACTATGACTGAAACGTTTTGGAAACAAACCAAGTGCTCAGAAGAACACCTCACGTTCGAGGTCGTTAGGAATTTTATCGAAGATGGTGGGGCACCACCGCCGGTTGAAAAAGGTGAAACCATTTTCATGGTCCCTCGTCACGTGTGCCCAACTGTCAATCTCCATGAGTGCATCAATCTACTTTCTTATGATGATGATGCACGAAATAAAAACTTTATTCATCGAGCAAAAATAGATGCGAGAGGGCACTATATGGATCCGGTGGAGAACCACCTCGATGAGCTCTGCGAATCTTTCAGTTTGAGTACCTCCAAAGTGGGAAAATTTATGTAATTTATGCAATCACAATGCGACTTCCGCTGCTATCGCTATTACTACTACTACTACTACCACCACCACTACTACTGTTACTACTACCATTACCTTCTCTTCTGCCTCGTCTGAAAAGAGCATCGAGAACTGCGCGCACTCTTCTCGAAATTTCCGCCTTGAATGTTTCCAAGAGTAATCGTCTGCCTTCGCTACTGTTGAGCGCGTCGAAAGCGATTTTAAACCTCGGAATTTGCGTCAAGTTTGCGGCATCGTTCAACACGCGAAGCAACGACGCGAACGCTAAGCCTCCGATTGCATCGTCGTACGCTAACGTCCGAGCCGTTTTTCTCAACACTTCGCTTTGGTTTGGATTTTTAAGCACCCGACGAATGGCTACCGGATACACCTCTTTCAACACGTTGAACGTCCCGTCCGCGCTTCTCGCCATGCCTTCTAATCCGCCCAACGCGCGCGCGTTGTTGATAAAATACGGCGGTAATTGAAACTCAAAGCGAGGGACTAAAGCGAGCAAGGCGAATAAAAGTTCGTCGAACCGTATCTCAGGGACAATCTTCCCCGAGCCGGATTCCGGGAATTTCAGCGTTTTGTTCGCAGCGTCCTCTAAGGCGTCTTCGAGGTCCTTCATCTTCACCGCGTCGTTCATCACCGATGGTGGCACTAACATCAACTCGCCAAACAAATTCGCCACTTTCCTGTAATCTTTCTTAAATACCATCAGCGATACCGCGGCGACTAAACCGTCTCGGACTTGTTCCGGAACCGTTGAAACCAATCCGAAATCTAAATACGCCAACCCGCGATTATCGGGAAGTTTGATCAAATTTCCTCCGTGCGGGTCCGCGTGCATGACGCCTGTTTCGATGAGTTGACTCAACGTACACGCGATGCCTAACCTGACCAACGGTAAATCTTTCGGATCGACTTCGCGCAATTCCCCGGACGTCAACGGCGTCCCTTCTATCCATTCTAAAACCAACACTTTCTTCGACGTGTACTCCTCGTACACTTTTGGCACCTTAATTTCTAGCTTACTTTTCCGTCCGCTGTTATCGCTGTTACCCGCGGCGCCGTTCACGACGTCGTCCATCTTTGCCGTTCCTTCTGGGCCGTACAGGCTGTTAAACTTCTTCACGTTTTCTGCCTCGTTTTCGAAATCCATCTCCTCAAACAATCTCGACACGAACTCGTCCACCGCGTCCACGGCTTTCGCCTCCACCAAATTAAACTTTTCTAAATACGACGCCGCCAATCTCAACAAGTACGCGTCCGCCTCCACCTGTTCTCGGATGTTTGGTCTCTGCACTTTCACCGCGACCACTTCTTGCGTTTTCAATCGACATTTATACACCTGACACAACGACGCCGCCGCCACAGATCCTTTCTCTAGCATTTCCTCTACGTTCTCTATGTCCTCGTATAACTCGGGACTTTCTTCTCGAATAGTATCGATCGCTAACTGATCGCTGAACCGTCCCATGTCGTCTTGCAACTGCCCGAGCGCTCCCGCTAACTCTGGTCCGACGAGATCCCCGCGACTCGCCGCCGCCTGCGCGAATTTCACGTACGTCGGACCGAGTCTAGAAATCGCGCTCGCTATGGACTCGTAATCTTTCTGCGCGTATTTCGCCGCGCACCGGACGAACGTCTGCACCAACAGTTGCACCCGCTTCGCTATTTCAATCAAAGGCATACGCGGTTGCTTTTGCGTCAATACTACATTCGCTCTCTTTATGTTTCTCCTATTCCTCGAAGTGACCACATCCAAAGAAGAAGACGAAGACGACGAAGCGTTCTCTCCTTCTCTGTTGTCCACAAAAATCGCCCTCAATGTTCTCGACGACCGAAGAGGAAAAACCTCCTCATCACCGCCTTTCTCTCTCTCTTTCTTAGTCTTCTTCTTAAAAGCGAAGTTTGCGTGCGTTCTTCGAATATCGCTCTCGCTTAAAGAAGACGATGAAGATGCAGAAAAAAACGCTCCAACAAATCTTCGTTTTCCATTTCCTCCTCCTCGCTTCCAATCTTCATCAGCGCGAAGACGGCGCATCGAAGATAAAGAAGAAGATAAAGAAGAAGAAGAGCGACGATGAGAAGAACGCGCCAACAAAGAAGAGGGGGCAACGAAGGAGACCATCCTCTCTCTTCTTCTTCTTTAAAGTCTTCTTCTTCTTCTTCTCTTCTTATCTGTGTTTTAATGTGTTCAGTTCTTTCTTTTTTTGCAATGAAGAAAAGACAAGACGAGACACAAGACTTTGGTGCTTTTTTTGGCTTTTCTGCTTCTTTTTTTTTTTCTTCAAAGAGCTCACAAAAAAGTGTTGGTGTTTTGGGATAAAATCTTCATCATCATCGCCTGGATGAGTTTCCAGTCGTTCGTGGACATGATGCAAGGAGGAGGAGGAGGAGGAGGATTTCAGCAGCAAAAAAGCACGACCTCTTCTTCTTCTTCTCCCTCGTCGGTGGTGGAAACAACAAACGCGATGATACCTTTGCAAGCCGCTTCTGCGCAACAAAATCAACAACAAATAAAGACGAATACGAACAAAAGAAAATTTCTGAAAACTAGTCTCATCGTCTGCGGATGGTTCGCATCGACGGTGCTTTTGATTTCCTTCAACAAAATCTTAATGCGAGACGGGAGCAAGTTTCGATTGCCGATATTTCTGACGTTCATGCACATGTGCGTGGCGTACGTGTGCTGCGAGATTGTGCTGAGTTTCAAAGAGCGGAGTTTAGTCGTCGCTGCGTTTAATAGTAGTAGTGGAAGTAGTGGAAGTAGTAGTGGAAGTAGTAAGAGTAGCAATAGCGCTTTTAGAGTGAGCGCTCGACAGCAGTTGCAATCGAACAGGCAGTTTTGGAAGATTTTTGCCTTGAGTCAAACGTTCGCGGTGTCCATCGTCGCCGCGGTGGCGTCTTTGGAGTATTTGGAGGTGTCGTTCGAGCAAGCGATTGCGGCGTGCACGCCGGCGGTCACGGCGTTTATGGGGATGGTGATTTTACGGAAGAAAGAGCATTGGCGGGTGTGGGCGAGTCTAACACCGGTTATTTTGGGTGGGATGGTCACCGCGGGTGCGGAGCCGACGTTTCACGCGAAAGGTTTGGCGTTAGTTTTGGCGAGCATGGTCGCCAGAGCGACGAAGAGTTGTTTGCAAGAGTTGTTGTTGAGCAGCGCGGAATCGGAAGGAGGCGTTAGTAAAGACGGAGTCGTCCAACAATCGGAAAAGTTAGATTCGTTGAATTCGTTGCGATGGATGAGTTTAATGTCCGTGTGCACGTTGCTTCCCGCCTCTGTTGAGTTCGAAGGCGTGTGCGCCATCAAAGCCGCCTTACGATCTGCTTACGAAGAAAACGATTTAGCCTGGGCGCTCTGCGCCAACTGCGCAGGCGCGTTTTTAGTCAACATCAGCCAATTTTTAGTGACGCAACACGTCGGCGCGTTGAGCATGCAAGTTCTCGGTAACGTAAAAACCATAGTTACGGTTGTCTTTTCCGTGGTTATATTCAAAAATGTCGTCGGTTTACGATCCATGCTCGGGTACGCGTTGACTTTAATCGGATGTTTCGTATACTTGCGAGAGAAGCGAAGACGGGAGGCGATTGAAAACAACAACAACATCAACAACGAGCTCGTCGCACCTCTCGTCGGGAACACCGAAAACCAGGTTTAGTCGTAGAAGAAGAAAATGATATAACAGTGATGTCTCGCGTAGAATTGATTATTCTTTTATTTTATTCCTTGTTGTCTGCCCCTTCTCAGTCGATTCGACAGAATTTTATCCGAATACTAAAAAAGGCCACGAACAACACGCAAGGAAGAAGAATCGAAGAGGACAACAAATGACGACGACGTTTGCTTTGTTGGTATCGTCCTCCTCCTCGGCAGCGACTGCAGTATTTAAAATCGGCGGCGGTAAAAATAACAACAGTAACGCGCGTCGTCCTCGTAATCAACACACAGAGCGAAGCCGCCATTTGTCCCCAACACAAAGGAAAACGAGCACACGAGCGGCGAGTTTACCACCGAGTCGTTTCAACTTCACCTCGTCCAATCAGAACAACAACAGCGAGTCCTCCTCCTCCTCTTCCTCCTATCCGAATGGTAACAGCCATCGTTTGTCCGCGATGGAAGAGGAAGGCTTCGCCGGGAAATCCGCCTTCTTTGAGGAGGCTTTATCCGAACAGGAGCGAACGAGGAGTCGAATGTTCAACACGGAACCGCTGTCGATGGTCACCCCAACTGCGAGACAGGAGAGCAACGGATCGGCGAGCACGTCGTCGTTTACGTCGTCGTCGTCGAATAGTAATAGCAGTAACGAGATAGGGACATTTTTCAAGCACGAACCGAGGGAGAAGTGGAAGAAGAAGAACAAGTTCCCGGTTTTGTTTTACTCGAAGGAGCACGAACCGCTGGCAAAGAAGATCGCGGAGTTGGAGGAGTTTTCGGTGGAGTTGGGGACGATTAACTGGGAGTCCTTTAACGACGGGTTCCCGGATTTGTTCATCAACGACGCGTACGATATTCGAGATCGACACGTTGCGTTCTTGGCGAGTTTTCACAACCCGGAGGTGATTTTCGAGCAGTTATCGATTATTTATTCTTTGCCAAAGATGTTTGTGGCGAGTTTTACGTTGGTGTTACCTTTCTTCCCTACTGGAACTGCGGAAAGAGTCGCGGTGGAAGGCGAAGTGGCGACGGCGGTGACTTTAGCGCGCATGCTGTCGTCCACGCCACCCAGTCGCGGCGGACCGACCAGCGCGGTTATCTTTGACATTCACGCGTTGCAAGAACGCTTCTATTTCGGAGATGCCATCTTGCCGTGTTTTGAAAGCGGCATTCCGATGCTCTTAAAGCGATTACAGAAATTAGAAGACGCGCAGAACGTCGTCATCGCGTACCCAGACGAAGGCGCCTATAAACGCTTCCACTCGTTCTTCGATCGCGCCGGGTACGAATCCGTCGTCTGCACGAAAGTTCGACAAAAAGAAAAACGAATCGTAAAATTAAAAGAAGGCGAACCGGCTGGCCGTCACTGCGTCATCGTGGACGATCTCGTCCAATCCGGTGGAACGTTAATCGAGTGCCAAGCGTTGCTCCAAAAACTCGGCGCGACGAAAGTCTCCGCCTACGTCACCCACGGCGTTTTCCCGAACAAAAGCTGGAAACGCTTCACCAGCGAAGGCGCCGGGGGGCAAGGATTTTCCAACTTTTGGATCACGGATAGCTGCCCGATGACCGTCAAAGACGTGGAAGGTTTGAAACCCTTCGAGGTATTATCTTTAGCACGGAGGATTGCGAAAGCTTTGCAAATCTAATCATACATGTTATGTTATTATTTTGCGTACTGCTGTGTATTTATGTAACCATCAAAATCCGCGTCATAAACAATCTTTGATCTTATTAATACTCTAAGTCTGCTTTTAATAATAAAGGATTTTCAATGCTGCCACCATCTGCGTTGTTGCTAAAACCCTCCTCCTCGTGTACCAACGCACTCACCTCTGAGCTTCTTCTTTCAAGATCGAAAACATCGAGATTAAAAGGAGGAGGGAAAGGAAGACGTCACGCGTTCGTTAAAACGCAAAAAGCGTCGTCAAATTCATCAAATCGATTCTCGTTCGACGAGTCGGACGCGATGGAAACCGGCGAGTGGTCCCCGTACGAAGTCTTAGAGGTGGATTCAAACGCATCCGCGGAGGAAATCCGAATCGCGTATAAAAATAAGATGAAGGTTTTTCATCCCGACGTCGTGAAAGATAAAAACAGTAACGGTAAAGCTGCTTTTGAGATTAATAAAGCGTACGTGCTTTTGAGCGAGAAACGAGAGCAAACGAACTCGCTTCTGTCTGCTTTCTCTCGAAGCAAAGGAGGAAGAAATAACAACGGGAAAACGAAAGAGCAAAAAGAAGGCGTGGTTGGACCTATGTCTGAGTATTTACTCGCCGAGTTAGTCGTGTGCGGATCCGTGGACGAAGGACTGAGCGAAGAGTGTTCGATTGACGTGCAAGAAATCATCGTAGACGAAATCCAACAGTTTTGCAGCGTGTTGGCGTTTTCGAGCGAGATGCCGTTGCCGATGCCTATTCAGGTGGATAGGTTAGAGAACGGCGTGAGAATGGCGTTCGTCAGGTGGGATTTTGACACGAAAAATCTGGAACAAGTTGGAAGTTTGTGGTTTGAATACGATACTGACGACGGGATGGTGAAGATTGCTCGACGGTGGCAAAAAGGAGAAACGAGAGGAAAGAGAGACGAGTTACCCGGCGAAAAGAGAATTTTAGAGGACTTTTACGAACAGTTCAAATATTTGAAGAGCGTTGGGATGGACGGTTTGAGAGGGGAGGATGAAGATGGGAACGCCATGGCCACGAGGGAGAAAGAAGAACAAAAAGGAATGAAAGGGGCACTCGCGATGGCGATGGCTTTCGCTTTGCCAGTTCTTCCAACGCCTCCAACTTTCGGGAAGAAAGTAACGCCGGGCGGGGCATACAGCCACTACGCGATTAAGAAGAACCACAAGATTACCGACGTAGACTTAGGCTTTTGATGAAAAAAGTCAACTAGAATTAAACTAACTCCACAAGGCTATTGTCCCCAAAGGTCATCTTACTCTGCTCGAAAAATGCCTTTCTAGCGTTGCTAATATCGCTACTACTACTGCTACCGTTGCTGCTATTTTTACTTCTGAACGTTTGGTCTGCGTGAAACGCAATCGCCGCCGCGGTAATTTCTTTTGTCACTTTATCGTCCAAATTACCTACGTCGCACACGCTGGATTGAATGAATGATTTTTCATCCAAGAAATCAAAGTGCCCACAATCGAGGGTGAAACCCCACGGCTCTTCGCTCTTTTGTTGATACGTCTTCGTGGCTACTTGCGCTGCTTTAAAAAAATTCGCGTAGTTTGATCCCAAAGGAGCGCACTCGCCGCCTTTCAACCCGCCAATAACTAACGTAGCCGGCGGCCCAAATTTTTTCTTCTCCCTATCGTCGCTCTCCATTCCCATGACCGCTGAGGGAAAGCCAGGTCCTAATGGTGCGTACTGCGTGTTATCTACCGGATCTACCAACGCTAAACATTTTACGCGCTCGTCGAATAAACTCTCCAAAGCGGAAATCTTCCCGCCTCTCGAGTGCCCGATTAACAACACCTCCTCCGAATCTACAATGTTCGACAGAGTCCCGCTCCCGTAACTCGCCCACGTGATCAAGTCCTCCAACAAAGACGCACTCACGACGTCATCTAGCGTCTCATTTATACTCTCGCTCTTGTCGTATCTCAGAACGACGTAACCGAACGAACACAATCTCCGAGCGAGGAAATCGTACGATTCCGCGTCGACTAAAAATCCCGGCGTGAACACGGCGAGCGGGAACAGCGCTTTCTTCGTTATCTCCGCGGGGATAAAGGAGTCTTTTTTCGCGGCACTACTAGTACTCCCTTGCACAGGAAAGAGCTCGTCTGGATTCACCGGAGGTGGAAATGGCACCAACGCTTTCACCGACAACCGACAGGCGATGCCCGTGCACAACGGATACACGGAAGCGGAGACGTGTTCCACTTTCGGTAACTGTCGAACAGAGAACGGTCCTTGTTCGAAGTATTTCTCTATATATGCCGATGATGATGATGTGTTTGTGTTCGTGTTGTTCTCTTCTTTTGCCGTCGTCCTCGACGCCGTCATCGTCGTCGTCATCATCATCGCCACCGCCGCTCGTCTCGTCCAAAACGCCTTCGGTTTCAGTCTGTCTCGTAACACTTTTTCTCCCGTCGTCATCGGCAGCGGTCTCGTCGTCGTCCGTACAAAAGTGGTTTCATCCTCGTCCTCGTCGTCCTCGATGGTAGTAGTATTATTCACGAGTAAGAATTCCTCCCTCGAAGCAGCTCTCGTCGTCGTCGTTTCCCGTCGTCGTTTCTTATCGATGATGGTTTTGCCGCCACTCGAGGGAAAACGCAAGTTCCCTGAGGTGCAGGATGACATTCGTCTCATCCTCCTTTTCCTCCCCCGCTTCCTCGCATCAAGAATCGCAGCAGTAGTAATACTACTGCGAGCAGTAGTCGTGGTCGCATGAGCAGCCGTAATAAATGGTGTTGATGTCATCGTCGATGTCATTATTAATATTATTGCGCGTGCGTTTTGTGTTGCACATCCCCCACAAAACAATTGAACAACGAGAGAGAAAGAGAGAGAGAAGAAGGAGACTGAGCGCGGTTTTCAAAGAACCCAGTCGCGAAGATAAAAGAGCACCAAGAAGCGCACTAAGAATGGGTTTACACTTAATCGGTTTAGGTCTTGGAAACGAGAAAGATATCACCGTCAACGCGTTGGAAGCGATTCGGGACACATGCGCGCACGTGTACCTGGAAAATTACACCTCCGTTCTCGCCGCCTCTCCTTCAAAGCTGGAAGAGTTTTACGGGAAGAAAGTGACCATTTGCGACCGCGCGTTCGTCGAATCGAACGGCGTGGACGGGATGTTAACTCAAGCGGAAAAAGAAGACGTGGCGTTTTTAGTCGTCGGCGACTGTTTCGCGGCGACCACGCACTCGGATTTAGTGCTGAGAGCGCACGAGAAGAAGGTGAAAGTGAAAACGTATTACAACGCGTCGATCATGAACGCGTGCGCGGGGTCTGGATTACAGCTGTATAATTTCGGGAAAACGGTTTCCTTATGTTTCTTCACGCCAACGTGGAAACCGGATTCGTTTTACGATTCGATCAAGATGAACAAAGTAAACGGCGGTTTGCACACGCTCGTGTTGCTGGATATTCGGGTGAAAGAACCGACGGTGGAGGCGTTGTGCACGGGGAAGAAGATTTACGAACCGGCGAGGTTTATGAGCGTAAGCACCGCGGCGAGACAGATGTTGTACGTGGAAAACGAAGTGAGGAAGGAAGGGGTGTACGACGAAGATTCCATCGTGGTCGCCACGGCGAGAGTCGGTCAAGAGGACGAGCGGTTCATCAGCTGTACGCTGAAAGAGATGTGTCGAGTGAACGCCGGAGGGCCGTTGCACTCTTTGATTTTAGTCGGAACGGAAGTTCACGAGTTGGAGGAGAACATGTTGAAACATTACCGAGCGAAACCGGAGGATTTTTATCCGGAAGGAGAAGAGCCGGAAAGTCAATATTTAGAAGACGGAGTGTTAGAGAGAGCATAGCAAAGTAGCGGCAAACAATAGAGAGCACAATAGGAAGAAAATGGGAGGATGCAAGATAAATCCTACTACGATAATAATGATACAGATCCCTATGTAATTAAAACAACAACAACGAGAGACCTTTTTCCACATTCGATACGACTACGAGATGAGTGCGCTTATCGTTCGCGTTCTTCTACGCCGCCCGACCTCTCAAACATTCCGATTTACACCTATTCGAACACTGATCGTTCCACGCCGGCACGGAGTGCGGATTCGCACAAATCACCCTTTCGCACGCCTCGGCGCACGAATCTGTCGCGGACATTCCGCACACCGTCACGCACGCGTTCGACGTCGGTTCCTAATAAAAAATTGTTTGTATTCGTTTTATTGAAAAGGTCAGTTTTTGCGTGTTTTGAGAGAAGGAAAAAAGAACAAAATTTCCCAAATTTCAAATTTTCGATGTGATGATGACGCGCTTTTGCAATCATCATCATCATCATCGCTTACAGACGATCGATTCGATTCCATTCCGTTCCACTTTTTATTCGTCGTCGTTTACGTCGTCGTCGTTCGATGATCTTTTCCATCGTTACTCAAAAGAAGACAAAGAAAACAATAATAATTTAAGTGTTTTTTACCTTTGCTAACCCCCCCATTCGTTTCAACAGTCGATCCGACGCGCACACGCGTTCGCACGCGAACGAGGCCTCGTCGTCGGTCACCGTGCCTCTTCTCTGCTCTTTCTCTCCTTTCTTGTTGTTGTTGTTGTTCTCTTTGTTTTTGAATATGGATTTGACGACTAAGAGCGCGCCGGCGCCAGCAGCCGGGGCACCCACCAAGTAGGGGTTCACCATGTGTCTGTTTTGTGGCGATTCTTCTGAGAAAGAGGAGGAAACTCGTTTTTATCGCTTGATTTATGACGAGTATTAGTATTACTAGTAGTAGTAGTATGCCCTCGCTATTCGACAACACGTTTTACTAATGCGTTTTAATATTGCTATCATCTAATATATCTAAACACGCGCGGCGATTCACATAATAATATCGATCGAGTATTATTATTATAAGATGCCGTTGGAAACGCGTTGGAAAAAATCGTATTGGCGAGTACTCCACGCGTCCATAGAATCGGAAATCATAGCTAACATGATTTCCGCGACTTGCTCTTCCGTTCTGCCGAGGTTGAATCGTTTGCGTAAGTTTTGGACAACTTTTGGGCCGGCTTTGAAGCACGGACATCCCGAGTGCGCCATCATTTCTACGAGGAGTAAGATGCGTTCCGCGTGTTTGCGACAGGCCAAGTAGCCTTGGATGCACAAGACTTTGTAGTAGTTGAAAGCTTCTGAGGCGACGCCGTCGGCGTCAGAGTCCATGAGTTCCAGATATTCTTTGGTGAGTTTAAACGGAGAGGATTCAAAGTTAATGCCGCCTGGGGAGGTGGAGAGCATAAAGTTGAAATCGATGTGAATCAATCGGCCGTCTTCTCGCAAGAGAATGTTCCCGTTGTGACGATCTTTGATTTGGAGCAAATACGTCAAGATGGAATAGCCAGCTAAACTCTCCACGAAATTTCTTTGCGCGACTCTGAATTCTGGAGACCCGTAACCGTTGTAGATGGATTCGAAGTGTTGTTTTAAAGTAGAGCCTCGAGGCGCTCTCGATTTCACGGCGTGTAAACTCGGCGCGTCTGTGACGGCTTCGATAAACGCCGTGGTCGTCGAGGTGGTTAAAACTTCGTAATCTTTGATCCACAACGGTAAGCCAGCGTCAGCGTAGATACCCGCAAAGGTTCTCACGAGCTGAATCGCAAGAAGCTCTTGGCGACAATTATCACCCGCTTTGACAATGATTGGTTTCAAACACCACCCAGGTTGGTTCCCGTACGGCGACGCGCGTCGAATGCGCTCGACTTTATCGATCCATCGCTCGCCGAGACCACCGGCGGAACGTTTGTGAAACTGCAAAGAAGTTGGCGATGTTGGCACTGATCCCAACTTAGACTGATTCGGCTGAAAGTTTTCTTCGAATTCGTCGATTTCGTTGTCATCATCGCTTCCTATGGTCCCTAAGAACGGACCAAGCTGCTCCATGATTGACCCTCCCCGAGGGTTTCTCGTAACATCTCTCGCCTCGGCTTCTGGCGCCCAGTTCGCATCGTCAGATCCGCGACGCATGCGTCGGGCCATTTGTACTAAACCAACATCCGAAGGCGTTCTTGCATGTCTCGAATTCGGTTTCGCCGAAACTTTCGCCGGATCGACGATGTCCGCGACTTTCGGTTCTTTTTTGGACCAAGACGTGCTAAAAAACGAAGACTTCTTGTGTTGTTGTTGCTGCAGCTTCAATAAATCCTCCTCTTTTTTCAAATGTGGAATCTCCAGGGCGACATGGACGGTGCCCGAGTTTTCGTCGATATCGAGATGTACTCGAACAACAGCGGTAGTTTCGTCCCAAACTTTCGCTAACGCGCTATCGATAGCCTTGGAAACCGAATCGTGGTGACTCGTCATCTTGTCTATGCTATGAATACTGTTAAAGCCCATGGGCACGCACCCATCTTTCACAGGCGAACCGACTTCGTTCGGCGAAGCCACCGCGGAACCGACCTCTTTTATATCAGGTAAAAGCATCGGCGATAACGAATTTGAAATGAACGACGAAAAACCTCCGGCGAGAGATTTTGGGTTCCACGAGTTCTCTTGCTGCTGACCTTGCGGGGGTTGCTTTTGCGGCGTAGTCTCTGCGCTCGGTGGAACCGACATTGCTTGATCTTTATGCATCCGTAACACTGGTCTCGGCTTATCGAACGAAAGCCTTTGCTCGGCAATTTTTGAAGCCGCCAACTCTAACGATTCCTGCTCTCGTAGAGATCTCGCGAGGAATTCCTCGTCCGGTACCGGAAGCGTCGAGGCATCGTACGATCCCGCGCGACCGTGGCGACGTCCACCACCCATTGGAATATCCAAAGCACCAGACTCGCCGAGCGAAAGCAAGGCGGAATTCTTGCGTTCGTGACCTTGTGCGCTCATCTCCGAGGCACCGTTATCATCAGCGTTGCTCGCGTGCACGAATGGATTCCTTCTCGCGTTTGAACGAGATGAAAACGAATTATTACTACTCATACTATCGGCTCGGTCGTCTGCTCTCATTCCTTCGCTGTAACTATTTTCTCCCCCGGTATTGTTGTACTCCGCGTTTGGTCGAATGACTTCGAAACAAATCAAATACGGAGCTTTCTCGCGCGAGTTGAGTAACATGGCTTCTTGCGCGGGAATTCGAACGATTCTATACTCTCCAATAGCACCTAGTGGGTACATAACACCAGTTCCAGACGGTACGTTGACCAACTTTTTGTTCACCTCTTCGATGCCATTTCGTAACGCGTTTTGTCTCGAATCCACCGGAAACGTCTTTGCCAACTGACTGGAAAGACCGCAGAGATTCTCCGCGAGATCGGACGTTTGATCGAACGTCGATTGTCGACGCTTTTTTTCGCGTTCGCGGACTTTTTGCAAAGCGGCACTTTGAAGCTGCGGCGAATCCGTCCTTGAGTCGCCTCCAGAAGCGAGATTGTTAGCCTTCGAAGGAGACGACGAATAGCTTTTGTCGTGTAGCTTCGAAGAGCTGGTGAGTTTACCAAAGAGCTGACTGAGAAATCCTGTGCTCGAGCTGTTACTTCCGTGCCCTTTTTCTAACGATTTTTGTTTTTGCGGAGGTGAACTCGGAGGCGTTTTCAACAATTTCTCTTCGGCATTCTTGTGTCCAAACAACCAACCCGATTTACTCGGCGTATTAGGGACGCTCAGAAGAACATCACCACTTTTTTTCTTGCTATTGTTGTTATTGTTGTTGTTGTTATGGTGGTGCTGCTGCTGCTGCTGCTGCTGCATTCCTTCTAAATTTGGTGGTGTTGAGGCTATATTTTGCGTGTGCAAAGATGAGTCTGACGTTGTATTCCCCACAGCTCCTCTTCCTCTCAATGCCACACCGTCAGTATTATTACCGAGCGCATACGCCGAATCGTCGTCGTCGTCGTCGTCGTCGTATTCCTCATCCTCATCGTCTTCCGAACCCGACGTGATCATATTATTTCTCGAAGACGACGGTGAGGATAGAGTGCTTCTTTTCAAGTGCCGGCTCCCTTCTCGACTCGTATCAAAATCAAAAATCTCCTCCTCGTCCTCCATCTCTTTGGTTTTCTCGTCCGGCAACCCGGGCCACTTCTCGAATGGTGAACGCCAAGTTCCACTTTCAATCGCGGCTTTATAACATCTAACTTTCAACTTTATCAACGGTTTCGGATGCTTTACGTCCCCAATCGCCGCTCGTAACAACCATATCGTCTTACTTGCCAGCCGCGCCGACCGCGAACAATACGCGCAGACCACGTTTTCCAACTTTGGCATTTTACGCTGCGTCAATAAGGTCAAAATCTGGGACAAATACCTCTCCGCTCTGTCGTCGTCAAACATCAACATCTTGTTGCACAAATACTCGACTATATTTTCGTTCTTCGCTCTCCATAAATAGGAAATCGCGATCCATTCGTCGAAAAATTCCGACTCAAAGAAGCGCACCAACAAGTCGTTGGCGTTCGCCGGAGAGCTCATTTTCGCGCTCGGAGACGAAGGTCTGTTGTTGTTGATGATGATATTACTACTACTGCTCTGATGCGTTATCATTCCCGCGATGTTACTGTTCGAGGACACTCGTCCGGGAAATCCTTTCGTTCCTCTCTCTTTGACGGATAGATGTGAACTCGAAGGCGCGTTATTCTTCCTAGAAGAGGATTTTAAAGTGTTTTCGTCCTCGTCTTCGGTCGACCGGAGAGGAGGACGAATCGTCGCATCTTCTTCTTCTTCTTCTTCTCCGGGGTGGTTGTTCGGAGGTGTGTTCAGCGACGATCGCGCGGAATCCGATTGGAACCACCCTCCAGTCGTCGTCGATGATGATGTCATTGAGAAGAAGAAGTCAAGAAGACGATAAAGAAGAAGATTTTGTCAACAAAGCGCCGTTCGTCGTTTTCTCTCTCAAACGTAATAAATATAATCTCTCTCTTTCGAACGACTTTCGAAAAGTGGGGTAAAGCAATACTACTTTTTCGATTATTATTAAGAAGTTGATGTGTTGTTGTTGCTCTTCTTAAATCCGAAACGCGCGCTGCTTTCCAAAGGTGTTTTGTTGTCACGAGTTTAAGCGAGACGTCAAAGTAAATCTCTCTTGGAGAGAGTAGAGAGATACAAAACTCTCTTATTCTCCTTTGTTTGTGGATGAAAAAAAACGTTCGTCGTCTGGTCAATTCCTACGGTCAACTCTCTCTTAACTCTTAAAAAATTCTCTCCTTCCTTTGTTCTGTGGTCCGTTTGTTCTCTCGCTCCTTTTTCGCTGCTTTCTGCCCCTCCTTTTCGTGTCGTACTCGCAAAAAGTCGTCGTCACTTTTAACACCACACGAGAGAAGCATAATAATTTATACACATCCAAAACGATGATGATGATGCGTTCTTGTTCTGCGAGGACTCCCCCAACGGTGGTGGTCGAGAACACCAAGAAGGTGCGTTACTGTTTTTGTCGTTTCAAATTCTCTCTTTGCGCTTTTGGTGTCGTCGTGTACGTCGTCGTCTCTCGCGTCTGCGCGATCATCGCTTTTTTGTTCGGGGGAGATACTTTTTGGATAGAACGAGAGCGGTGTGGGAACCATCCCGCGAGGAGAGTGAGCGTTCGTCGTCGTCGTCGTTGAGAAGGTCTTCTCTGAACCCTGTTGTTCTGTTCTTCGCGAGAGAGAGAGAGAGAGAGTCTGCGTTTGAAAGAAGAAGAAGACGGCGCGCGCGAATGCATTTCGATTAAAATTTCTTTCTTTCATCACTAATCTTTTGTCTTACGTCAACACACACATTTTTCTCAAATATAAAAACAGGCGAAGAAAAAAGTACACAACAACAACAACAACAACATCAAAAAGCGAACGAGTGTGGTGGCTGCTGCTCGCGCCGACGACGATGAATCGAAAGCGTCGTCGTCGTCGTCGTCTTCTGCTGATGAAAAATTCCAGAAGAAAGCAGTCGCGGCGGCGGCGGCCGCTGTCCTCGCGTTCTCCTCGGCGGAAGGCGCCGTGGCGGACGGA
>JACLAB010011157.1_pt1 | contig 61236 bp, 40 predicted proteins | sample 8027921 | NCBI WGS metagenome assembly JACLAB01 (sample SAMN15725117, study PRJNA655200) | protist metagenome | isolation source: fluorescence activated cell sorting (FACS) single amplified genomes of... | place: USA: West Boothbay Harbor, Gulf of Maine | collected 2000-07-19 | reverse complement strand
CTTCGTGCTCGATCGACGAACCGGAAACGTGCTCGTTAGCGGATTTGGAGATTTTGTACGTGGATGCCCTCTGGAATTACTACAACGACGGCAAGTTTACGCTCTCGGACGGACAATACGATCGCATCCGGGAAGAACTCAACTGGCAAGGGTCTGGGTTTCCAACGTTAAGAAGAGACGAGATTCAGTTCGTACAAGCCGCGATGGCGTATTCTCGAGGGGAGAAGATCATGGGCGACGACGAGTACGAGGACTTGAAGAGGAAAATCAAAAACGAAGCCGGGAAGAGGAAGGACGTGACGGCGTTGCTTTTGTACACCAAAGGGCAGCAGCTGTTAGACGAGGCGCAGTTTGAACTCATGAGCGAAGAGATGATGAAACTTGGCATCGACGTTGGGATGAAAGGCGCCACGTGCACTTTATCCCAAACGCCGACGACGCTCGAAAACGACGCCTCGGCGGTGGCGAAGATGTACGCAGCGTTGGCGTTGGTTCCGTTTTTGGTCGGTTTAGCGCCGACGATTGTCTTTGACGTTCTCGGTTTGCACGTCCCGAATGGCTTAGCGTTAGGTTTCGCGACCACGTTAGCCGCCATCTTGACGTACAAATTAGCCGAGTACACGGAATTGAACAACGCGCAAATTTTAACCGGCCAGTGTCCGTGCTGCGAGGAACCGTTTAAGCAACTGTTTTCGGGTGAAAACGGCGGCGAGACAGAGATGGAACACAAGTGCAAAGTGTGTGGAACCACGTGCTCGCTGAACCGAGAGAAGAAGTTAATCGTGACCAGCGGACCGTTCGCTATTTAATTTTATGATTTCGATGCGTTTTATCGAGAACGAATACGAAGAGGATTAAAAAATGAAATGAAATGAACACACACACACACACACGCGCGAGAGAGAAAGAGAGACAGAAAACTTGAAATAAACGTTGTTTAAACTACTATTCACATCACGCGAACGTTATTGTCTACATCGTCCAGTCGCACGTGTATTCTATATTTTGTTACATGTGATTTGAGCAAAATTTTCCCGCCAAAATATCTTCACTTTTTATTCTCCTCAAACACATCCTCATCGAACACTTCTTTCTCTGCGCTTTTGCGAAAGACTCTGAAAAGAGTAGCAGTAATAAGACAGAGTAGTATTCGTGCCACGTTTCATACATGAGAAAGAGCGCGATGACGCTTTTCTTTCCGCTTAGTGGTCTTTCCAGCGGTACTCTTCACACCACCACCAAAAGCGCTCACGTCTGCGCTCGAGGAAGAGAATTTCATCATCCTTTCCCGTCGTCTCGTCGTTTACTTCGTTCTCGGTTCGCGAACCAGGAGAAGAGCAAAAGAGATATTGTGACGACAGCGATATCGTCGTCATCTTTAGACGATATAAAAACGAAAGGGTGGGTGGTGTTCTCGGACGTACACGTCAGTCGAAAAACCAAAGATATTGCCTTGGAGACTTTGAAACACGTCCACGCAATAGCTGCGAACGAAAACAGAGGCATCTTATTCCTAGGGGATTTTTGGCACCACCGAGGCGCGTTACCGGTGGAAACTCTGAACGAAATCATTCGAGAGCTCGCAAAGTGGACGCAACCGACGATCATGCTCGTCGGGAACCACGACCAGGTGAACGTAAATGGAAGCGTGCACGCGCTGGAGGTGTTGCGAATGTGTAATCCGGAGAAGATTTGCGTGTTCGATGAACCGAGAGTGTGGAGAGGCGCGATGTGGTTGCCGTATAGGAAAGATCAAGAGATGATGCGAAGAACTGTGGAGGAGTTGATGGAACGACATTCAAAGAAACGATCGAGTAACGTAGCAGTAGCGGTAGAAGAAGAAGAAATAGAAGAAATTAAAACGGTGTTTTGCCACGCGGACGTGATGGGTGCGAACGTCAATCAAACGTTTCAAATGAAAAACGGGGTGGATTCGAAAGAAACGTTTAGCGAGGAGAAAACGGGGATCGAAAGTATCATTTCGGGACACTATCACAAGCCGCATTTCGTGGAGAGAGATTCGCGCGTGCGATACGTCGGGAGTCCGTATCAAATATCGCGAGCGGAGAAAAACCAAGAGAAACATCTGTTATTTTTAAACGATAAATGGCGAGATGAAAGTTTAACCGACGCGGACGTTTTGAAACGCTCGAAAATCGACATTGGACCGAGGTATTTTGACATCGACGAAACGATCGGCGAAAGCATCGAGACGATTGCGGGTGATTTGCGGGCGAACGATATCGTTCGGTGGACGATTCCGTTTGATTCCTCATTGTCTGCTATGGAAGAAGAAGAAGACGATGATGAAGAAGAAAAGAAGAAGAAGACAAAGAAGAAGAAGACGCTGTCGCGAAGCGTGCCAAAACGAGTCGAAAACGCGCGTCTGAAATACGGGTGTCAAATCGAAGTTCGACGACCTCCGGCGGAGTTGAAATCGACGATTGAGAACGCAGAATCGTTAAGTCCGGTGGATTTGTTTAGTTCGTACGCCAAGAGTATTCAGTTAACTGAAGACGCCAAGGCGTTTTGCGAAGAGATTATCGCAGAAGCCGTGTCGTCGAGAGAAAACGAAGACGGCAGCAAACTCGATACCGGCGACGATTCAAACAAACTCTCCACGTCTGCGCATCTTCGTAAAATCGAATTCGATGAAGTTGAAATCACTGGATTTGGCGCGTTCAAAGATGAAATCACGTATCCTCTCAACGACCGCGGCGTGGTGTGCGTCGTCGGCGATAATCGAGATGACTCTGGGTTTGCAGATTCCAACGGTGCCGGTAAAACGACGTTAGTCACCGCCGTCATGTGGGCGTTGACCGGTAAATCTGACGTTCGCTTAGATACCGGCTCGACGCAAAAATATTTAACCAACAAAGACGTCGTCAACGACGACTCGAAATCGGCTCGAGTTATCGTGCGCGGATCCTTGATCGACGATCGAGAGGGCGACGACGGCGGAAAGAAACCGTTCGTTATTGAAAGAGCAGTCACGCGAACCAAGTTATCGAAATTATCCTTCGTCGTAGACGGTATGGACGAAACGAAATTAGACTCCAAGAAAACGCAGGAACACATGGATGAAATTATAGGCGCTTCGGTCTTGGCGCAGACGTGCTTTCACGGCCAACACACGATTGGAAGCTTACTCGAAGCCTCCGACGCGCAACTGAAAAACAGTTTCGGTTCCTTAGTCGAACAATCCGTCTGGCTCAGGTGTAAAAACAAGAGCAAGAAGATTCTGAAAGAACGACGCGAGAAATTGACCATCGCGCGAGCTGAATTGAAATCTCGCGAGAGTTACGTCCAACGAACGAAATCGAGATTTTTAGAAACCGAGAGAGAATATAACCGATGGAAGGAAACGTTCGAGGAAAAAGTGCGAGCGATTACGATCGAGAGAGAAGACGCTTTGGACGCGTTGGCGTTAGATCGAATGCGAAATGCGCGCAAGGCGGTGAAGGAAGTCAAAGATATCGAATCAGTCGCGAACGAAGCGTTGCGCCAAATTCTCGATATTAATACGAACCGAAACGAGTTTCTCGACGACGCCGAAGATGTCTCCATTCAAAACAGAAAAGCAACAGAATACGAACAACGTCATCAACAACTCGATCGAGACGAACAGAACCTGTTGAAACTCTTCAACGACGCGCAACGCAACGAAGCCTCGTCGAGAGCGACGGCGGAGCAAGCGCACAAGAGCGCCGGTCAAGTGTTCAATCTCTCAAAACAGTCCGTAGCGGTGCATCAACACTCCATCGACAAAGAGACTTTAAAGTGCACGTTGTGTCACCAATCCATCGACCCAGTTAAACAGAAAGAAACATTCGAACAGTTAAAACGTGACGCGGAAGTCATGCGATTGAAACACGTCGCGGCGATTGAAGCTTTGAACGACTCGCGAGTCAAATTAAATAAATTTCAGGTATTTAAGAAATCCGAAATCGAGCGAATGTTGAACGAAGAAAGAGCTGTGCAGAATTTGAAGTTCGCTCGAGTTGAAAAAGAGAACAAGAAGATGATGTTGACGAACGAATTGAGACGGTTAGTTTCGTTACTGGTGAACGTTTCGGAACGGTTTTCTCAAATGCTGCCGTACGTGCCCGAGGAAGTGTTGGCGTTGGAAAAGAGCTTTGGCGACGATGGCGACGCGTTGCGTTTAGAGAGAAGGAAAAGAAGAGAACAAGAACAAGAACAACAATCGACGAAGTACGCCGCTGCCCCTGCGGGTTTCTCGTCGGAACGGGGAGAGGCGTTATCAGGCATCGTTCCCGGATTGCTGGATTACCGGACGCCGTATACTTCGTCTTCTTCGCGAGGATACGCTTCCTCTCAAAACGACGAAAACAATCCTCCGGGTAAAAACGACGGTTTCATTCAGAACAACGTCGTCGTCGCGAATAACATCACATCGCTCGCGCAACTCCTCCACATCGACCACTCGTCCGGACTCCTCGCCGACGATGCTTCTTTACCTTCCTTTGCGAAAGCGGTGGAATCGAAAGTCGCCGCGGCGGAAATGCTCGTCGCCGGATGCGAGAAATCGTTGAGAGACTACGAGAGAATCAATCAAAAATACCAGCAAGACGTCAACACAAACGACGACGCGAGTTTCAACACCAACAATCCGCACTTTGAAGCGATGAGACAACTCCAAGAACAATTGACGGTAGAAACGGAATCTTTGAACGATTTGAAGGAGAATTCGTACTCGAAGATTGAGTTCGATTTGAACACGGCGAAAATCGCGGATAAATGTTTCAGTCCGACGAGAGGCGTGTCGAATTATTTGTTCGAAAATGTTTTAGCGGAGGTTTCGGAGAGATGTCAAGAGTACGTGTTCGCGTTAACTGGCGGCGCGTTGAGTTTGCAACTGGTGAGTAGTAGTTCTTCTTTTTCGTCGTCCTCGGCGGCGGAGAACAACAATATCATCACGTATAACGATTCAGACGACGATTTCGACGACGACTCGATCGACGAAGTCGCAACAAAAACGACGCAGTTAGAAAAGATTGAGAGAGTCATATTCGCGCGTAAACAGCACTCCGGCGAGCAATACGAACGCTCTTTGCGACAACTTTCCGGCGGCGAACGACGGAGACTGGCCATCGGTTTAGCCTTGGCGTACGCCGACGTCTCCGCGCGCCGATTAAACGTGGAATCAAACTTATTGATACTGGACGAAGCGTTGCAACATTTAGATTCCGAAGGCATCGAAAGAGTCGTCTCGGTGTTGCGCGCGATTGAATCCGAATATAGTAGTAGCTCTTCGAGTGGCTGCGACGATGTGAATAACGTCCTCTTGAAGAAGACGGTTTTATTAACCACCCAAGCGGATTCAGAAACGGAGAAAATGTTTGACGGCGTCGACGCGGTCGTGAAGAACAAGAACCGCTCGGAAGTTTTAATCGGACGAGGCGAATAATATAGAATTTATTTTCATCGAAGAGTAGTAGTAGTAGTAGTTAAAGGCGTTAAAAGCGATGTGCGTGTGTGTATTATGTGTTGTTGTATATTTATACCTACTAGTACTAAAAGATTGTACCATAACGTACGTCTTCTAAATTTTAGCTTTTACGTTGCATGTTCAGCAGCGCTTCTAACTCCCTCTTAATCTCCTCCTCGTCTTTTTCCTCCTCGTCGTCTTCGTTTTCGTGATGATGCGCGACGAACGGATGCGAAGTCTTGTTAAACGTCGTCCCTCGCTTCCTATCGTACGTACACTGCAACGATTTCCGTTGCGCTTCGAACAGTCTGCTTTTCAGGATTGTGTCGTCGTTTTCTCCTTTTAATTCTTCTTCTTTATTATCATCGCTACTGCTAAAGTTACTCCTACTCGTTTCCGTCGTCGTCGTTTCGAGAACAAACTCAACTCCCGTGGACTGTCTCGTATTCAACTCCAACCGTTCCAACCGTTCTTTAATCTCCTCCTCCGCGTACATTTTCCTCTTATTCATTAAATCCTCCTCTAACACTTCATCCTCTTCTGCGTCTGAATCGAAGAGTTCCGGCGGTGGTGAGGCCCAAGGGGTATCCGGTTCGTCGATGATATCTTTCGCCGATTTCGTGCGTTCGTTTTCTCGTAAATTGTCGTCGTCCCATTGGATGTGTTTTTTGTTCGGGTCTTTGTTCATCATAAAGTTTTCGTTCGGGACGCCGAATAACGAGCCTCGCGGGACTGGCATTATAGTATGTTATATTTATCTCTTCTTTTCTTCTTCTGTTCTTCTTCTTTTAACTTCTTAATGTAGTAACAGTAGTGAGCACAAACTGACGCACAAAAATGTGAGGAAGCTGCTCCTTTTCCAATTTTGAGAGTTTTTTAGTTTAGGGTGTCCAACCCTAAGAGCTCAGTTAGAAAGAAAGAAGGGACAAAAAGACAAAAAAAAGACTCGTCACTTTTGTTTGCAAAAAGCGTCGTTTGGTCTCCCTCGTGGGGGTCGGATCTCTCTCTTAAACACAAAGACACGTCGTCGTCGTTTGAAGACGCGTTATTATTATAATAACAGTAGGAGTACAGCGCTCTGCCACTGCCTTGGTATTCTTTAAGCTCTCTCATTACGCGCGCGTAATATATCTTGGATGATATTATGATGACGACGAAAGGCATTTTAATGAGCGAGAAAAAGGAAAAGACGGCGAAAAGTCACCTTCGAGATGTTGAGAACAACAACAACAACAACAAAGACGATGAAGACGACAAAGAGGATTCGTTGATGAAAAACATCACCCTGAACGACCTGATAAAGTTAGCGTTGGACTCGGAATCCGAAGCCGCCAAGAAGTTTGGCTGCGGGACGACCAGGTTTAAGACGATGTGAGTAGTGTGATACGATGACCCTTATCCATTTCTTCTGTTTATTAATTTCTTTTACAATGAGAGTCTATCTGTTTTTGATTACGACTAACTCTTCATCTCTCTTCATCTCTCTTCATCAAAACAGATGTCGAAAATTCGGAATCATTCGATGGCCGCACCGGAAGCTACACTCTCTCCTCGAGATGTATAAAAGCTTAGCCGGGTACTACCAGGTAAAAATTGATTTTGACTTTTCATTTTACTATTAGGTGGTTGACTTTTGCCTTTTTTCAATCAAAATCCTTTCGCGTAAACATACGAAAGCGCACGTAATAAACTGACATCACTCCAACTCTAAAACAAATAGGAACTGTGCGAAAAATCAACTGTGGACCCCGAAAACGAATCCACTATGGAGGTCTTACAATCCACGAAAAAAGATCTCGACCGGTTGCGAGAATACGCGTTTCAAGTGGTAAGAGACTTTTGTCTTTTCAACACTCAAAATTCGTTTGTCTGTGTGTGAAGAAAAACAGAAAAAAAGCGACCCTTCGACTTCCCTTTTTTTTTTCTTTTTTTCGAAAAAATAAAAATTCTGACTTTTTTTCTTTCTAAAAATTTAAGGAACGAAACGTCTTTTTGTTAAACGAATACCACCACTCGAAGCCGAAGAAAGCGAAACCGTGGCCGGAGGACATCTTGAGAATTCGAGCGACGATTTATAAACAAAGACACGTGCACTCGAAACATATTAAGAGGAAGAGCAAAAATTCGTCGTCGGCGTCTCAAAATCTTTTGGAGGAGGAAAAGGAGATGGCGCCGACGGCCAATCCGTGTTCGATGACTACGAGTATGACAACCACGAATAATATGAGCGCGAATAATGATACTACGTGTAACACGACGACGTACTCGTCCGAGGAGAGCGTGGAAATGTCTGGTGCTGATACTGCATTTAACCATCATCAAATGGTGGACGTGTCCTGCGGAACGAGAACGCTCACCAGCGACGCGGAGACGAACACGTATTTGAACAACTCGTACGCTTTTATCAACAACGAAATGTCGTCGGGGTACATCGAAAACGAGGACGATCATTGCGACGACGAAGATCAATACCAAACTCATCGCGGTCATCCATCGTTGCCACCGTCTTTTAAAAACACTAATACTAAGACGAAGATGATGTACACGACGACGTCGGCGGCGAACAGCGAGTACTCCTCCGGATACGGCGTTGACTTTTTCAACGTAACCGCTCCGACTTTCACCAATAACGACAACAACGAGAATGGACAAAATTCGGTGGGAGGAAGAAAGAGGAAGAAACCAACATCCTCTCTCAGCGCTGCTCGATCCAAACTCAGCAAAAGAGCGGCAGCAAATAATAATTTTAAGAAGGGAGGAGAAACGGAAGAAGAGCAGCCAACCGCGCTGGCCTTCTCGATGCCGCACATGTTAAACATGGACGCTATTTTCGGTATCGATGGAAGCGTCGAAAGAGACGACGAAGATACCGCGTTGAGTCCAAACAGTTATGGAATCACCATCGCGTCCTTTAAAGAGACGAAGAGGATGTGAGATACTAATACAATACTGTAAGAATAATAAGAAGGAGACTAATAAAAGATACTCGAAAGAAGGAGACGCTTTGAGTTCCAAATTTTTCGCGCCGCATGATGCAAATATACCATCATTTAGCATAGCAAAGACATCACCCAAGCTAGCTCGTCGTAGCGCACGCATAGGACATCATTACGAGAAAAGGTAACAACAATAATATCATGGGCCTTGCTGTATCACATTTTTAATGACCATACTACTGGTAATGATATATATTTTTTATTGAAAATACTCGCGCAAAATCTCTCTCGTTCTAATGTGTTTCTTCTCTTTTTTTCTTTTCATTTTATTAAATTCGTATTAATAAAAAAGTTCTCCTTCTTCTTCAGTCTCTTAAATCAAAGGCACGACGGCGTCGGTTTGCCCGCCGCCTTCCTTCTTAATCCCGTCTTGCTGCGATGGTTGGGACGCCGGCGTTGCGTCTGAAGCTACTACTGTTGTTGGTTGCGGCGGGTACGTGTTGTACGACGCGTCTGTCGTATTCCCGTTACCCGCTCCTAATCCTGTACCATTCTCTTCCTGCTTTACCTGCACGCTAGGCCCTCCTCCTCCCATTACTGTTGCTAAATTTCCGCCACCACCACCCCCTTGTTGTTTTTGTTGCTCTTGTCCCAGCGCCGCCGCGGCGGCGGCGGCGGCAATCGCCGCCGCGTTGTTTCCGCCAGCGCTCCCATCTTCTCTCGGTACGATATCCACCAGGAAATCAAAAATATCCGTCCTCGTAATCGCGCTCGCGATGTCGTTTCTCTGCAACGTCCTCCTTTTGTTTTCCTCGGAATGAATCCAAGATCTCAAAGTTAACTCCAAGATGAACATCTCGCACGCTTTCGCGAACAACACCGGCGCCTCCGAGGAAATCATCCGCACGTCCTCGTCCGTTTTCATGATTTTCTTAATCCTTGCCAGTGGTAACTGATGGTTCTTAAAATCCGTCGCCGTTTCAACCTCGGTCATTTGTTGCTGCCAAAACAACCGCAACTGTTGTTGGTGTTGTTGTTGTAGTTGTTGCTGCAGCGGCGTTTGATGTTGCATCTGATTTTGCGGAGCTTGTTGTTGTTGTTGTTGTTGCTGCTGCTGCACTTGGGGAGGCGGAATGTGGTGATGCATTTGATGATGATACGGATGGTATTGCTGCGGAGGATACCCTCCGGGCGGTACCATTCCCCCTCCTCCGCCGCCGCCGCTCTGTTGATGTTGTTGTTGGCTACTGCTGTTATAGTTATAGTTATTATCTTTGTTGTTGTTGTTGTTGTTATTGCTCGCGTTGTTTGTGTTCAAGAATACGTTCCCGGCGGCAAAGTTCGAATCGCCTTGCGTTCCTTGTCCGTAGTGTTGTTGTTGTTGTTGTTGTCCTCCATAAGGAGGAGGATGGAACGAATTGTGTTGCATTCCAGCGGCAGAGGACGTCGGGTTGAAACTTCCACTCGCGAGAACGATGGGTGGTATCATCCCGTCTTGATCACCGTTAGTACCGTTACCACTCGCCGCGTTTGCTGTTTTGGCGAATCCTGAATCGCCTTTTGCCATCATTATATTTGTTCTTAAACTTCTTAAACTTCTCAAATTCGTCGAGGGGTTTGTTGTTCACCGCAGATATAATCGAGGTTAAAATCTGTTCCGAATGTCTCTTCTTTGTCTTCTTCTTAAAAAACGAAGCCGATAAAACGGAAAACCACTTTCAGATAAGGAAAACGTGTGGTGTGAGTATAAAGTCTCTGTCTGTGTGCTTTTATCTGTTCTCTTTCTGATGATGAGTGTACTATATATACTACTCAAGACGAAATTGTACTAAGAAAGAGAGAGAGAGAAATTTGTGGTGAAAATATCACAAGTGTTTTTCTTTGGGTTTTCCTCTGTTGTTCTTTTTTTTTAACCACATTAGAGAAGGAGTTTTTATCATGAGAAGTGTTTGCGCGATAAAATCTTTCGTTTATATATGCGTGTATGCGAAGCTTTGATTACTACTCAGTTTCCTGGATGATGTAACTCTCCGTGCTCGTCAATTCGCCAATTGCGTGGTATTGGACAGTTGTTGTCGAGGAGGTAGTGTACACATTTGAGTTGTGCGTTATTTTTTGCACATCTGAGTTGTGCGTTGTCGAACGCTTTTCGTACGGCCCGAGAGGAGGTCCAACGCACTTTGGCGGTTTCGTGCAAGTACTTCAAACAGTCCAAGTGGCCGTTCTTGGCCGCATCCTCGCACGCCCATTCGGTAAATTCATCAAATTTACGCTCAACAAGATATTTGAGTATGTGGAGATGACCATTTAAAGCCGCCCAATGGGCAGTTCTCCGATCCCAAGGCGCTTTGGCTTTTTCGTGCAAGTATTTGAGTATCTCGAGATGACCTTTTAAGGCAGCATTTGCACACGCATACTCATCAATAGGACACTCATATCTCACGCAATACTGTACCTCGTTCAGATTACCTTCTAATGCGGCCCTTCCAACAAGATATTCGAGTATGTGGAGATGACCATTTTGAGCCGCCCAATCGCAAGTCCAAAAACACCGAGGCGCTTTGACTTCTTCGCATAAGTATTTGAGGCACTCGAGATGACCGTTGAAGGCAGCATGTGCACACGCTTCCTTATCGATAGGACACTTATTTGCAACGCAATACTTTAACATTTCCAGATTACCTTGACTTGCGGCCATATAAATCGTCACTTCATCCCAATCACAATTTTTCTCCTCTCGCGCCCACTTGAGTAACTCGAGTTTATTCGTTCGAGCAACTTGCCAGCAGAAATATGGTTCGTCCATCCTAGATTCGTCGCCCCACGTGCCCCACGGATAATGCTCCCACGCGACTTCCAAAGTCGATATCGAGGACATCTCTCTCGCTTCAAACCTCTTCTTCAAATCATCCGCGAAAGGTGATCTCTTAATCAACTTTCTCGTTTCACCATTCACGTCGTGCAAGAATTTCACATCGGTTCCATTCAATCTCGGAAGAATGTGTTCAAAACAAATATCGTCCCACTTCACGATCACGTCCCACAACTCCAAACATGATGAATCATCTCTTTTTCTCTCCCCTCCGTATATTCGTCTTTTCTTTTCATCGTGGTTTTGTCCTAACAAAGCTCCTCCTCTTTTGGTCGTCGTCGTCCTTTTTCTCCTCGTCTTTTCAGAAGAAGAAGACATACTCCTAACTTATCTGTTCTCTCGTTTGTTTTTTTTGTGGTGATTTTTTTTTTGCCTCGAAACGCTTTTTCGAATTGTTTTTAAATAAAAACACATTTGCACATGCGCTTAATCATCAAAGCGTTTAATCATCATCATCATCGTCATCTTTTTGATGTCTTCGAGAAAAGACTTTGAAAACGGAAGACAGAAGAAGAAGAGAGTGTCGAAAGGAAGGCGGCGAACAGCAGCAGGTTGGGGTGGTATTAAAAAATCTACAGTAGTACTCTTCGTCGTCGTCTTTGTCGTTCTTTTTAAAGTCTCGTTCTTTTTAAAGAAATTCCACACGTTCTCGACGACGAGGAGTGATCACGACGCGAAGAAAAAAGAAAAGGACGACAACAACGTGCCTCCGAGGAGAGCGTTGTCGACAGAGAGCAGCGGCAACAGCAACAACAGAGCTCGCGATTTGGGGATAAACGCGTTTCGTTTGAACACGTTTAATCTGGACGAGACCTTTCCCCGGAGATTTATATCGCCAAAAACGTCCAACGAAACCTCTTCTGTTGGAGAAGCAGAAAAAGAAAAAGAAGGAGAAGGAGAAGAGGAATCTCAGCAGTTTCTCGCGAAACTTATAGACGCGTTCATGAAGCAAAACTCAGCCTTGTACGATGCTAAAATGAAAGCTTTAGGTGGTGTGCGTTCATCGCTCGATGACGACGACGACGACGCGTTCGTCTCCTCTTCGTTTCCTTTGCAACGCTTGCGCCGGGTGGACGCGTGCGAGCCGAGGTGCGAGGGCGAGTTTCGACGCACGGGTGGGTTCGGGTTGCTGCCTCAGTTCTTCGCGAACGTGGCAGATCCGAATTGGGACAGTTTGGAAAACAGATTGAACGCGACGAGAGAAAACGCGAGAGAATTCTTCGCACATTTCGCAGAATTTTACGTCCAAGACGAGGACGAGGAAGACGAGGCGATGAAAACGGCGTTGAAGATTTTCAACGGGTTGGTCACCGCAAAAGATGATAGATTGCTGTATAACGGCATGAATAGTAATAACAACAACGTGATTTTAAGAGTATTAGCTGGAGAAGAGAGAGATGTGATTCGGAAAGCTATGTTAATGGGAAAAGAGATGTCTTAAAGAAGCGCGTTTCAAATTTTCAACTCTTTTTCTTCTATTCTTCTTCTTCTTCTCGTAAATACATCTCTCGTGTGAAAAATCGTTTTCGGCGCTCTCGCGAAAGTTTCTGCGCAATGCCAAGCAAACGACTTTTATTAATGATGTCTTTCGATTCTTGATTTTGATTTCTTCGTAAATTAATTTTGGATGTTTCCTTACGCGGATCCGGGCGACGAGGACGATTTCTTCGCGCCTCTTCTTCCGCCGCGCGATCCTCTCGATCCTCTTTTAACCGGGGGCGCAGTTCCCGCAGCGAGTGTTTGCGCTGCATCGACACTACTTTTAGCTGCAATAGCGGTGTCATCTGTAGTGACGTAATCATCAGTTGCATTCGTTGGCGTTGGCGTTGTCGTCGTTGTCGTTGGATACACCGCGTTCGGATCGGCAACTTTGCTGATGCCCGTCAACAGACGTTGTAAACGCCTTCGCTCGCGGGAGGTAATTTGACCTCCTCCGGTTTTATTCTTCGGGTGCGGCGCGCCGCGTCCTCCGGTTGATTTATTGTACTTACCGCCACCAACGCTTTGAGCGTACATGTTGCCTCTTCCTCCCCTCAACCCTCTATCTCCTCTCGGCGACTGCTGTTGGCCGTGAAGGTGATACTGATGGTGTTGTTGCACTCCTCCAGCCTGCGTCGCGGATGCCAACGCCACTTGCTCTTGCATCGCGTGATACAAGAAATCCATATCGCTCATGTCAAACTGTTCCTCGTAGTCTCTTTGCATCTCAATGTACTGATTCTTGTCGTAATACGATTGACTTCCGCTTTGCGCGACGGATTGCATGTACATTTGGTATTGCTGTTCAATCGACAACGCGGAGGAGGATTGGTGAGGATGACTGCTATCGTAAGCCGCGTTGGAGTAACCTTCGCCCGGAAAGAAACTTGGCGCGTCGAGAACTTGATTAAATCGCGAAGATTTTGCTGTTGCTGCTGCTCCTGTGTGTTGCTGCTGCGCGTAGAGATAATTGTTATAATCGTCCCAATCTTCGCCGCCATTGTTCATGTTATACGAATCGTAAAGCGAATCGGAGGATCCAAATTCGTCGTCTAAGTCGTCCGGTAACGCCGAGGCGACGTCGAGATGTGCCGTCGAAGTCGGTGGCACAGACCGCGGGCGTTGTCCATACGCGAGATGTTGCTGATGTTGACCCCCGATCCATGCGTTGTGACTTCCAGCGGTCGCCGCGGCGGCATTCCACGCTCCTCCACCGATCGTGGTCGTGGTCGGAGTCGCCGTGGCCTCGTCGAGAGAGTCTAACCCAAACAACGGATCGTCGTTCGTGTTGCTCTGAGCAGGCAGTGTACTCGCAGTATCAGCGACAACGCCACCGTCGGTGTTGGCATTTACCATTGCATTCTTGGACGAACTCCAAACGCTCCCAAACGCGTTATCGACGGATAAAACCGGAGAGGCGATGCGCAGCGGCTCAATCTTTCCCGAGAGATACGCGCCTGACGCGCTTCGATCCATACCGATGTTGTTGTTGTATTTATCTTCACCGCCGGCGTCTCTCTTGTTGTTATCAACCTCTTCCTTTTCTTCGTTGTCCAGGGACACCTCTAAGATATCCTTTTCCAGCTTTTCCGTCAACTTTTGTTGTTGCTCAAACTGCTGCTGTCGTCTCAACAATCGATGCGACGTGGATAAACTCGAGCTCGGTTTCTGCCTCAAAATGTTCTCCGAGTTTACTCCCGACGACGGGTCTTTCGAAAGCACCTTAACTACCGCGCCTGGTGGCATTGTCGTCGTCGTTGTCGCGCCTAAAGTTTGCTTTAACAATCTTCTCTCTTCCGCTTCTCGCACCCGTCTCCCGCCGCGCTTCTTTCTCGTTTTTAACAACTCTGCTCCTGTTTCTCCTTCTTCTTGTTGGTGTTGCTTCGCATGCGCGCGTTGCTGATGCAGTATCTGCTCGAACCGTTTATGCTGTTCTTGCTGCTGGTGCAACTGAATTTCGATGAGCTGTTGCGTCGTCAAGTGTTCTCGTCGCACCGACGGAGGCGCGATGCTGGTAGGATTCGGTGTAGGCGCCGCTGCTATTTCAGCCGCGGCGGCTACTGCTACTACTTGTTGTTGCTTCGAGTTTCCGACGAGCATTCGCAACGGATTCGCAGTGTTCGATGGCGGCGCAGTCGCTGGTGTCGACTTCCCGGCCCAAGTGGATGATTTTGAGGACAGTTTTTTCGCCTCCAACTCTCTCGCGACGCGTTCGATTTCATCTTCAAACTTCATTCGCGCTTCGTCCACGTAGTTCTTGTTGGCGTTGCTTTCTCCTCCTTCTCTGTCGTTGTTTGCGCCGCCGCCGCCGCTGTTCGTAGTATTACTGTTATTGGCATTGTTATTTAATGTCGCGTCGTTATCATTCCGTTTCATAATCGTCACGTTCCCGATGGAACTGTTTTGTTTCAAAAACGCGCTCGCGTCTTCGGCATTTTGTCGTCTTCCGTTGTCGTCTCGATTATGCTGCGATCTCCCATTATTCGATGTATTTCTAGAGCTTCTTTGCATGGTCATGTTTCCATCTTCATATCGTCCTCGGTCGTCGCTGGACATTTCAAACTTCCAGTGATGATCGGCATCTTCGGTGATGTTATTCGTACTACCGCTCTTATATGTATTCGCGGTAGTAGTATTCGGATCCAACGAATCTCTCAAGCTTGGAAATTCTCTTCGCGTGACTTTCTCTTCCCTTCTGGAAACGACGTTCGTTTTCCCCAACAAACTCGGATCGTGTTCGTGAACTCGAACGACATTAGACTCTCCTCCTTTGCCGTCTCTGTTTTTTTCTCCGCCGACGCTTCCTCCCGCGATGACGTTTGTCCCCCACTGCGACGTCGACTGGATCGGTTTCACCTCCACAATTTTTACGAAATTTGTATCGTTTCCTCCCGCGCTACTCGATGTTTCTCCAGACGACGACTTTTGTTGCTCGACGCCGTTATTACCACCAGAAGACGAGGACTGCCCCCACCCTCCGCCGTTTTGTCTCAGTTTCGATACGATATCTTCGTCGTCTTTATTCTTACCTTCTCCGCCAATAGTATTACTACTACTGTTGTGGTAATTCGTCGTCGTAGCGCCGACGCTTATACCATGAGTATTTCCTTTATTAATCAAGCTGAGCTTTGGATCGTACCCGTTGTGTTCTTTCCTCATCGACGGTAACACGACTGGTTTCGGTACTTTCACTTTTGTGTTTGATGACATCGTCCCCGTCAAAGTATTTTTAGTGCTAGTGTTGCTGGTAAAACTTCCTCCTCCCAATCCTTTGGAAAAGCCTAAGACTCCTTTTTCGCTTCCTATTAGGATGTCTTTTTTCTATTTATATGTGATGAGGATAACGAGAAGAGTTTAAGAAGAAAAGAAGAGATGATGGTCAGAAGGATAGAATAAAAGTACTTCTATCGGCGGTATTGCAATACAGAGAGAGAAAAGGAGATATATACAACACGACGCAAATCGACTCCATTCGTCAGAGAGATGAATCCAATCCAATTCCATGGAGATCTTCTTCTTCTTCTTTTCATTCTCACCTTTTTACCTCCTCCTAAGCCAGAGGAGGACATTCTTAATTGATTCTTCCGTTTGAAACAACAAGAATTTTGGAGGAGAAAAGGAGTTTAGGAGGAGAAAGAGGAGGAGGAGGGAGGGAGAGACGGCTCTTCAACAAAGAAGAAAGACAAAACCTCTCTCTTCGTGTTTTTGGTCTAAAATTGTTCTGAAGGAGTTTTAGGGCAAAATTTTTATTCAAAGAAGAAGAAGAAAAAAGCGAGAAAAAATTCACAAAAGTAATTTAAAGTGTCTTGGTTTGTGTCTCTCTCTTTTCTCTCTTTATTACACAAGGTTGCGGGCAGCTTTAGGACCTGTGCAATTATTCTGATTCTGATTCTGATGCGTATAACTCTCCATTTTCGTACGACCAGTCTTCTGGGAGAGGACAGTTGTTGTCGAGGAGGTAGTGTACACAGTCGGTTTGGTTGTTCTTGTGCGCTACTCGTACGGCCTCACAGTCCCACGGCGCTTTGGCGGTTTCGTGCAAGTACTTCAAACAGTCCAAGTGGCCGTACTTGGCCGCCCATATACACGCCTCTTCGTTATATTTATCAAATTTACGCTCAACAAGATATTCGAGTATGTGGAGATGACCATTTTGAGCCGCCCAAGCGGCAGTCCAAGACTCCCAAGGCGCTTTGACTTCTTCGCGTAAGTATTTGAGGCACTCGAGATGACCGTTTTTGGCAGCATTTGCACACGCCCCCTCATTGATAGGACACTCATTTGCAACGCAATACTTTACCATTTCCAGATTACCTCGATCTGCGGCCGAACTAATCGTCCATTCATTCCACTCGCACTTTTTCTCCACTCGCGCCCACTTGAGTAACTCGAGTTTATTCGTTTCAGCAACTCGATAGCAGAAAGAACTTTCGTCCCAGCTCCACGGCCACAACGATTTATTCTCCCACGCTACTTCCAAAGTCGATATCGACGACATCTCTCTCACTTTAAACCCCTTTGTCAAATCACCCGCGCGAGATGATCTCTTCACCAACTTTCTCGTCTCCGTATTCACCTCGTACAAGAATTTCACATCATTCGAATTCAATCTCGGAAGAATGTGTTGGAAACAAATATCGTCGTTCTTCACGATCAAATCCCACAAATCTCTCTCGCCCACCCGCCTTTTCTGCGCCCTCGTCCTCACCCCAAGAGTATACGCAGTAGCAGAAGAAGAAGACATGATGCTTTTGTATCGTTTTCTGCTCTTCTGATGAATCAAAGCTTTCTCTTCTTTAATAAACGCGAATTTAAATGCGATTTCTTTTTTTTTTTGAAGGAAAGTAAAAGCGACCGTTTCATCGAATTTTATCTTCGTTTCATCAGACACAAAAAGTCACCTTAAAACGGGATAAAGGATTCCACATCTTCATCATACTTAAGCTCATACTATTTATTAGTAGTAGTAGTATTAGTAGTAGTGTGATGATGATGATGATGCGAACAACGACGATCAGTCCTGTTTCGATCAGGAGTAGTTTTAGTCATAGGAGGAGGAGGAGGAGGAGGAGTCTCGCATCTTCATCATCAGCAGCATCATCATCAGCATCATATCATCAACAACAACAACAAAAAAGACTAATACAAAGAGTAAAATCAGCAGGCGATGGCATCGACGGAGTCATCTCGGACGACGATAAAATCATCGTTCGGTTTTGGCACCATTTTGGATCGAGCAAAAAATGCGCGGAGAAAAGGTCGTCGTCTAATGAATCGTCTCATTTGTTTAGAAATCCAACGTTACTCGAAGCCAAAGTGAGACGGTTGCACGCGTTTCTAGGGTACAACGTAGACATTCCAATGACCGTCTCGAACGTGCCGGAAATTTTAGAACTAGACGCAGAACTCGTGTGCAAACGGTTGATGTTTTTGTTTAAAGTCATACCGGAGTTTAACGGATCGAAAGTGAGCAAACACGCGTCGTTGTTGACGCTCGAGAAGGAGGAGGTGGAGAGACGCGTGCGAGCGGTGGTGCAGTTGGAGGAGAAGAAATGGGTAGGCGGTGGCGTGGACGTGGAGTACGCGAAAGAATGCGCGAAGGAGAGGATGGTGAGGAACCCGTCCGTGCTGTTGCTAGATTCGGTGACGGCGCAGTGTAACGCGGAGGAAAAGATTGTTCAGCATCGGTGAATTGATGAGATTAGGGGTTGCGTTGCGCGCGCGACGATGGTCATTTTTGTATTTGTAAATGTAGTAATTTATTAAGAATCGAACAGGCGTAACTTTCCAGTCACGCGATCTAACACTTCGTTCTCGCACGGTCCTATCGCCATGACCGTTTCTGTGCCGTACGCCACCTCCGTCCTTCCGGCGTCTTCGACGACAAAGTACGGGATGCGTTTCATGCTACAACTCGCTCTTAAATCCTCCAACATTTCCACATTCGCGATGGACAAACATACTTTCTTTTGCCCTTCCTCGATCCACGTTTTGAGATTTTTCTGAACGGTTGGGTGTGAGCGATACTCTTCGCTTATTAACCGTTGGAATAACCCAACCGCGGCGTGCGAACACTGCGCGGCGACTTTCCCGGAACTCATGTTCAAATCTTCGCGAACGAGCAACACCATTTTTTGCTCTTTCGCGTTCGCTTTCATCTTCGGTTCTATTTTGTTCCCTTTGGAGTCAAACGTGAAATCTGGATCCGCGTCGTCCGGAAGTTCCGTGATTTTCGCTCTCGTTTGTAACAATGGTTTCTTCTTTCTCTTCTTCTTCTTCTCTTCTTCTTCCTTCTTCTTCGTCTCCGCTTCGTCTGCGTTTTGCCAAAACCTTAAGCCATACCCCAAAACAAATCCAAACGCAATAAACCGTACTCTTCGTCCAAAAAACAAACCAACGACGCCGTTATTGTATCGAATCTTATTCAGAAATGTCATCTTCGTTCGATACTTTGGTTTATGTTTCACTCTCGTCTCCTTTAACTGGTTTGGTTTTTCTTTCTTGTTTCCCAACGGCGACGCCGCAGTTTGGATGCGTTCTTTTGTGATTTGGTCCACGTTTGATTGAGACACCATCTCTTTCTTCTTCTTTTGCTTTTATTATGTGCTATATAAAAATATATGTTATGCTTTTCTTTGCGATGCGCGTGATGACGATGACGATGCTGTGTGTTGTTCTTGTCGCGTGTGTGCGCGTGCGTGAGTTGTGAGTGAGTTGTTTCATTACAAAGACAGAAATTCTCTATTTTTTCCTCGATCTGTTGTGCTCGAAATTTCCCCTGGCTTATTCGCTAGTGCCAGCGACGTGTGTGCTTTTTCAAACTATCAGATCGACTAAAGCGCTTCTCGCAGACGGCACATGCGTACGGCTTCTCGTTCGTGTGAATACGCTTGTGGATTTTCAAATCACTAGATTGACGAAAAGCTTCATCGCACACATCACACTCGTACGGCTTCTCGTTCGTGTGAATACGCATGTGCTTTTTCAAATTACCAGATTGACTAAAACGCTTCTCGCACACATCACACTCGTACGGTTTCTCGTTCGTGTGAATACGCATGTGGTCTTTCAAATTACTAGATGTAAGAAACTTCTCGCACACATCTCATTCGTACGGTTTCTCTTTCGTGTGAGTACGCATGTGGTTTTGCAATTTACTAGATTGAGTGAAACGCTTCTCGCACACATCTCATTCGTACGGCTTCTCGTTCGTGTGAATACGCAGGTGTTCTTTCAAAGAATTAGATTGACTAAAAGCTTTATCGCACACATCACACTCGTACGGTTTCTCGTTCGTGTGAATACGCATGTGGGTTTTCAAACTACTAGATGTAGTAAAACGCTCCTCGCAAACATCACATTCATACGGTTTCTCTTTCGTGTGCGTACGAATGTGTGTAGCCAAATGTGATGGTGTAGTACACATTCTCCCGCAAACACCGCACTCGTGTTGCCCTCTCTTTCTCTTCGCCGCTTTCTTCGTCGCAGTCGTCATTTCTTTTCGTATAATCTCATCTTGTATCTCGACTTCCCCAACGACTTCATCAACATCTTCATCCACAACAGGAGGAGGAATCTTCAAACACAACACCTTTGGTTCTTCTTTCTCTTCCTTCAAAACCGTCCTCGCATTTTCCGCTCTTTTCGGATGTGGATTTTTCCTTCGTCCTCCCATTATTACTTTTAGTATTATCTTTAGAAGAAGAGTTAATAAACGAGTTTTTATGCGTGAGACGAATAATGAAGGAATTTCTAATTTTTTTACAATTGTCTGTTCTAGAAAATGAACTCTCTCTCCTGCTCTCTCAGATCTAATAGAGACTAATAGTATTATTCAAAGACATTCTCGCGATCGATTTCGGTGACGTTCGCATTCTCCACTCCACCGTTTGTATTAGCTCCACCAGAAGTTTTCAAATCTTGGTCGTCCGCGGAGGCGAAATCGAGAAAGTGCGTCGGTCGGTGACTCTCGTGGTAATACTCCTTTGGATTGGCCAACTTTAACGCGTATTTCATACTCGCCGAATGTTTCACGCCCATGAAGTTGTAATTCCAAGGTTGGCCATCTGGGACCATGTAATAGCCGTAAAAACGATCGGATAAAAGCATTTGGACTTTTTCGTAGTGCGAAGGATGGTAGCCTTGCGGGTTGCCGACGTTTTGGTCTTTTTGTTGTCTTCCCCACTCGTAGCCTTTTGGAGTGAGTTTGTACGCCGTCAACGAACACGAACCGGGAGTGAAGGAACACGTGACCACGATGGCTTTTTCGCCGTCCCAGGAGGAGTTCTTCTCCAAGATTTGCGCGTGTTTGGCGCAATCCTGCGGCGGCAAGTGTGGCGTTTCGTTCGGTTGCGTGTGTATCCACCCTAACGGTTCCAAATCTCTCAAATACTCGTGATCGGGTGACTGCGTAGGTAAATGCGTCGTCGCGTGATTGCCCCACTGCGGCGGTATAACCACGCAACGAATTTCCTTCACGTTCGGGTTGTCCGGAGGAGAGACGCCGTATAAGTAGCCGCTGATTTGCGTGCGCAAATCCGCAATGGTGATGAACTTCTTCAAAACGTTCTTCGGGACGACGTACGTGTACCCAGTCTCTTTGATGTCTTCCGAGTTGACGTAAATATGGTTCACGCGCAAGTGTAAATTCGACGCTGAAATCGCGCGAACTCTCCAATCGGTTTTCGAACCAAACGTAGATTGCTCGTACGGAGACGTCGTTGTAACAATCAACTCGTCCCCGTGCACGTTGGTCGTTTTCGTCGTCACCGCTTGCAACTGCGCCGCGTCCTCGTTCGCAGCTTGCTTCTCAATCTCCGCGATTTGTTGGCGTTGCAACGAAGGCGGGGTGATTTCGGCGCCCAAGATGATGTCGCGGATTTCCGATTGCGTCAACGCGGAGACGTTGACGTTGTTCTTCTTCGCGTAATCGCCCAAGATTAAGTCTTTGAGAGCGATTTCCACTTTAATCCACTGTTCGTCCGTCAAATCTGGCCACACGTGGTGCGGCTGCGTGATGATCGTTTTGTCCGGCTTCAACAACATCTTAGTCTTGTCGTTGTTCACGTGCAACGCTCTCAAGATTAATATCAATCGAGAGAACGCGGTGTACGAACTGATAGATTTCAACCAATCGTCGTAGATGTTGAATAAAACCATCTGCGGCTCGGTCGCTTTCAAAATCAAATCGCCAAATTTTTCGATTTTCATGCACGCTTGAAACGGCATTTGCAACTCGCTTCCTTTGATGACAATGTTCGGAAAATCTAACAAGTGCACTTCCAGAGGATCTAACATGCCTTTTCTGGTCACGATGATTTGTTTCGGTTGCTCTTCGACCGGTAGAGATCGAACTAATGCCGCAACTTCCTCCGCGGTTTTCCATTTAGCCAACTGCCCTAAACGCTTCTGACCGGCCCACACGGACGTGTGAATGACTTTCAAAAAGAGTTGACCTGTTCTCGGGTTGAAGATAAATATGGCACCGTTGATTGGTTTCGTCGTCAAGTTCCCTTCAAACGTCTTATGAATCGTGACTCGGTAGACGTTCGTATCGTCGATGAACCAAATGCATTGATTTGAAAACAACTCGCCGTAATTCTGAGAGTTCAAATACGGCTCCGTCGGTTCCGAGGAATACAACTGTAAGCCTTTTCTTACGCGCTCGCGGAGCACATACAACGCCGGATTCGCCTTCATGATCTTCGCCATTGCTTGTTGAATCAATGGTTTTGATCCCGGAAACCAGTTACCATACGCAGCGTGTAAGTTATACGCCAAATCGACGCCAATCATCACGCCCGTAGGTGACGGGTAAATGGACATGTTGTCCGTCGTGTAATCGAGAAACTTCGCGCGGGTGTATCGTTCGATATCGTGAGAATCAAAGTCGCCCCACCTCAACTGGACGTCCAACCAAAACTTATTCGACGACTTTTGATCAAACTGGTCGTTCACGTCGCCCATTAAGGACGGTTTGGAGATTTGCCACTTATACGACGCAAAGAGTAAAATGTCCGCGCACGACGAATTCATTTTGTACGACTTTCTCGGATGGATCGTTTCTTTTTGCACGGTTTCAATCTCTAAAGCGTCCAACTCTTGATCGAACACTTGACATAGGTCCATGACCAACGATTCATGTATCTTCTGCCACAAGTGCGCTCGGAAGATCTGAACCAAAGAAATTTTTAAAGTTGGAATTTTGCCGTGCATGAAAATTCCAGTCAAATCCAACTGCACTTGGAATCCGACGTAGACGTTCGCTCGGTTAATCGTCGGAGACCACCACAATGTGAAACGACGGTTTGGAATTTGGTTCAAACCAGACCTTTGTGCGTTGGTGAGCTTCTTGAACTTCATCGAGTCTTCGAAACCAGACGCTTTTTCCCAAAATAGACCTTCCCATGTCGGGAAATATGTGCCTTTGAACAGCGTGTGTTCCAAAATACCTTCTACGCCGCCCAAGGCTTGAATGACATCCGTGCGATAATTGTTCAAGTTCCACAGTTTGCCGTCGTGTCTTTGATGCGTCCACCAGAACTGGTTAATCTTCATCAAATGGTTCTCTTTAAAGTGCGCGCGAACTCGCCACCCTTTATCGTACGCTAACGTGTGCCGATCTTTTTGAAACAACGTATTGATTCTCGGAATGCCGCGATCCCAAGAGTCTTCTAAATCTTCCAGCGTCAATCTTCGATTTTGCGCTTGAGCTTCTTGCCTCTTCAACGCGTATTCAGCCCAAACGCGTTGCGAATCCGTAAATTCAGCTTCCCAAGGTTGCAGATATCTGTAGAGGTTCGGAATCAACTGATCTTCCTCGTGCGACATGCCCGAACGGAAGTGCGTGACGCCTGAATCGGTTTGGACAGAATATCGTAAATCCGATTGCGGGATCAAAATGTGACCCATAGAGAGCATTCCTAACCCACCAATCTCTTTAGGTGAATAGAAGACGACCGGGGGAAACCTCGAAGGCATCTTCGAGTTCAAGCCAATCTTGATTCGAGTTTGAATTTTGTTCTCGCATTTGACCAATAAGTCCAAAAGTTCTTGCGTATGCACCACAGCTTCTCGATAGTACGTCATCAACGAAATCAACGCCGTGTTCCATTTATTCGCAATCTTGGAGAACGTCGTCGCCCCGGAGGACATCAAGACTTGTCGAATTCTGTTCTCGAACGCTTTCAAACCTTCGTCGTCGACTCGCAAAAACGCTTGCGCTGTTCTTTCCTTCGTCTCCTCGTTTTGCAAGTTCCACACGCCATCTTTTTGTGCAAAATACTCGGTTTGCATGCGAATCTTTGGCATTAATCTCACTTCGAATCCGCACATGTTAAACAGTAAGTTCGGATTGTCTTTTGAAAACACAGAGCAGAACCCGTTGTCCCACTCCAACGTCGTCAACGATCGCGGCAAACGATTCTTCATGTCCCAAAACACCGCTCGTCCCAAGTTTACGTCGTGCTTCATCAAGCGCATCCTCGAGTCTCTCGGCCAACACTTTTTGTTGTTATATCCTACCATGTTCTCGTTGTTCGGATCGGGATGTTCGGTGAGATATCTTTGAATCAAGTCCTTCGCCTCTTCCGCGGTGAAGCGGAACAAGATGTGAAGCTTATCGATGTATCGAGAGTATAAACGAATCGGATGTCTGGTCTCCGTTCGAACGTCTCGGTAACTAATAAACTCGTTCGGCATTTGCGGTGGACCAGCAATTTCCGACGCTCGAGTCAAACCTAAAACCAACAAATCTAAAACCAGACCATAATACTGCGTCAAAAACGAGGCAAACTGTAACCCGCGAATCATCCCGTAAGAGTTCGTATGCGACATGTCTTTATACGCAATGATTACGTTATTCTTCGCGGTGCAGTAATCGGCAATATTATGATCGACAATCAATCGCAACAAGCGGTTCAACATGGTCAAATCGACTTTTTCGAACATTCGTTCAAATTTCGTTTGCAACATCACGACGCATTCGCCTTCGCTCGTGTCCCAGATATCGGTCAAGTTGTTGATGCCTTGACACCACTTATACACCAACAAAGGAGGCGGCTCTGTATCAGATGGTTTAATCCAGTTCGGGAACAAGTGCCTCTTATCGGACTCGTACCAAATGTACTGATCCAGATACGCATCCGTGATCTTCTCCAAAGGTTCAATCGCGTACACCGGAATCAAGTGCGAATACATGTCCATAAACTCCATGTTGCACTCTTTAAACGCTCTTTGTGTTAGCAAATGTCGTTTAATTCTCGATAAAGCTTCATGCGGGTTATCGAACGCTTGCTCGATTAAACCCAACTCTTCCCTCTCTTGTTGATTCAAACGAACGGCTAAGGAATAATTTTCCTTCAATCGTTCGAGAGCTAAAATCAACAACTTGCGATCGTGTTTATACGACAACGGAGGGAACGGGATCGGCGAGAACTTTCGGGATTCCAACCAGTGCACGGTGGTGGTGTAAATCGCCACGGCTTCTTCTGGCGTCACGTATGGTCCATCCTTCAAGTAATTGTGTTGACGTTCGTGCTCTGCTTTTAACCACAAGCGGGTCAATCGGCCTAAATTTTTCCTACAGACGGTTTTGTCCACCGTCGCGCCGCGGCGAATCCGTTCGCGATTATAATGCGCAACGTTCGTCCACCAATCGGCTTTAGACTTCACGTATCGTAAAATCATGTTTTCGATCGGAACTGGCATGCCCGGGACTTTCCAGGGAATGTTCGCTTTGAAACTTCGCCAGGCTTCGGAAAGATGCGCTAAAATCGTTCTCGCTTTGTTCTGCTTCACGCCTTCCGGCATGCTATCGAGAATGTCGTGCATGACAGCTGCTCGTAACTCTAGATCAAAATGAGACTCAATTCTTTGTTTCGTGACAGTTTTCGCGATGCCTTTGGCATTTCTACCTTCGAACTGTCTAGCTAACAAGTTACCCAACCATCGTTCGAGAAGCGGGACGATGCCGCGTAAAAAGAAAATCCAGACCCGCCACATGGGCGCCCAGAAACCAACGCCTGGGCCTTTCCCGACCGGTCCGGTGTTGAAACGATAGTATATCAGGTGCTTTAAATCCTTGCACGTTCTTATTTGGCGCATCAGACGATATTTGTATCGGTACATCCCAGTCAACTGTCCAACGTGCGAGAAAATGTATTGCAAACCATCCGCCAATTGAAACGCGTCCACGTTACCTAATCGATACTGGACGTTCGCGTCTACGGTAAGCTTCGTCAAACGTAAAATCTCGCGCATTAAGTGGAACGCGTTCCCGAATCGAGACTTCTTACGTTCTTTTGTCGTCAACGTCTTCACCGGTTTCAAGTTGAAGTTATAATCCAAGTGCAAATAGTTCAAGTTCTTGCGATGGATCAACAAGTTCAACATGTTGTAGCCTTGTCTGCAGACTTGCAAACCGGCTTCGACCCAATCTAACTCGGTGCACTGGAAGAACTTTGTCTTTTTCAAAGCTTTGAACAGAGATTTACGTTTCACTTGCCTCGGTGGTTTCTTGTGTAATTGGTTCATGACGTATGTCTTGAGCAACTTTTGATAGGAAACGCGCACTTTGACCGGGTATCCACTCGGGCAATGCTCGTGAAACCAAGTGTTGACGAGCGGAACGTCGATGCACGATCGCGTGTATCCCGAACGCAAGTTAAACGGCCGAGGTGCGAACAATAACGCGATACCGTTCGTCGTGTTTTCCGTGTACAAATCGTAATCTTTCAACAACGGCTCGACTTCCTCGGGCAAGGCGAAATCGTCGTCTTCGCTCCAATCCTCTTCTTCTTCTTCTTCTTCTTTCTTCTTTTCGCTGCTACTACTTTTATAAAACGCGATTGGATGAATCAAAGGATCGAAATAATATGCCGGCAAATCTGGATCTTCGGTTTTGATGTACATCACCATCGGTGAATGGTACGTCGCCAAATCTACCCTACGCGGTCGGTTGTTGTACAAGTACGGAAACGCAACTTTATACTCCGTTCGAATCGCCGATCTAATGATTAACTTGTTAATATCGTTAAACTCGTTCCAGTCTTCGTCCGCCGCGTCGCTATCTTTGAATAACGGTTCAAACTTTGGACCTCCCGGGATGGCCATCCCTAACGCTTTCGCCGTGAAGAAGGATTTGTGATCGAACAAGTAAAAATAATTTTTGTCCGTCAAGTCGCTCAATAACTGACCGGCTAAACGATACAGCGTCGCCATTTCCGGTAAAGGCAACCGCCATTTTTTGTAGGAACTCCCGTTGACGAAATCCAAGTCCCATCGCAACGGTTTTTGGTCGTAAAACCATTCGCACACGTGTCGATCTTCGTCGTCTTCGTCCAACTCTAAATTGATCGCCTCCAACGGGTCCACGTCCAACAAGTTATCCTGGTAATCTAAAGGCGGTTCTTCGTCGTCAAACGGCGGGAATCGCATGCGTTTAAAATGTCGTCGGTCTCTCTTTTCCCTTCTCATGGCAATCCACATGGTCCCCCACTGCGCGATGTAAATAGGTTCAATCACCCTCGGCGTTTCGTTGACGAAAGTAATCGCGCCGGTGATGTGGTAAATCACCTCACAATGTCTCACTTGTTCCCACGGCATGGGCATATTTTCCAACAACTTATACACCGCGTGCGGGATAAACTTCAAAGCGCCTAAATATACTCTCTTATCCGACCGAAACTTTCTCGAAGACATGTCGCCGTGGTCTTTCAAGATTTTCCTTACGTGTTCCGGCGGCATCTGTTCTTTCTCCGGTTCCGTGTACCCAAACTTCCTCTTGTCCGAGTACCGTTTCGCGTTCAGGTTTTGCCATTTCCGAGCTGTGTTTATGAGAATGCACGTAACATGATGAGGTCAGTTTTGACGACGATTGATGATGATGTCGATCATTCGCTCGATGATAAAAACACGACGAAAACAAAAGTTTAGAGAGAGAGATGAAAAAACAAATTTTTCTCTTCTTCTTCTTCTTCTTTGTCTGTCGTTTTACGTTTTACGTCGATCGACACCCGACAACGAAAGAAGATTCTTTCTTCTTCTTCTTCTTCTCTCTTTCTTCCGTGTACACATGAGAGGACTTTTACCAGAAGAAGAAGTCAAGAAGACAAACAGAAGAAGATGCTTTTCGCGCGAAGCCGTCTTAACGTGTTATTCTCAAAGTTCGTTCGAGCTCAGAAGCGCGTTCGAATTTCGTTTCGCCCAAAAGTGTTGTCCGTTGTTTTCGCTCTCAAGAAAGATCGCCGCCTTTCCTTTCGTCGGTCGTCGAATGTGAAGCGAGAGAAAAAGAAGTATACATATGCGCGCGTCGTGAAAAAATAAGAATATGTGCAATCGTACCTCTCTCGGCGATGATCTCGTCGTCGTCGTCTGAATCAACGTCCATCGTGGCCGTCATTATGTGATGAGAGAGTAGTAATAGGTGTGAGAGTCCTCCTCTTCGTCTCTCTCTTCTCTTCTGCCGAAGAACGTTTTTTGCGTCGTCCAGTTTCTCTTTTTGGGTGTTTAGGGTATCAAAATTCGTTTGGGAATTTTTCTCTTTGCCTTTTTATTCAGTTGTTTTCTGTCATTCGTTATAATAAACACACACAGACGCACAGAAGATAGAATGAGACGACGTTTTCAATCCTTTCCCTCCTTCACTGCTTTTAAAAAAACTGCTCTCTTTCTCTTCTTTTTCGTCTTCTTCTTCGCGTCCTCTTTTTCCTCCTTAAACTCGGTGGAAGCAGCAGCATCCTCAAAAAAAGCATCCTCAAAAGGAGAAGAAAAAGTGCTCTTTGGACGCCATAAAAAATGGTCGAAACCGTGCGTGGCGTGCACGAGGGAGAAAGGCGCCTGGTGCGATAACGGGAGAGATGGATTCAGAGGGTGCATTGAAAAGCCAAACTTTTTGAACACGCTGATGTGTAAACGCGTCGTCCGGTGCAAGAAAGGGTGCACGCCTCTCAGGGACATGATGGAAAGTTTTTGCAAGAAACACGATGGCATTTGTAGCAAATACGACCTGGTGAAACGAGCGCTGATTGGCGGCGATAAAAAGAAGAAGTAATATATAGAAGGAGTTGAGAAAAGAGCAGAAGAAAGAGAGAGAGACTCAAGAGAGACTCGTTAATATTGATATATAATATAATATTCGTTATCTTTACTACACGTTGTGGTACATTCGACACGACGCGTTTGTTTTATTAAAAATTTCGTACTCTTTCTTATGTGTTTCTCGCTCGCTCGCTCGCTTTTTTGCTCTCGCCGCTTTCATCTCAACGATGATAATAAGTCTCTCGATTAATCGTCATAATAGCATAAAGAAGGATTACGGCACAACGCACGGCTTGATGTCCCAGATTTCCTTGGCGTATTGGTCGATGGTTCTGTCCGAGTTGAACTTACCCGAGGTCGCCGTGGACAAGATGGAAGACTCGGTCCAGCCCTCTTGGTTTCTGTAAGCCTCGTCAACCTCATCTTGGCACTCGATGTAAGATTGGAAATCCTTACCGACCAAGAAGTAATCGCCTTGGCCGAAACCAGAGTTACCTTCCAAAGAACCCAAGAGTTCTTCGAATTCGCCCTTTTTACCGAACGCGCCCGATCGGACGTACTCGATGGTATCCAAGAAGGTCTTCGGCGCTACGAATTTCCCGGCGGCTCTTTCCTCTCTCGCCGGTTCGACTTCGTCTTCGGTGATACCGAACAAAAAAAAGTGATCGTCGCCGACGCACTCACGGATTTCGACGTTCGCACCGTCCAAAGTACCGATGATCAAGCAGCCGTTCATTTGAAACTTCATGTTCGAGGTACCCGAAGCTTCCGTACCGGCGGTGGAGATGTGTTGGGACAACTCCGAGGCCGGGATCAAGGTTTCCGCGACGGAAACGTTGTAATCCGGGACGAAGACAACCTTCATCAAGTCCCCGATTTCCGGATCGTTGTTGACGACTTCCCCGACCGCGGTGACCAAACGAACGATTCTCTTCGCTTGGATGTACGTGGCGTACGCTTTGCCGCCAAAGACACACACTCTCGGAACAACCTTCGCTCTTTCCTCCTTGGACATAGCTTTGATTTGTCTGTATCTGTAGATGATGCCGAGAATGTTCAACAATTGTCTCTTGTATTCGTGGATTCTCTTGACTTGGATGTCAAACATGGCGTTGATCGGGACGTCGATACCGGTAGTCTTCTTGATGTAGTCTTTGCAAATCTGTTTGCGCGCGAGCTTGGCCTCCTTCCACTCTTTTTGCAATTCAGGGTTCTTCGCGTTGTCCATCAACTTACGCAAAACTTCGGTGTCCGTGATCCAGGCGTCGGTGTTTCCGACCCATTTCGTGATGACTTTGCTCAACTCCGGGTTGCAAAAGGCCAACCATCTTCTCGGCGTGACGCCGTTGGTTTTGTTTTGGAACTTGTAGCCGTAGATTTCCGCAAACTCTTTGAACGTGAACGCTTTGACAATATCGGAGTGAATTTGCGCAACGCCGTTGATGGACAAACCGGCGATGCAGCACAAGTTGGCCATTCTGACCGTCGCCGGCGGCGCTTCGGCTTTTTCCATGGTATCGCCCATCTTTGGTCCGCCGACGGAATCCGCGTAGACGTTTTCCAAAATCGTCGTCGCTTTTAAGAACGCGGCCATTTCCTTGTCATCTTTCTTGCCCTTGAACGCTTCCTTGACATCGTTCATGAACTTTTGATCGATTTGCCTAATGATTTGCATGTGTCTCGGGAGCAATTCTTCCATCAAGTCCAACGGCCACTTCTCCAACGCTTCCGGCATGACCGTATGGTTAGTGTACGCAACGGTTTTCTTCGTTATCTCCCACGACTTTTCCCAAGTTAAACCTTCCTCGTCGATCAACAAGCGCATCAATTCCGGCGCAGCTAACGTCGGGTGAGTGTCGTTCATTTGTACGCACACTTTTTCCGGCAACTTTTCCCAATCCGTGTTACCTCGCTCTTTCCATCTCGCCAAGATGTCTTGCACCGACGCCGAGCACAACATGTATTGCTGCGACAAACGCAAGGCTTTGCCTTCCTTGGTGGCATCGCCCGGGTATAACACCGCCATCATTTGTTGCGCCAAGTTGGTCGGCCCCATGGCCGCCTTGTAGTCGGAGTCGTTAAACGCGGTCAAGTTGAAGTCCTTGACGATAGGTTGCGCGTCCCACAAACGCAAAGAGATGCAGTTCTTCGTGTTGTAACCTGGAATCGGGGTATCGTACGCGACCGCGGCAACTTGCTGCCCCGGAACCCATTTAGAGTCGCCTTCGATTTTCCCGTAGAAAGAAATCGGGTAGGAGATTTGCGGTCTCGGGATTTCCCACGGGTTGCCTCTGACCAACCAGTCGTCCGCGTATTCCTTTTGTTGCCCGGTCGTTTGATCGATCCCTTGCTTGAACAAGCCGTACTTGTATCGCATGCCGTAACCCCAGGCTGGCAAGGACAAAGTCGCGATGGAATCCAAAAAGCACGCGGCTAATCGACCCAAACCGCCGTTACCGAGACCCATGTTCTTTTCCTCCTCGGCCAAAGATTCCAAGGAGTAACCCAACGATCTCAAGGCGTCGGAGTACTCACCGGTCAGCTTCATGTTCCCGATGGCGTTCGTCAACGCTCTGCCTTGCAAAAATTCCATGGAAATGTAGTACGCTTGCTTCGGGTTTTCCTTGTGGAAGTGCTCGTACGTATCGTTCCATCTTTCGACGAGCTGTTCTCGAGCGGCTTGCGCCGTCGCTTGGTACATGTCCTCGTTGTCGAAATAGGTCGGAATGGCTGGGATAGTCCCCGTTGCAATTTGCCTTTGGATGGACTTTTTAATCCCATCCGCGTCTTTCGGGATAACGATGGCTTTTTCAGCTTCTTCGAAAACCGAGGCGGCGTTGATTTTTTGTTCTGTTTTTGTCGTTTCGTTGGTTTTGAGAAGAAGAGTTTTTATTTGATTTTTGAACGATGATTGATGTGAGAGAGAGAGAGAAGAAGAGGTGAGTAAACAACATCTACGCGACGATCCGCATTGTTGCCGATGAGTGCGAATCATCACCGATCGAGGATGATGTTCCAATGCTCGTCGCCGTTTACGTCGTCTTTTCCGCCGCGTTTTTGGAAAGATGTTTTAATCTCGATCGGTTATAAATACGGAAAAATGGCGCCGACAGACAAAAACAGATGAGAGAAGAAGAAAAGAGCCGCTGCTGCTGACGATCATCCCGATCGGATCGGCCCGCATCATTCCTTTCGTCGTACTCTGCATGAACCGATCGATATCGATCTTTGTTCATCGTTCTCGTTTCATCGTCTTCATCGAAAGAGGAAAAGAGAAAGAAACACATCCATTTTTGAAAACGACGAGTTGCGATGAGATGGATTACGACGCGAGACGACGAAAACGAAAACAATAACGAACCTTTTTTCATCCCCATCGCGCGGACTTTCACCGTCGACGATGATCGAGAAGAAGATCGAGAAGATTTGGAGGAGACATTCTTCGAGATGATCGATGGTGATGATCGAACCGCGTTAAAAGAAGAAGCGAACATGATGAGTGATGTTGCGTAGTTTTTGTGGTGTTGGTCTCTCTTTTGTGTGTGTCTGTGTGGTCTCTTTTTCATGCACTTTTTGACAGTTTCGAGTGAAAAAAAGCGGTTTTCCGGTGGAAAAATCCTCAAAAGCCTTTCATCGTTCACACTTTTTAAACTCTCTTTCATTTTTCTCCTCTTTGTCGTCAGTTTTTGTTGGTTTTGGTGAAAAATTCAAAAAAACAGAAAAAGCAGACAAGAGAACTCTCATCAAAACTCAAATCTCTCTCTGCTTCATATCATCAACAACTTCAAAATCATCATCATCACAACAGAACGCTCTTATAATACAGAGAAAGAGAGGGAGTAAAACGACACCACATCATCATCAGAACAACAATTTCAATTTCAATTTCAACAACAACAACAACTCTTATTGATAGTAGTATTAACTCATCATCAAAAATAATACTAAAAAATGAATTCACCCGCGAGAAAGATTTTAAAAAAGCGAACGCAAGAACTGGGAAACATTTCAAACCAATCGGACTTGCATCGGTTTCGCAAGGATTTACTCAAAAAGCTCGAGATGAAAACGGTGATTAAAGAAAACCACGAGAGAGCGATCGAGGAGATGCGATTTAACTTTACCACGAGCTTCAACTCGAAATGTTCGAACTTATTCGCCTCGGTCGGCGCGGACATGCTCACGGTGTACGACGACAATCACTTCGGGGATCACGTGGCGTTGGTGTGTCAGTTTAAAAATACAGAAAATCTAAAGGCGAAGACGAAAGGAGGACCGTTGTATTGTTTATCTTGGGTGGACGCGAAAAGAAGCGAACACGAACAAGGCGACGCCTTGATTGCAGTCGCAGGAGAGGATATGGTGGTTTCTATCGTTTCCGTGAGTGAATCCGCAGTCGTGCAGATTTTGCGAGGCGGACACGCGAAAGCGCCGATAACCGGTCTGGCGACGAACAAAAACTTGAGCGATATCGTCGTGTCTTTGTCGGAAGAGGAGCAAAAAATATGCATGTGGAGTTTAAAGGAAAACAGAGTGATTGCTGAAATTATAAACGTTGGGATTGGGTGTAAAACGATGACGTTGTTGGAAGACGGGAGTTTGGTGTGCGGCTTTAAAACCGGGTCCATCGGGAAGAGATTTACGAACTTTATCTCCCTCGTTTCTTCCGTCGTCGCAAATAATGATACTACTACTACTACTGCTACTACTTATCCGAAGAAGATGAGTTCCGTGGACGCATCGAAAGATTCGAAATGTTACGCGACGGTGAATTTTGGGTTTGGCCAAGCATCCGCGAAATCCAAATCCATCGGCATCGATTGCATCCAAAGCTTCGAGGGAGATATCGAAGAAGGAGAAGATAACAAGAAGAAGAAACAGAAGAAAACGACGACGGATAACAACAACAACAACAACACGAAGAAGAAGAAAGAAGATAGCATCATCAACGCACCGAAAAGAAGGCAGATTCTCGTCGCGAAAAGCGCCTCCTCGGAGGTTTCCGTGGTTGATTTTTCCGATGGATTTGACCAAGCGAAGATTGAAACCACGTTTCGCGTGGAAGACGCAAAATCCAACGCTCCCGCGCCGACGTCGAAAACGAACGGGAAAAGAACCGTATCGTTTGGTTTATCCCACGATGGCGCGTTCCTCGCCTGTGGTAACGGTACCAGAGATGGTATCGTCTACGTCTACGATTTAAACGCGAAGAAAAATGGAAACGACGGTCTTAGCGACGACGCCGCTCAACCTTCTTCGCCTTTACTCGCGGCGAAACTCCTCCCTCACGAGCGTCACTCGGGCACCATGCTCGACGTCATTCGCTCGTGCGCGATCGCCAAAGACTGTCGACACGTGTTAGGCACTACCGACGCGAACGACGGTACCAACAGAGCCGGGATTGTTTTCCGATACGAAATCATCCCGGAACAACCGAAAGAATACGAACCGAAAAGCGAAGGAGGAGAAAAAGAAGAAGCCATTGAAGCCGTCGTTGAGGATAAGGAAAACTAAAACGCAGTTTGATGAGATAAAAAAACGTTGTTGCGGTTGGTGTTGTTGTTCACCGCACAGAAAGCTTCGCACAAACACAAACACAGAGAGAGACAGAGAGAGAGAATTTCTATTTTACAAAACGCGGTGCACACGTACGCGTAAACAGCGCCATCTCATAATACTAACACGAATAATAATACGATAATCATCGATTTAAAGAGTACGCGCTTTGCTCTTCGCCGCGTGTTCTATGTTTCTCTTATATTCTCTCTCCCATCGTGTGTATTTTTCTCAAAAAATTTCTCTCTTTTCAAAAAAACTCAAGTCTTCTTTTCTGTCTGTCGTTTTCTTCAGAAAATCTTCATCACATCACGAGAGAAGAAAAGAAAGAGACCGGAACGATGCCTTCCTCCTCCCCAAAACGCGTCGATGCTGACGACACCCAGGGTATTGCTGCTGCTGTTGCTATCGCGGATGAAGCGGAAAAGGAGACTCTGGAGACGAAAAGAGAAACGAAAGAAGAGAAGAGAAGGAAAAGAAAATCCCGTTGGGAATCTCATCATCAAAATCACTCGAACGCATTATTGGACGACGAAGAAACAGAAAAAGAAAGGAAGAGGACAGATACGGAGGAAGGAAAAACGTTCGCATTTCCACCTCCACCTCCTCTTCCTAATAATAATAACAGTACTACTAATAATAACGAGTTTGGAGGAGGAGTTTCTTCTTCGTTATTAGGACTCCCTCCCGGCATGGGACTGACGATCGTTCCTTCGTCTGAGAGAAACAACAACAACAACTCTAATAATAATATTTCTTTAGACTTGGACCCTTCGAAAATCTTCAAACACTTAGCCGCCAAAGGGTTCGGACAGAACACAGATGTATTAAACGGACTGACGAGACAACCACACGAAAACCCGGTCGTAGAAGATCACTACAAACGGTTATACGATTTATCCGGAAAGTTACAACGACGAGAGTTTACGGACCCGAGGCCGGAACGAGAGAGAAGTCCGAGTCCTCCACCAAAGTACGATAAAGTGACCGGGTTTAAAATCAACAGCAGAGAGTTAAGAGTGAGAGATAAAATACGAAAAGAGAGGAACCGAGTGTGCGAGTTTTTACTGAAGAACGATCCGGAAAATTTCACCGCGCCGCAGGATTATCGACCGGAGAAGAAGACGAGGAAGTTGTTCGTTCCGGAGAAGGAGTATCCCGGGTATAACTTTGTCGGCTTAATCATCGGGCCGAGAGGGAACACGCAGAAAAGGTTACAAAGAGAAACAAACACGAGGATTGTTTTGAGAGGGAAAGGGTGCATTAAAGGAAACGCGAGCAGAGACAACAGAACGGACTATAAAGAGGACGAGCCGTTACACGTAGTTATCGAAGGCGACACGGACGAGGCGGTAGATATGGCGGCGGAAATGGTACAAAAGATTCTAACGCCCATCGACGAAGGGTATAATCACCATAAACGAGCGCAATTGAAAGAGTTGGCGATGATTAACGGCACATTTCAAGATCGACCGGAGTATTGCTTGATTTGCGGCGGGATGGGTCACAGCGGCGTGCACTGTCCAGAAAACGAAAACAATAAATTGGTTGGATTTAAAGCTGGCGTGGCGTGCGCGATTTGCGGCGACGGCGGGCATCCCACCGGCGATTGCCCGATGAAAGGGAAAGGTACCACGAATGGTGGCGGTGGTGGTAATACTACTAATAATAAAATTCCTCAAGAGTTGACGAAGGAATATCAAAACTTTCTCTCGGAAATCGGCGTGAACGATCCGACCGCGGTTGCTAACGAAGACCAAGAGAAAAGTGAGAAAAAGAAAATTCAATCCGGTTTACCGCCGCCGCCGGTTTACTTGAAAGATAAAGCCGTGACTGGTGGATTACCACCACCACCGAATAGAAACAATAGTAATAATAACTTACTCCATCAACCTCCTCGGTTTGGAGCGGGAGGAGGAGGAGGAGCGGGAGTAGGGTACGGCGGTATCCCTCCAATGAACATGATGATGCAACAACAACAATTTGGAGGAGGAGGAGGAGGAAGTGGTACAGGGGGAGTCGGTCCGGCGTTTCTCGGCGGCATCATGCCACCTTTAGGCACGGGCATACCACCACCTCCTCCACCACCTATTGGATCGACGCCGACAACGATTGCGAACGTGAACGTCCCGCCGCCTCCGCCTTCGGACGGCACGGCGGGCGTTCCACCTCCAATCCCGGACGCGCCATCGGCGGGTTTTGTACCTCCACCGCCGCCACCGATGCCAGTGGAGGAAGGTGAGTTAGGGACTGTCCCGCCGCCGCCACCACCGCCGCCGCCAGAAGGTGCGTATTAGAGAAGATAGACAACAACAGAGTAATTGTAAAGCGCAATGATCTACGTAGACAATTTTTAAAAGTAGCAAACGCAGAGTCATAAATAAATTTCGTCGTAGATAACGTCATGTCCTCATTCGTCGTATACAAAGAACATTTTGAAGCAGAATGGACACGGTGGTCTCCTCCATGGACCCGGGTCAAATTACCGTCGTCGCCATCGGGTGTGGCATAGGTGCTTTGCTCGTCGGTTCCGTAGGTACGTCTTCTTCTTTCCTCTTCCTCTCATCATTTTTATCGTCGTATACTTCTTCCTTCTTTTCTTCTTCGTCAAATCTCAAATCTCATCATCGGTTGCGCTTTGCATCGGAAAAGAACGTAACAACGCACTCCTCACGCACTCATACTCTCTTCTCTTTTCAACGACAAAAACAAAATACTAATAAGGTATTGGTGGCGTCGTCATGACCCCATCTCTGTTAGTCGCCGGAGTGGAAGCGAAATTGGCCATCGTGTCCTTATTCGTCGCGTTCACACCAACCGTGTACGTGCGAGTGTACCTTTTGCACAAATACACGAAGTGCGTGCCGTGGAAATGTGGTCTCATCGTCGGGTGCGGGAGCGCGTTAGGGTCTATCTTATCTGGCGCGCTTTTACTGGACTCGTCTCCTAGAGGCGTGTTGACGTATTTGATCGCCGCGATTAGTTTATTAGCTGGGTTTAGAGATTTAAGAGGGTTGTACGTGTTACACGCGGCGAAGAAGAAACGGATGTTGGAGGAGGTGGAGATGTCGGCTGGAGTCGAAGCGCCGCCACATGCAGAAGGAGAAGAGCAGAGTCAACGAACAGTAGAAGTAGTAGATAAAGATGCGTACGAGAACATGACTGTTCTCGAACAGTGGTCGGATCCCACGCGTATAGATTTAGTCATTCTGTTTATCATCGGCGTGTTGGTCGGTTTAATCAGCGTTTTGACCGGTACCGGTGGACCGATTACGTTCTTGCCCATGGTTATCATGTGGAAAGGTGAAATTGTTCACCGAAAAGTCCTGGTCGCTTTAAGTGCGGTTATGAGCGCCGCGTTGGGTACCGGTGCGATTATCAGCACGTTGGCAACTGGCATCGATCAACCCGACGGTGGGTTGTGTTTGTTGATCACTAGTTTCGCGTTAATCGGAGTGTGCATCGGCGTGAGGCTGTTGGAGTTTATAAGGAAAGAAACGTTACAGCTCGGGATGGGATTGCTGTTACTTGCTATTGGCGGGTTCATACTGCACCAAGCAATAACAAAGTATTGATGATTCGATAGAAGAATTGTTGTTGTTTTTTATGATAAAATAATACATCCCTATTGCGACCACGCGCAGAATTTGCCTTCGCAAACTCGAATGAAATTTTTACCTTTGTGTTTCTTCGGGAGAAACCTAGCGCGAAACGGAATCGCTATTTCGTCGTCGATTTGATACGTTCGCAATCTCTCTTCCTTTTCGTGATGTTGTTGTTGTTTTTGTTGCTGCTGCTTACTATTTCTAATGTTGTTACCTTTCTTTTTATTAGTTCTGTTATTCTTCTCATCGCTGCTTGTCGTCTTTTTCGATGCGAGAGGAAATTCTTGGATGACAATGAAATCGACGAACGCATTTTGTTGCTGCTGCTGTTGTTGCTGCTGCTGCGTCGCGTTGGTTTGCGTGCTCGTTGTGTATGTCGGCAGAGGACTTTTCTTGATCGAAAGCATGACTGGAAACACGATTGCGTCTTCGTTTGGCGACCAGATTTGTTTCAATCCACCATCAACTAACAAGACTTTTTCTTTAAATTGTCGAGAAGGGAAAAAATAACTGCCGATGGTAATTGTCGCGCAGTCTTCAATGCGGCCGTTTTCATCCACCTCGAGCGCGCTTGCGCTATCGTCTAACAAGGTGTTACAAATATCCTCAAACGGAAAGTCCTCTTCCTTGTAAAAGAAAGCTCCGGGCGGATCCCAAGTGACCCACTGGTATACGCAATACGTGCTTGCGCCGCTAAAGACGGTGCACAAACATATCAACAACCTATCGCCAGAGTTGGACCATTTCAAAGCGACGACGTAGTATAAAATCGGTTCCACGATTGCGTTTAGCGGCTGGTCACCCGCTAATCCTTGGCCGTATGCTTCGTACGTCATAAACTCGGTGTTATATTCGTCTCTGGTACTAAACGTGCACGCGTTCAAATCGAGAATTTTCACCGCGTCGCTGATTGGTCCACCTTTGATCGGGTCCGTGCGTCTCAAGTAAACGGCGCGTTCGTCCGCCCACGCGACGTGCTCGCCACCAGGTCTAGCGGCTAGCACAAACGGGACCGTCACATCTGGTTCAACAAACACAGAGGAAGGTTGAACTTCGCACACGATGAGTTTTTCAAACTTTGAAATATCTCTCTTGGCACCTAGCTCGCGTTCTTTCGAAAGTTGGTCAAACAGCTGATTTTGTTGGTGTTTGGCGATGACATCTTTGATGTAATTGTCCACGTTTAGAGGTTCCTCCTCACCCTCTTCTTCGCCGTCGTCGTCGAGAAAAGTTTCCCTCTCACCAACTTCAAGTTCTGTGGTTGCCGTCGATTTTGAAGAAGAGGAAAGAGATGACGGCGGCGCTGGTATGAGCATCATGTACGTAATCGGAGGAAAGGAATCTGGTAAAGTAAACGGAACCAACCAATGTCCACGTGACGAAGCCGCCGTCATCTGATTTTGAGTGTTTCGTTTACCCGGAATCCAATGCACGTGGTGCGTAATTGGAACGTGCCCTCTGCCGATTTGCCAAAGCACATCCTTCTTCTTGCAAAATCGAGCCTTTGACTCAGAGCGCGCGAGGGGCACCCTCGTCGTTTCTTTCAGCGACATCATTTCTTGCTCGTACAACTGCTTTGAGGATAACGAAGAAAACTTGTTAATCTGCGGTGGTATCACCCTTCTGTTCGTATATCCACCTGCCATATCATCATGCTGACGTCCGTCGTGTTGGTCGCTCGATAGACTGCGAAAACTATCGTCATCATTGAACTCTTCATTATCGGAATCATTCATCATCCGCATTCCTCGTTTTCTCTTCAAACGTAACTGAAGCACGGGCTGTCGACACACTTGAATCAGTCTTTGACCACTTTCTGTGACGAAAGAGGTCAACTTGGAGATTGCGGGAGTGAGTGAATGATTCGCCACGGTGCAAACAAACTTTTTCGTTCGATTCCAAAGTGGATACTTGAGGAACCCAGAAATGACTTCGGCCTCGCGTTGTTCCCATGAGTGGAGCATTCGCGCGTGTTCATTCATGACATTTAATTCGTTTAAATCAACTTCATCATCGTCCAAAGCCATCATGTCTCCTCTCCGCTGTCCTTCTTCCGACATCGATCTTTTGTTGGAATTGATGTAATGTTGTTGAAAAGATAACGGCACCGGCGTTGACGTGTCGTGATGGTGGCGATGATAATCACCGTTACCACGATGATACGCGTCTAATTCGTCCTCGGGAAATAAAGATTTCTTTTTCTTTCCTCTAGAAATTGGAAGATTCGTCGCATTTTCAATCAAGCGCAATGCGCTCAACTTTTTCGAAATGCCTATCATGTCACCCGAATTGTCCGGCGCGAACGAGAAGAACATGCTCGCATCTTTCTGTTCAATCTTCTGCACAATCTCGCGGCCACCTGGATGAGACGCTCGAGGAAATTTCAACCCATTGTTCGCGAATCCATACAGAGAATTCATCGTTTGTACTAAATCGAGCATGGATAACGAGACATCTCGCCCTTGTGGCATTTGCATCTCTGGAACCTGAGGAGGAGGATCGACCGTGTTTTGTTGTTGTTGCTGTTGATTTTCCATCGTCTGAACGCCCACATTATTTTGATTGGGTGCCCCGGCAACCGTCTCGGCCACTGCCGCTTGCGCGTTCACTTCACCGCCTACCTCATCGAGTTCGGCTGCGGCAGGTGGATTATCATCATTATTGCCATCGTTAGCTATTGCTGCTTCCGCTGCTCCTATCGCAGGTTGCGGTAATGGTACTGGAACTGCTGATACCGTTGGTTGTTGTTGCGCTTGAACTTGCGGTACGATCGCTTTTTCTTTCGCAACAATGGCCAACTTTGTTCCGCACGGAGCAAACTGAATTCCAAAGGGAACCATCGTCGTCGGCAAGACGATACAATTAACGAGCGGAGGAGGTGAAGACGGTAACTTGATCGTGACTTCTTTCTTTTCCTTCTTTTCGTAAATCGTCTTTCTCTTTTTCGTTGACGTGTCATTCTTCTCTCCTCTTTTCTTTCCCGAGGCTGTTTGTAGCAAAAAGGAAGTATGCTTCGTCGTTTTGCGCTTTTTCTTGCAACCTTCGTCGTCGCCGCCTTCATTCCTTTCATCGTCTTCTTCTTTCTCTTCTTCTTCTTCTTCTTCTTCTTCTTCTTCTTCTTCTGACTCGTAAATGTCGAAGATTTTCTTGGACAAAGGAAACGCCTCGGCTTCTTCCTCTTCTTCCTCAGCCGCTTTCTCAGAGTTTACGTCCATATCCGCGTCGTATTCCTCGGCTTCTTTTTCTTCCTCTCCGTCTAATACTCTTCCTTCATCAGCAGAGTCGTCCAAAGCGGACAACACATCTCCGGCCAATTTCCTCCTCTTCTCTTCGTTCTCTTTTTCTTCCTCATCTATGATTTTCAAACCTTTTTTATTCTTCCCGCCGCTATCTCCATCGTCGTCCAAATCATCTTCTCTGGATAGTTTTGCCATCGTGCTCAGATCGCATTTCATCTTAGCTCTCCAAAAATTGCTCTCGTGTGGCGCCGCGCACAAAACTGAGTACCCTTTCAAAGATTGCATCAAGACTGACAACAACTCGCCGTTGTTCGACCAGGTCAAACTGGTGAATACGAATCGATTCATGGTCGTTTCGTGCAGCATTCGTATCATTCCGCCGTCTTCGCGCGGGTCGCAGGTGAATACAGACTTATCGTCACACACGGCTAATCTATACTTCAAATGTGTTGACATCCAAGAAGTGGAAGTAGACATCGATTGCGTCCACTCTTTTTCTTCGTCTTCTTCGAGCGAAGCCGATGATTCCAACGACGCTCTTCTTTCCTCGTCTTCTTGTTCTCGCGCTCGTCTCGCGGAGAAGAGTACGCGTCTTCTCCAGGCGTACAAATCTCTCCACTTGAAAAAGTTTTCCTCCCTTTCTTCCTCCTCCTCCTCCTCGTTCCTCTTCTTTTCCTTTGCCGCTAGTGCCATAAACGCTGCTCTGTTTCTTCTTCTTTTCCTCCAACCCTTCGACAATTTTTTCTCATCTTCTCGCGCACTTTGGCTGAAGGACGCCGAAGGTTTCGTTTCTCTTCCTAAAAGTCCTCTTCCTCTTCGTTGTTGTTGTGATTGTGATTGTGATTGTCTTCTTCCTCTTCTGCCATAGTTTATGTTCTCGAGGCCGACGACTAAATCCTCTCTCGCGCGTCCATTTCTTCCTCCTAAACTAAACGTATCCTCCTGTTTCTTGCACAAACGTTTCCATATTTTCTCATCCTCTCGGTCGTTTTCCACGAGCATTCGATATAACTTCTTATTCGTGCAGGCGAATTTAAACACATCCGCGCCGTTCGGTAAGAAGGAGATGACGTGCAACAACGCATCAGTCGGTAGGATTTCGTCTATACTCGAAGCGTTCTTCAAACGACTCCCGACTTTTAGAAGCGTCATCGTCCTCGTATTCTTCTTTCCTTCTTCTTCTTCTTCTTCTTTGTCTTCTTCGTATTCTTCCTCCTCCTCCTTTGTCTCGTTCTTGTCGTTACTGTTGTTCTCCCGGGTCGTCATCATCCTCATCCTCATAACCACTCCTAAACTCAAAAGTCGTGACTTTTCCCGTACTAAGAATAACGAGAGGATTTGTACGGAAAACGACGGAAAAAGGTCAATTAAATTTTCTTCTGTGAAAAGTCGTGCGAAAAAAGCAGAAGCAACAAAACAGCAGAAAAACTCCTGCTTATGAGCTTTTCGGGGACTGACTTTTTCACCCCGCGAAAAGAACTTTCATCACAGAATCACAGAAGAAGAAGAAGAAGAAGAAGAAGAAGAAGAAGAAGAAGAACATAAAGAGCACACGATGACATCATCATCTGTATCATCTCTGAGATTACTACATAGTCACAAACACGTAGAGTTTATTAAAAACAGCAGTCTGGACACGGAAACCATAGAGTACGCTTTAACCGAACACTTACGGTTGAGTGGAATGTATTGGGGACTGACGGCACACAAATTGTTGGTGATGAATAAAAACAATCAAGAAGACAAAGAAGACAAAGAAGAAGAAGAAGAAATAATGAGCAAAGAGGACGTGATGAAATTCATAAACGAGTGTTACGACGAGAAATCGTCTCTGTTCGCCGGCGCTCCCGGACACGACGGACATTTGTTGTACACTTTAAGCGCGATTCAGATTTTCGTGTTGTATGAATGCGTGCAGGAACAGTTGAGCGAAGAAAGAGCGAAGAAAATATGCACGGCGATTTCAAAGTTACAGAGTAAAGAAGACGGGAGTTTTGCAGGGGATGAGTGGGGAGAAGTGGACACGAGGTTTTCCTACTGCGCGTTTTCCGCGCTGAGCTTATTAGCGCACGGCATGGGAGAGGAGTGTTTTCTCGACGACGGTTTGGAAGCGCTGAAAATAGGAGGTAGCGACGATGAAAAGAAGGAGGATAATCAGGACAAAAATAGGAGCAAAGCTTTAGGAATTATGCGTAAAATAGTCGACGTCGATAAAGGGTGCGAGTTTATAATGAAATGTAGAAACTTTGACGGTGGGTTTGGGTCCACTCCGGGCGGCGAATCTCACGCCGGGCAGATTTTCGTATGCGTAGGCGCGTTGCAGATTTGCAATCAGTTGGATTTATTATACACAGCAGACGACGACGAGGAAGAAGAGAACGACAAGTTAGCGTGGTGGTTAGCCGAACGACAAGTGAAAGTGGGTGGTTTGAACGGACGTCCGGAAAAGTTACCGGACGTGTGTTACTCGTGGTGGGTGTTGTCTTCGCTCGCCGCGCTGAAGAAAAAACACTGGATCGATTTAGATAAGTTGAAAGCGTTTATATTGAGGTGTCAAGACGATATCAGCGGGGGTATTTCGGATCGTCCGGACGATGAACCGGATGTTTATCACACTTTCTTTGGTATCGCTGGATTATCTCTGATGAAACACGAAGGATTAGAAGAAATTGACCCGATTTACGCGTTGCCGGTGAGGAGCGTTCGGAAGATTGGGATCGAAAGCGATTGGTATTAGAGAGAAGCCGGCCCCCTTTTTGTTTCGTGTCGTAAGAATAAATAATAATACGTGTACCTACGGTACAGTATTTTAATTAACGCGCGGCTATGGCCTACTACTAGTACTGCTATTACTATTACTACTATCACTACTATCACGCTACTATTAAAACGAACCCTCCTCTGCCCAGTTCGGTAACGGCAAACACTCAAACGTCCAACTCTCTTTAAAACTATACTTGATGCAGTGTAAATAAATAGCTTCCAAATCGTGCGTCGCGCGACTTCCAAACCAACACACCAACGGGCAATGTGGACACTCGGTGGTATGTTTGATTTTATCCCATTTAAAAGTGTCGTCATTGGTAGCAGCAGCTCTTGCGTCCTCGCGACGAAGACGGTCGTCGTTGAGTGTGAAACTATGGCACATTTTCTGATACTCGTCTTGTAGCTTCGTTTGTCTCGGCGACAATCGGCCGCCGTATACGACATCGTTCGCAATTGGATGTCCGAGTATTTTTAGATGCGCTCGAATTTGGTGCGTTCGCCCGGTTTCTGGAACGCATCGCACTAAGCTTTCGTCCAGTTCTGAAAAGTGTTTGATCAGTGTAAACGACGTCTTGGCTGATTTATATAAAGGAGAAGGTGTTGAAGAATCAGATGGCCACGTGGCGACGTGCGTTTTGCCGCAAAACCCAAGAGGTACTTCACACGTCGTTTCCTTACTGAACAAACCTTTCACTCTCGCGACGTACTCCTTTCGAACTTTATTTGAAACGATTAAATCTGTCGCAATCTTAGCCGCCTTGGACGTTTTTGCCATGAGCAACAACCCAGAAACGTTCCTATCGAGCCTGTGCAAAGGTAACAAAGGAGGAGGAGGAGAAGTATTCTTTTTATCATTCATCTCTGGTAAACGTTGACGCAAGATTTCCACCACTGAATTGTTTCGATACTGTCCGGTTGGATGCACCGGAACAGTTGCCGGCTTTCTCACGGCGACGATATCGTCTACTTCTTCTAAAATTTCAATCTCGTTCTCGGAACAAAGCACCGGCGGCTCGTGTTTGTGCACCAAGTGGCGAACGGTTTGTCCTGGAACCAAGGCTGGAAAATATTCTTTCTCGTCGTCTTCTTTTTTCCTCTTCTTTTTGTGACTCCGAGATACAGAAGATGCGTTTTTATCTTCTACGCGTAACCGTCCATCTTTGAAAGCTTGCGCGTAGTACTCTCTCGGCAAATTCGGAAACTCCTTGTGAAAGATATCAACGATGTTATTCTCTTCTTCATTTTCAACCTCGCACCATCTTCTCTTGACGTTGGCGATGAAATCAAACGCGTACGGTTTGCTCAATCGCAAACCGTTCTGGAAGACGATGTACGTATCGTCTTCATGAACAATGTCGATGCTTTTTACTTCATCTTCTTCTCCTTCTTTTTCATGCATTTTACTTCAACTTATCCATGTACAACTCTTTATTCGTTTCGTATTCTGCCAACTGTTCGTCGTATATCGTCCAAACGCAAAACTTACACTGCGGCGAGGATTGACAACAGTCCTCCGGTCCAGGCATTTCTGGTTTACGCTTCATCGTTCTATTTTCTTCGCACGAGCAAAATCGCCTCGAGCATATCTCGCACAACGCGTTCGGTGGAGGTCTTCGATCGTATTGGTGTAAACGCGTGTCCGTCAACGGATTCCGTTTTTTCCCGGTGTAATATCCAATTTCTTTTTCTAATTCTTCTTTATTACTCTCTGAAGAATACCAAGAACGGCGACAAAAATTATGACGATGATGATTTTGTTGCGTCTTTGTCGTCAGCAGAGAAGAAAGTAGCTTTTGGTAGAGTGGGTGAACAGAAGCAGCAGAAGCAGCGGCAGAGATTATGAGAGAAGAAGAAGAAGAAAGAGTAGTTCCATCCCCCAAGAAGCTTCTTTTGCTCATTCTTGTTTTTTTTTGTGGAGAGAGAGAGAAAAAAGAAAAATACTCGATCGATTGAAAAGCGCTCGTCAAAAAAAGAGCACACTTTAACAACAGAAGAGTACTTTGATGCGTCGAGCGGCGAGAACTTTTCTCTCTTCCACTTCCTCGTCCTCGCGAGGAGGAGGAGGAGGAGGAAGAGCTTTGGTGGATGAGCTCCTCTTCTCGAAAACGAGGAGGAGGATAACAGCGGCGGCGGCGGCGGCTGACGCGGAGGAAACTGAACAACAACAACAACAACAACAACAACAAACGACGACCGAGACGTTTTGCTTGTGCAAACAGGTGAAAATAAACGCAAAAATACGGAAAGATAAAGGACACTGCGTGTACAAGCCAGTCGTCGTCGATGACATCGTGAAGAGCAAGCAGCGAAAGGAAGGATCGCTGGCGAAACGAGCGCACTGGTAAGACGACGAACGACTACTACTACTATTACTCAACGCTTTACTTTACGAACGCGCGCGTTATTCTTTTTTTATCGTAAAACCTCTCGAAAAGCTTTTCTGACTGTCTGACTGTACGTGATAAAAATATAAAATAGGACGACGCTCGACGCTTCGGTGGACGACGCGGTGAGGAAGATGCACGCTATGGATGTCGGAGCGCTGGTTGTGATGGACTTTCATAAGCTCGACGTGGATAAGAGCAAGAAGATCCATTTGGAGGAATTGTACTACTCGCCCAAAAGCAACGCGATAGCCGGTATCGTGAGCGAAAGAGATTATTTGAGAGCGGTGGCGACGAATAGAGTCACAGACTTGACGACGGTGAGAGAGATTATGACACCAGCGGAGGACGAATCGACGGGAGAGAAACGACTCATTTCAGTGGAACCGTATTGTTCTGTTTTAGCTGCGATGCAAGCGATGACAAGTGGTCATTTTAGACACATTCCAGTTATCAATACCGAGTCGCAGACGTTGGAAGGCATCGTTTCGTTGGGCGACGTGGTGAAGGCGTTGATTGCGGAACAGGACGAAGAGATTGACGTCTTGGAAGATTACATCACGAGTGGCGGTAAATAATCAACACGACGATTTACATACATACAAAGCAAACGAGAGAGAGACATCAGAGCAGAGAGATACACTAATTTCTATATAATAACAAATACGAGTTTGAATGTTTTACGCTTTTATCAACATCACAACAGTATGGCACGCGATGCTTCTATTTTCTCCCAAAGAGTCCACCTTTTCGTGCGTCTTCGCTTTGACATTCACCACAGATTCGTGCACGTCCAACAACTTCGCCAAGTTTTTCTTAATCTTTTCTTTGTGCGGCGAAATCTTCGGTCTTTGCGCGATTAATGTGCAATCGATGTTCCCCAACTCGTACCCGGCTTCTTTCATCAATCGAATGGCTTCGTAAATAAACACGTCCGACGTTTGGCCTTTCCATTTCGGATCGTTATCCGGGAACAACTGGCCAATATCCGGCAAACCGAGCGCGCCAGTGATGGCATCTACCACGCAGTGCAACAAAACGTCCCCATCCGAGTGCGCGACGCACCCGCGATCGTGCGGCACTTCGATGCCGCCTAATATCAACTTCAACTCTGGGAATTCCGCAGTGGATTCCAAGCGGTGCAAATCAAACCCGTGTCCGACTCTGTACGGCAGCACCGGCGGTTCCGCAGCCGCTGCTTTGATTTTGTTTCTTATTTTGTTTGTTTTGGTGATGTTTGTGCTGCGTCGTAACTCATTATTCGATCGCGTCGTACAACTCCTTCCCGAAAAATGATGATGGATAGAAGAAGAAGAAGAAGATATCGTTGTTGTTGAAGTCATCATCATCGTCATCGTCTATAATAGTTTGAAAGTATATTATTCTCTGTTAAACTCTGTTTTCTCCTCTCTTTGATGATGATGTTGATGTTGTTGTTATTATTGTGTCTCTCTCAACAACACACGAAATCGTCGTCTAATAGGATGATACGACTCTTATTGATGTTGTTCCTATGTTCTTCAAGAACAACACAAAAGAGACTTTGACGTTCTTTCTTGGTGTGACTTTTTTTGTCTGTCACAAGGAATTTTTCTAGACTGCTAAACCCTAATGGGGGGAGCTAAGGAGCATTTTGGACCAGAAATTCTCTCTAAATTTCGGATATCTCATTTTGAGAAGGAAAAAGGGGGGGAAACCAAATTAAGACGAAGATCTTGCAAAAGTGTGCAATAATCCACACATTTCTTTCTGCGCGCGCACATATCAAACTATTACTAATAAATTTTAAAGAATAATAAAATGTCCACCGGAACTCCGACTTCTTCAGCTGCCGTTGCGGACACCCCTTCCAACTCTCCGTTGCAGCCGGTCATCACCGCCGCTGCGAGAATTAAAGATGTCTCCTTACACGTCTTCTCCCAAAGAAAACCAATGTCAGAAATTCTCGATAGAACGGCGTATTCGAAACCGGCGAGTTTTTCCGACGCCACCAGTCGAATGCAAAAGAACTTGAACTACTTCAAAATTAACTACATGATTGCCACGATGGGGATCTTATCTGCGTTTATTTTGTATCATCCGTCGAGTTTGTTGATTTTGAGCGCAATCTCCGCCGCGTGGGCGTACGTGTTTATGATTCGTCAAGAACCTTTGAAGATTGGCGAACGAGAAGTGTCTTCGAGAGAGAAAATGTTAGGCATGACTGGTTTATCCGCGTTGATTATATTTTTCTTGTCCTCCGCGGGGACGTATATATTCTCCGGGATGGGCGTGGCTTTGTTGGGGATTGGTGCGCACTCTGCGGCGAGAGTGCCGGATGACTTGTTCATCGACGACGCGTCCGAGTCGAACGGGTTCTTTTCGTTTATGATGCCGCCGAGGCCTGGGCAACCTTCTGGCACGATCTAAGTAAGATATATGCGTGTGCGCGTGTGACAGAGTGAGCTGATATCAGTGTATTCAAATACACGCCGCGCAGGTGTATGTTATTACTATGAGAGAAAGAGAGTGAATTATAGAAGAGAACAAGAACGAGAGAATTGAGCGAGAGGAGTGGAAGTAGTACCCCTCTGCGGAAGTGCGCGAATTTACTCTCTCTCTTTCTCGAAGAAGAAGAAGAAGAAGAAGAAGAAGAGATACTATTTAGAAAAAAGAGTTGACGAGATAAAAAGATAAAGAAACATATGAAACTGTTTGTCGATGCGTTATTAGAGTTGCAGATTGGACGATGATGAATATGACAAATCATTGTTATTGTTGTCATTGAAGATCTCTTTCTCTCTCTCGTGCCGAAGGACGACTGTAACACAAATTATTTACCACACACGTTTGAGATTAGGATTTTATTATTATATATGTATATATGTATATATATACATGGACTTATCCATTTAAAACTATTACTATTACATCTATAATTAAATCCCCGGGCCTCTTCGAGCGTTTGCGGCCAAACGCGCGTCTCTTTCCTTTTCGTATTCTCGATACTCGGCTTGTTGCAAAAACGATTGTTGTTCGGTGTACGTGTTTTTGGACTTTCTGTGCATTTCCAACTCCTCGTCAATCTCCTCGTTCGAATCTTTCACTTTCTTCCAATCCATCTTCGTCTTATCTAGCACGCTCATCTTCTTTGATTTCTCAATCTTGGCAATCAAAGCGTCTAAGCCGCTCATTTTTTGTCCTTTTAGATTTTCCTTTTCCTCGGCCGCTTTCGCCTCTTTCGAGCCCTCTTTGTACGTCTTTTCCACCTCCATGACCATCCCGGCAAAGTCTCTTTTCTCGATCACCGCTTTCAAACCACCGTGGTCTTTTATTTTGTGCACTTTTCTGGACGTTTTCGCCGCCTCCATGGCTTCTCTCGCGAGCTTTAATCTCTCGTCTATTTCCTCTTCCACCTCCTGCTCTTCGGCTTCGGCCGCCGGTTCTCCTTCTTCTTTCGTTTTCTTCTTCTTTTTTACCTGTACGGTTTCTGGCGGTTTCTTTTCTCCTTTCTTACTCTTCGTCGTCGACGCAGAAGAGGTCGATAATAATCTAGAGAGGATTCTCTCCGAACTTGTCGGTTTCTCCTCCGCGTCTTTATGTTTCGAGTTCAACTTACACGCCAACTCAGTGGGTGAAATCTGTCGCATCATTTTCATCACGGTCGACAGATTCGAAGAAGAAGAAGCTAATAAGTTATCATTCGTCTTCTCTGTCGTTGCTTTCCGCTTCTTCGTCGTCGTCGTTGTTGCATCCTTTTTGTTCTTTTTCTCTTCTTCTTCTTTATCGTCTTCTTCTTCTTCTTCTTCTTCTTCAGTAGTCGCAGTCATCAACTTCTCAAACATTTCCCGAACTTTCTTCTTCGGTTGAAACTCAAAACTCTCGAAGTCTTCTCTCGAAAGCTCTTTCGCCGTTTTCACCACCTGGTTGTACTCCTCAAACATGATTGATTTTGATTGCTTTTGCGCGTAAAATGTATTATGTTATCACGACGAAAAGCGATTGTTCTATATGAGTATTGGTGTTGTTGTTCTGTTGTTGTTGTTTGTGAGAGCAAATTCTTTCGAAAAAAAAATTTAAGCAAAACTCGTCTGCTTGAAACAACAACTGACTGAGAAATAAGCCACACTTTGAAACTGTTTTCTCTCGTCTCTTTTGTATTTATACATAAAACTCTCTCTCTCTCTTTTCATCATCATCTCTTCTCTGAATAATAAATGAAACAGAAGAAGAAGAAGAAGAAGAAGAGAGACAACACCGTAGTATTACCACCACTGATCGACCCCCAAAACGGCATCGCATCTTTCAGAGCGTCGAGACGAGTGAACTTTGTTCCAGCCAGGTATACTAATCGTGTTGTGTGAATTTACTTTACTCTACTCAAATTGAGAGTTGTAAACTCAAATTCTCTTTAACATCAAAATTGGGGGAAATCAAACACAAAAAGAAATCCACTCATCCTTTTTGTGTGGTAGTTTCTTCTTATTTTCCTTTGTCATCTTCGTCTTCTTCGTTAAGAGACGTTCTTTGTTTTCGAAACAAAGAACCGCGTCGTCGTCGTCGTCGCGTGGCGGGAATTGATGCCAAAAAGAGATCAAATTTTAGTAGAAGTGACTGACACCTTTAACATCACCATAATCAACAACAACAACAAAATATAACAACAAAAAATACAGACGAGCGGAACCGTCGTCAATATTGGGAGGAATGATGACGAACAACAACACCAGTGGTCAAAATGGACGACGGAGAGTAGGAAGAACGATAGTATTGAATGGATTGAATGAGAATAGAGATGGTGATAAGAACAACAAATCATCTCAAAAAGACAACGAAGATACTCGCGCGAACATAAATAAGAAGCGAAAGAAGGAAGAAGAGGAAGAAAAAGAGAAAGGAAACGACTTATATCCTCTTTCCAAGATTCAAATGGAATGGCAAACCGTCTCTAAGATCGGCTCTGGTTTGCAAAATTTAGGCAACACCTGCTTTTTAAACGCGGTTTTGCAGTGCCTCACGTATACGCCAGCTTTGGCAAACTTTTTCTTGAACAACGAACATCAAAAGCATAAAAATTTGAGCTCAGGATTCAACTCGTTGTTCGAGATGGGTAATTTAGTAAAGAACACGTTGATACATTCCAAGAACAAGCATCACGCGGTACCACCGACGGCGTTCGTGAAGAATATTCGCGCGCTGTCGAAGACGTTTAAGAAAGGAAGACAAGAGGATTCCCACGAATTCGCGAGGTGTTTGTTAGATTCCATGCACAAGAGGTGCTGCATGTTAGGCCGGGTGGACGACGGAAGCTCGTCGAATACTCGAAATGGAAAGAAGCTTACTGCGAATGCAATCGATCCAGAGTCGAAAGAGGCGGAAACGACGTTCATTTGGCGCGTATTCGGTGGGCAGTTGCGTTCGTGCGTGACGTGTCAAAGCTGCGGGAGAGAGTCGGCAAAGTTAGATCCGTGCATGGATATGAGTTTAGAGTGCGCGAAGGTGAAATCTTTAGAACAAGCACTTAAGTTGTTCACGCGAGTGGAAGTTCTAGACGGCGATAACAAGTATAGATGCGAAGGGTGCAAGAAGTTATCGCGAGCGAAGAAGCAATTCAGCGTGGATAAAGCTCCAAACGTGTTGCAAATCCAACTGAAGCGTTTCGAGTTTGTTCCTTTCGGGAGAGGGAAGTTATCGCAGTTTATCGAATACCCGTTGGTGTTAGATTTAACATCGTATTTAACCTCAATTTTGAAAATTAACGAAGGTCGCCGCGGGAAGAAGAGGAGTAAAAGTGCTAATAACGCCGTTCTCGATGATATTATGGGTGGTAGTAGCACGGAGAAAGCTTTTTCATCGTCGTCCTCGGTGTACGATTTGATTGGTGTTTTAGTCCACGCGGGAAGTTCCATGAACTCTGGTCATTATTATTCTTACGTCAAAGCGCAAAATGGATTCTGGTTTGAGATGGACGACGAATCCGTCACGAATGTTTCCGAAAAGACCGTTTTGAGACAAAAGGCGTACCTTCTCTTTTACTCTTTACGCAACGCTCCGGGGACGATGACGACGAGGAAAACAAACACTGGAAACGTGGATAAAAATCGAATGGACGAACTCACGAGAGATTTCCAAGCGAAGAAAAGAAAGCTCGATGAAGAAAGAGAGAAGGAGAAGAAGGTGATGACGAGGAAAAGCAAACGAGATAAAAATATCAGCAATAGCCCTAGCAGCAGCGAAGAAGACGAAAGAAAAGACGAGGAAGAAGAAGAAGAAGACGTAGTTACGGTGATATCGGCGAGAAGAAACGGGAAGCGAGGCGCCGGGCGCTCAGCCGGGAAGAATTCTCGCGACGTGGTAAAATCAAAACTCTTCAAGCAAAATAGAAGCGGATCAAAGTCACCTGATTTCGGCATCGGCAAGCAAAGAAGACGCAGTAAACGAGCATCGTATAGCGACGACGACGACGACGAAGGATACGACGAGGAAGGAGATAAGGAAAATAAGAGGGATAAAGGAAACATGATAAAGACATTCTTGAAATCACGAGCGCAAAGAGATAAAAATACTCGAGGTTGGAACGACGACGACGACGACGATAATAATAAAAGTCGCGCGATGGGAATGCGCCAGCAAGTTAGTACATCTCAGAAAAAGAACGTTAAAAAGTCTCGCGGGTATGACGAGCTCGACGAAGAGTACGATAGAGGGAAAATTGCGAAACATCTTCGAAGGCGCGAACAGAAAATGCCGGCGAGACCGACGAAAGCGCCGTCGAGATCGGCAGGAGGAAACGCGTTTCAAAGAAAACAAGGGCGAAAACAGCGTAAGTGATATAGTGCTAGTGTGTTGTGTTCATACGACAGAGTGTTTATTTCTTCTTGAAAGTACCCACAGCACTTAAGTTTTAAGACTTCTTCTTATTTATTCTCTTCGCCGAAAGCATCGTTCTCTTCCGAGATGAACAGACGAAGAACATCCGTCAACGTAATAACGTCGAGAGGCTTTCCAGCATTCAGTTTCGGTTTTTCGACGACCACCCACACGCGGTGAACGTACGTAAGCGCGTTCAAAACATCAGAGATCGTCGCCGACACTCCCACGGTCTGTAAAAATATTTCGTCTTTTTCGATTGCTTTATCCCGTCGATCGACCGCGGTTGGACTGTCTTCGTTCATCTTTTGGAAGAACGCGTGACTCACGTGCTGACTCTCGATATGCGAGTACCCGCCGTAACTCGTGCGATGAGACAATGCCAAGAATTCTGCGATCGGTAACCCCAAAATAGAGACGTGATCTTTCGTCACGCGTCTGAGATCGGATGCTGAAAAGTTCGCGATTAACACATCTTCGTACACGACGCCGACACACGAGATATCTCGATCGCGCAGTTTTTTCAGAACATTGATCGTAAGTTCGTGCGGCTCGACGCAACAGAGACCGAGCGCTCTTTCCGAGGAGCAAAAACCGCAATCTTGGACTGTTAATCTCGATAACTCTTTAAAAACACCTTGTTCGTTCTTCATTTGCAAAAACTTGATGATGTCGGATTGCGAGATTATGCGATGTATCTCCCCGTGCGGGTCGAAGACGCCGAGTCTGTGCACTAAATGGTGTTGGTTCGCCAAGAAATTCTCCATCGCTTCCAGAATCGACAACTCTTTCGCGTACGGTTCAAAGACTAAATCCACGTCGCTGAGATTGCCGATTTGAATAATCTTCTTCGAGAAGACTTCAGGCGCTACTTTTCGTAACAACGACATCGCTTGCAACATGTTGATTGGATCTTCCATCTTCTCCAACTTTTTCTCGTCTTCGAAAGCTTCCACGAGAGGATCGATCACGTCCGAGACGCTGAAAAAACCCAAACACGTCGCTCTTTCGTCTTCACGATTCAACCCGACATTTTGCACCAAAACTGGCGCCGATAAAACGTTGTATCTCTTCAACGTGTTGAGCGCCGTCTCGCACGTATCGTCGTGTCCAAGAGAAACGACGAAAGACCCCGCTCCTGCTAAACTTCCTTGTTTCGCGCGATCGATCTGCGACAGCATCGAACGCAACGTCGTCGACGCGAGAACGGATCGGATGTGTCCGACGTCTCGTCGTCTTTGCGGCGTTGTCGTGGTTTCGTTCTTCTTCGTCGTCATCGATCGATCGATTCTTTTTTTGTCCTAAACAACTCTTTGCTTATTTTTTGCGCGTATTTTTGTGTGGTGGTGAAAAAATGGACTGAAATCACCTTTTTTTGTTTTTTGAGAAAAAGTTCGAGATACAAAATTTTCCTCAGAAGAAGAAGAAGAAGAAGAAGAAGAAGAAGAACTTTGACAACAACAACTTACTAATAATAATAATATAATCAAATGTCGAACTCTCAATCGTCTCTTCCCTCCTCGTCTTCATCGTCCTCGTCTTCATTCAAACAGCTCATGCAGCACCCGCAAGCGCTGAAAATTTTAGGATGCGTCGTCGGCGTCGTCGGATCTTTACTCGTGTACGGTTTATTGCAAGAACGAATCATGACTCGACCGTACGAAACGGACGGAGAAAACGAAGAGTATTTTAAGTTCTCCGTGTTTTTAGTATTATCGAACAGACTTTTGTCCTGTTTAATGGCGATGGGGATTTTGGCGTATTCGAGAGGGAACGTGCAACCTGTCGCGGGTATTCATCGATACTGCGCGGTCAGTTTATCCAACGTCATCGCGACGTATTGTCAATACGAAGCGTTGAAATACGTCTCGTTTCCGGTACAAACTTTAGGGAAGTGCGCGAAGATGATTCCGGTGATGATTTGGGGATATTTAATTAATCAGAGACGGTACGTCATGCAAGATTATTTCATCGCCGCAGGCGTGACGTTAGGATGCACGATGTTTGCTTTGTACGGGGACGTGTCTTCGAGCGCGGCGAAACATCACGGGAAAGGTGGGAAAGATACGAGCATGTACGGCGTCGGGTTGATGTTGGGATACCTCGGTTTCGACGGGTTCACGTCCACGTTTCAAGATAAGTTGTTCAAAGGGTACCAGATGGAAACGTATAATCAAATGCTGTGGGTGAATTTATGTTCGGCATCTATTAGTGCTTTGTGGTTGTTTTCGGATTCGGCGTTTTTCGACGCGGTGGCGTTTGTCGGGAGACACCCGGCGGTGTTGCAAGATATTTGCACTTTGAGCGTCGCCGCAATGTTAGGACAGTTGTGCATCTTGTACACGATTCGTGAATTCGGGGCGTTGCTGTTCGCGACAATCATGACGACCAGACAGTTCTTGTCTATTCTGTTGTCGTGCTTGATTTTTATGCACCCGTTGACGTTCATGCAATGGCTCGGGACCGCGATGGTTTTCGGATCGTTGTATTACCAAGCGTATTTGAAAAATCAGCGAGCGACGAGCGTGGCGACGGTGAGTGAGATGCGCGAGCCGTCCGCATCTGGTGCGGAGACCGGAGAAAAGAACGCCACCGTGTGAGGCTCTTCTAGTTTTTGGGGACGACGACGACGACGAAGAAAGGAAAGCTTCTTCAAATGTATAACTTTTTTTAAAAGAAAGTTTTAAAACTAACTAAATTACCACCAATTTTTTATTAAAGACGCGTCGGTAACCCGGATTTCGCCATATCTTCTTTGCATTCCTTCACAGTCACTTCGTCTCTGTGAAAGATTCCAGCCGCGAGCGCCGCCGAACACGCCGGAACGGCTCCGAAAACTTCAGAAAAGTGCCTCGGGTGTCCGGCGCCGGAGGAGGCGATGACGGGGATCTTCACCGCGTCCGCAACCATTTTCACGAGCTCGTGGTCGAAACCGTTACCTTGTCCGTCTTCGTCTATGCAGTTCAAAAGAATTTCACCCGCGCCTAACTTTTCCATCGCAATGGCTAACTCGTACGCGCCAATATCGCGTCCTTCTCTCCCACCTTTGATGGTGCACTGAAACCAGCAATATTTCTCGCCGTTTGGTCCTAATTTTCGTTTGGTTTCTATGCACTTGTTCTTTGTGTTTTTCGGGTCGGTTTCGTACTTGCGTCTCGGGTCGATGGATATCACGACGGCTTGAGACCCATATCGATTGGAAATGGTTTCAATAGAACTCGTTCCATCGCCCTGTTCGTTGTTGGCGTAAAACTTCTCCGCGACTTCCACGGCGTCGCTTCCGATGGACACCTTATCGGCGCCCGAGGCAAAATACGCCGAGGCGACTTCTAAAGAAGAGTAATGTTTACCGTTCGAGTCGGTAAAATCGCGAATACCGCCGCCGACGGTTAAAGGCACAAACACGGTTTCGCTGGAGAGTTTCAAAACGTCAATCATCGGCGCGTCCTTCAACGGCGTGTCGCGGTACCCGGTAATGTTCAGAAAACTCACCTCATCGGCGCCCATGTCGAAGTATTTCTTCGCGAGTTCGACGGGTTTACCCAAGTTACGAACGTCGCCGCTCTCTCCTTCGCTTTTTTCTCTCACGTCGTACGAGTCGCCTTTGGTGACGACCAAATCGCCGGCGTCGTTGCTGCGCACGTCCAAGCACGCGATGACGCGCTTAGCCAACCCTTTCCGCACGGCATCCGAGCTCGCCGAGGACGGCAACGCCGAGGACGTTTCCATTTCGCTCTTACCGCCGGAAAGAAACTGGTCGAAAATCTTTAAACCAGTGAAGCCAGACTTTTCCGGGTGGAACTGCGTCGCCATGACGTTTCCTTTCTGCACGGCTGAAATGAACGGTTCGCTCCCGTAATCGCACGTCGATAAAACCCAATCCTTGTTGTTTTCGTTCGGCAACGCTCGATACGAGTGCACGAAATATACTCTCTCGGAAACCGAAGCAGATGATGGATCATCTTTTTGTAAATCTATCAAGTACGATTCTCTTTTGACTTCGTTCACGTTCCATCCAATGTGCGGCACGATTAAATCGTCTCCCGTGAACTTGGTCACCGTCCCGGGAATCAGACCCAAACCTTCTACGCCTCCCGACTCTTCGCTCCCATCGAACAGTAGCTGTAAGCCCAAACACACACCCATGAATGGTTTCGTTCCATCCAAAACGTATTCTCTCAAAGGTTCGATTAACTTTCTCTCGCGCAAAATGTCCATGGCGGACCCGTAGGCGCCGACGCCAGGGAAGACCAGTTTCTTCGCCGCGAGGATATCTTCCGGAGATTTGATATCTTTGACCGTGTACCCGAGCTTTTGCATCGCGTTTCGAACGGAACGAACGTTTCCAGCACCGTAATCTAAAAGCGACACTTCGCCTTTACTCGCCGAAGCAGCGTTGGCGCGAAGAGTCAGAGACTTTCTTTTGTTTCTGCTGCTGCTCCTGTTGTTGTTGCTGTTATGAAATAATATGCGTCTACTATTGAAATCATCACTCGTCGTCATCATTCCTCGTCTTCCTAGCATAACTCTCGATGTGGTCGTAGCCGTGCCGTTGCTGCTACTTCTACTAGAATTATATACTATTGGTGATGACGTCGTTGATGATGTTGGTGTTGTTCTTGCTGTTGTTGTTGTTGTCATCATCATAACTTTCACTTTTTTTTATCCACTTTTACGAGAGTAAATGTTCGGACGATGATGACTGCTGCTGGTGCGTTTAATAATGTCGAGCAGAAGAAGAAGAAGGAGAAGATGATATAATAAAGAAGAATTAGAAATGATGAGTTCTTTCACGACGTCTAAAGTCTTTTGTCTTCTTCTGAATAATACTAATACTATATTATTATCTGAGAATATAATGACGACGAGTTGTAAAGGCAGAAGAGATTGAGCCCTTTCTGCTCTGATTGAGAAGAAATTTTTGAAGCCGCCAAAAAAAACATTTCAGAGAGAATCACTTTCTCCTATAAAATCATCCTATTCACTTATTAAGCACACTTATTAAGCGCTCTCGTCATCATCATCATCATCTTATTAAAAAGAAGACAAAGTTTTAAAAGAGGAGAAGATGCCTCGCGCGACAAAATCAGCCGGCTTGAACGCCAAAGCGAAGAGAAAGGAGAGAAGAGAGGAGAAATTTAATAACAAAGGAGGAGGGGGAGAAGGTGGAGCCGCCACCACGGGAAAAACTTTCGAGGACGAGGAAGGAGGAAACAAGCAAAAGAAGAAGCATAAAGGGAATCAACACGAAGACAAGGATAACAATAAAAAGTCGAAGAATACCTCATCATCTTTCAAGAGTTCGAACGCAAGTAATGGTAATGGGGATAAAAAAGCGTGGAAGAGCGGCGGAATTGGTGGTGGAAGCGGCGGCTTCAAGAAGACAGCCTCCTCTCAACAACAACAACAACAACAAACACAATCGCAATCGCAAAAGCAAGGCTTTGCAAAGCCAAACTTTCAGCTCATCGAAGAGTTAGTGTTGATTTTTGAAAAGCTCAGGCAAACGAAAGATTCTTCCAAATCCAAAAACGGCGGCGGCAACCGCGGGAAAGGTAAACGCGCAGGCGACGACGACGACGACGACGACAGCGATAACGACAACAACAGTCGCGACGCGGGTAAGAAGAAGGAATACGCAACACTCATTTACTCGAAAACCAAAGGCAAGATTCCTGAAATTGCAAACAATCACAAAGGCTCGAGAATAGTCCAAAGTCTGTTGAAATACGGCACGGAAGAGCAAATAAACTCGGTATTTGCCGAATGCGCGCCGAAACTAGCCATCTTAGCGAAATCTTTGTACGGGAACTTCCTCATTCGGAAGCTCATCGAAAAGACTAAGAAAGAAGATTATCCGCAACTGTTACAAAACGTCAAAGGTCAAGTAACTTCGCTAGCGCGACACCCAGTTGGAAGTCAAATATTAGAGCATCTGTATCACTCCGCGAAGGGCGAACAACGCGCGCAAATGCAGGCTGAATTCTACGGTGGCGAATTTGTACACTTTTCAAACGCGAGTTCAATGACGAAAAAAGACGGTAAAAACGCCAACAAAGAACCGCCGACTTTAAAGGACATTCTGTTGCAAAAACCAGCCATGCAGAGACAAAATACGTTGAAAAACATATCGAGATCAATCCTTCCGATTCTGGAGAAAGGTTTAGTATCGCCGCTCATCGTCCATAAAGTTTTAAAAGAATATCTCCTGGTCGGTGGTGCAAGTTTACGCGCCGAGGCGGCAAATTCTATCGCCGCACCGGCGTTTCTTCGATTGTTCCACACCAGGGAAGGTGCCACGGCAACGAACGTGATGCTTTCGTACGCCGGCGCGAAACAACGAAAGCAAGTCTTGAAAGCTTTGAAAACGCAAGTGTGGAGAGTATCCCAAGACGAGTGCGCACATTCGACTATAATGACATTAATTGACTGCGTGGATGATACGAATATGCTCAATAAAATCATCTTACAGGAGCTCAAAAGCGAAGATATCGCGGGAATCGTCTGCGAACACAAATTCGGGAAACGCGTGATACTGCATTTACTTCGTCCGCGTTTGAATAAATACTCGCCACCAAACTTACAGATGATGATGCTCAGTCCGGAGGAGATACATCAATCTGTTGAAGCGGCGAAAGCGTTGGTGAAAACGCTGCAAAAGCAGCAGAAAAAAATTAACCGACACGATAACGACGGTGACGACGGCGAGGAAGAAATCGAGGACGACGAGATCTTGAAAGATAGCAGTAACAAGAAATCGGAAGTTAACAAAAGAAAACTGAGCAGTGATGGTGGTAGTGATTCCGAGGAAGACGAGGAGGAAGCCGAAGGAGCGGATGTTAACTTTGGCGTTGCCAAGAAGAGCGAGCAACAGAGACGATTGGAAGTTTTTAAGCAATATGGATTCGCCGAGGCGTTGGTGAAATCGTGCCAAGACAACATCGACCGAATGCTCCGGTCGAAAGAATCCGGAGATGTTCTGTACGAAGTCATCATCGGGGGATTGGACGATGTCGTGCATGAGTCTTGTGGCGAAGGAAAAATGAACGCGTTCTACGAGCGCATCGCGGAGGTTGTCACCGAGTCCGTCAAAAGCGCAAAAGCCGACGAGGAGGATAACTTATTGGAAAACTTCTTTTCGACGAGACTTTTGCGCCGCGCGGCGCAAGATTGTCCTCGTTTCGCCAAAGTGTTGTTTGACTCTTCTATATGCGCATCTTCGTCCTTACAAAAGAAGTGGCTTTCTATGCCGCACGCGGAAAAAATCATCGCAGGCGTGTTATCGTGTCCGGACGAGAAGTTCGTTACGGAGGCTAAAGCGAAGATGGGGGCGGATGCCGATGCAATACTCGCTAAAGTGATTGCTAAAAAAGAGAAGCATCGTGATAATGCTGCGAAAGGGAAAGCATAAGGAGGAGGACTTTATTGGATGCACACATATATATACATATATATGTTCCTATGTTGGTGTGTCGGATTAAGCATATTCCATATGTCACTCAGTTTGAACTTAGGTTTTGCGCAAGATATACTACCAGGGTACTTACTAAATACTATTCGATTACTTATAATATATCAATCGTATCCAGCAAGCATCGGCGTAATTTTCGCGTATAGCCACGCGTGCGATTCAGCGAGCTGATTTCGCAGACCCTCCCGAATCTCTTCACGGGTATACCTTGCCGAAAAGTGAATCAACAAAATATTTTCGCATTCGCGGAAACGGTCCGCGTTTTCGGCTATGTCTCTTACGTGCGTGTGACCGAATCGTTTCGCGTCTGCAGGTGAGACGTCGTCGTTGACAAAAGTGCACTCGAGACACACTAATCGCGACTTCAAACCTTCCTGAATAACTTCCTGAGGAGAAGAGTGTAAAAACTCCATCGTCGTATCTCCCGTAAACATAATTTCCGGTACGGTCACCGTATCGGTAATTTCCACGCCGTCATCTTTTAAAGCTTTTATTTCACTTCCTTTCAGCGATAAATATTCATCTTTCAACTTTTGCTTCGTCGAAAGAATAACATACCCTTGACTCGCAATGGGGTGCACGGTTTCAAACG
>JACLAB010007556.1_pt1 | contig 61565 bp, 57 predicted proteins | sample 8027921 | NCBI WGS metagenome assembly JACLAB01 (sample SAMN15725117, study PRJNA655200) | protist metagenome | isolation source: fluorescence activated cell sorting (FACS) single amplified genomes of... | place: USA: West Boothbay Harbor, Gulf of Maine | collected 2000-07-19 | reverse complement strand
CTTTCGTATGAAACTACGTATTGCGCGTCATTCGACGTTGCAGCAGAAATTCTGATACTGTCGTTTTCTTCAAGATAAATTGCAGTATCTTTTGATAAAACAATAAGCGTAGTTTTTGCAATACAATCTACGTCATAGGCTAAATAGTGACTAGTGCCATTATTATTAAAAGCTACTCGCACAGTAGTATCGTTTGTTCCATCAACATTTGAAATCATGATACAATTTACTTTGTACACATAATTCGAACCTGTCGCGTTTGTTAAAACTGCAGAAAGCGATGTGCCAACAGCGCCGCTTACTGTATTCCCGTAAATTTGAGCAACGTTTACTATATTTGGTGCTGCCATGTCTTACTCCCTAAGTGTTTCGTATTTAAATACGTAGTCTAACCCAGCTCCACTGTTTAAACCCATAAATATTGATTCGTTATATTGTAAATATATAGGCGTGGATTCATCTATTACAACAAGAGCTGTTTTATGCGGAATCCACGTATTATAAAATATATGCCCACCACTTCCGAAATAAGCATATGCTTGAATATCTGTGGCATTAGAGCTGTTATTAGCAAGAATCAAACTTTTTAAAAGCCAAGTTTCGTTACCAGTCGACACGTTATGTTGTAATAAGCCACCGCTACCAATTATAGCAGTCCCTGAAATCATTTTTCCAACTACAGTGCCTACATTTACTAAATTGCATTGTCCCATGATACTATCCTATCCAAAAATCATAGCCATTGCAATAGCAATGCCAGTTCCACCAGCGTCGGCACCTTGAGATCCAGTATAACCAATGTTACCTTTAGATCCAGTATAGCCAGTAGCTCCACGCGATCCAGTATAACCCTGAACTCCGCGTGATCCAGTATAACCAATGTTACCTTTAGATCCAGTATAGCCAGTAGCTCCCCGCGATCCAGTGTAACCTATAACACCTCGAGATCCAGTATATCCGATAACACCTTGAGATCCAGTATATCCGATAACACCTTGTGATCCTGTATAACCTCTAGATCCAGTGTAACCGATATCACCTTTAGATCCAGTATAGCCAGTAGCTCCACGCGATCCAGTGTAACCGATATCACCTTTAGATCCTGTGTAACCTCTGGGGCCTTGTGCTCCAGTTACACCGTCATGAGCAAAATACATAGAAAGTTTACTATGAACACCCGCACTCGAGCTCGATGAATTTCTTACGTTAAATTCGTCTCCAATAGATCCAGATAATAGTTGTCCAGTTAACGAAGCCAAAGTGGTGCCAGCAGTTTGAGTAAAACTTGGCATGCCAGTGGAGCTACCATTTTTATAAACTTGCCAGGTAATAGTTTGGCCTGGCGGTGCTAAACATGAAATCACTACGGTAGTAAGATTACAGTCAAGGCCCAGCGGTGGAGAACGACCACTAAAATCATCACCATCACCATAGCAAAACCAGCCATTTGGCGGGAACGATCCAATGCGATCGCCGTGTATATTAAAGAAGCCACCGCCAGAGCCGTTTGCCCCAGCATTACCAGCGACACCTTGTGATCCGACAAATCCAGTAGTACCTTTAGATCCGACAAATCCAATATCACCTTTAGATCCAGTATATCCGATAACTCCACGCGATCCAGTGTAACCTCTAGATCCAGTGTAACCGATATCACCTTTAGATCCAGTATAGCCAATATCACCTTGGGATCCAGTATAACCAGCAAATTGTCCAGCATCTGTCCAAGCAGATCCAGTCCAAACATACAAATTACCACTTGCAGTAACAATGTAAGCATCACCAGCAGAGTTGCCAGCCGCAGGTAGAGCACCAACAGTAGCTACTGTCCCCTGAATAGCAATTGATGTACCATCAGATCCTCTTGATCCAGTGTAACCTTTAGATCCAGTGTATCCAATTACAGTTGATGCTGAGCCCGTGTATCCAATTACAGTTGATGCTGAGCCCGTGTATCCGATATCACCTTGAGATCCAGTATAGCCAATATCACCTTGGGATCCAGTATATCCGATAACACCTTGGGATCCAGCATATCCGATATCACCTATAGATCCAGTATAACCAATAATACCTTGAGATCCAGTGTAACCGATATCACCTTGGGATCCAGTGTAACCTATAACACCTTGGGATCCTGTGTAACCTTTAGATCCAGTATATCCGATAATACCTTGTGATCCGACAAATCCAGTATCACCTCTAGATCCAGCATAGCCAATAACACCTTGTGATCCAGTATATCCGATAATACCTTGGGATCCTGTGTAACCTATAACACCTTGAGATCCAGTGTAGCCTTGATCACCGACAACAGCTGGAATAAATTGAACTATAAAATATTCTGCATCTGATATTGATAATCCACCACCAGCAGTGGCTATTGTAGCTACAAACACATCACCTGTTAGTGCAAATGTAGTACTAACACTGAAAGCTGCAAATTCTCCTGTCAAATCAGCTGGAGTGAATAGTAGTGTCCCTTTCATGATATTAGAACCGTAGTTATCTAATCCAGAGAAATAACCTGATAAATTATTTCCGTCAGCGTCAATTTTATTAATACCAATTTGAGTAGAAGATCCCAATGCTGCGTTGTTGAATCTTATTTCTCCCGTAAGAGCTCCAGTTACTGTTATATTGTTATCATAAGCGTAACGTATACCTTGAACGTTTGACGATCCTGTGTAACCAACAATTCCCTGAGATCCAGAGTATCCAATATCTCCAGTAGATCCAACATAACCTAAACTACCGCGGGATCCAGTAAACCCAGCTCCTTTAGATCCAGTATAACCTTGAGATCCAGTGTATCCTAAATTTGGCTCCACTGACCAAGATGTCGATGTACTATCGTAAGAATATTCGATTCCGTTTGCAGAATAAATATCATTGTGGTTAGGGTTTATTGGAAAATTAAGTATAGCCATTTATGCGCTCTTTCCTAAAATATTTCGTTCGGGATCAAACTCTACGAATACACCAGACACCGATTTATCCCATGTAGCTTCTGAATACCCTGTAATCAAAAATGACGATCCGTTGTTATCGATACTATACGAAAAGTCTGCTGATCCAGATCCAATTTGATATTTACTCCAACCTGCGTAATTGCCAAATCCGTCTGAGTCAAAATCAAATATGCCCAAACCCATATCTTTTAAACCATACGTAATAGAGTTATCAGCAAAAGTACCAGCAGTATTACACACAATAGCTACTCTTCCATCAGGTAATAGTGTACTTGGTTTACCGTTCTGATCTATTTCTTCAGAAGTTTCAGATCCAATTTGGAATCCTTTACTCCAGCTATCGGTATCGTAATTGAATGTAATTACTCCAATATCTTCTGATCCAAAAGTTGTTGAATTATTTACTGATCCAAATGAAGTATAAACTAATGCTAAAGTGTTCGGAATCTTTGGGTGCAAATCATGTAAATTCATTGCTTTATCGTTGAAGCCAGATCCTTGGTTATAATATTCTGCCGCCCAAGCGTTAGGATCAAATATGCCAAGGAATAAATCGTAACCTCCAAACAAAGGAGTGTCTGAGTCAGAAGAACCAATATCTGTTGCGAGTTGACCTGTTGTTCTTCCACAAAAAGCGATGTGGCCATTTTTAGAACCACCAGTTCCCGCTGCAGTTTGAATATAGAATGGATGGCCTGAAGAATTAATTGTAAATCTTAAAACATCGCCAGTATCAACTGTGATTATAGGATTATTCGCAGAACCATTTATTGCGCCATTTCTATCGGTACCACTCATTTGATAAGCTGCAGAACCATTTGCTGTCACTGAAATATTATGAGTAACAATACTTGATTGAGTATTTGTTACAACTATTTGACCACCCATAACAGAGTGTAATCCACATTGATAGTAATATGTTCCAGGTACAGTAGGAGTCCATTCCACTGTGCCATTTTGTCGACCTTGGCCAACAGCTGCCGGTTCAGTTACTAAGAGAGACGTGCCTGCGAGTTCAGTAATTCCATAAATTTCTTCGTCCAAAGCAGTTCCAGCTTGCCAGAATCTAAATTGTTCTGAAGCGATATTCCATTGAAATAATTGATAATCATACACACCAGCTTCACCAGAATTCGTATGAGCAATATTGCCAGAAACTTGGCCACCAAGATAATAGTACTCTTGATCTCTAGATTTAATTACGTCGTATGAAAAAATGTTTCCGTCATCAGCTGTAGCATCACCGACAGTAGATACTTGGTGAATCTTAAAGAAATCTTCGCCAACCCGGTGAACAATTTTACCTTCTTGAGATTCTTTAATATACTGCGCTGTGTTTTTAAAATCTTGCAAATCTTTTTGATCAACAATAGCCATAAATCCTGTAAACAATCCATTCGCGCCGTATGAACCATTATATTCAATCGCTACAGTATTATCAACATTAGTACTAAGACCAGTAGATAGTGTTGTTTTTTGTATAGATGACAAAGATAAATCTGGGAACGAAGAACTATCAGCTGGCCAAGTTCCAGCAGCTGTAAGATAAGCACCTGTAGAATCATAGTAATAAGCGTTCGACGTGGAGACTGAAGTATGATATACTCCTGTTCCGAATCCATCTTTCCACAATCTAAATAGCACTGCATCTGTACCAACTGAGTGCGAAGATGATTTTCCTACAGTTACAAAATTTCTGTCGTGACCGTCCCAAACTGTCGACTTATTGATTTCATCTGCACCCATATGACCTAACGTGTTCATCCAAGTTATGGATCCATCATCATCGTTAATAGCCATAAAGAACGTATCTTTACCCATAAGAATATCAGCACTATAATCTGGATGTATTGCATCGCTATCAAGATTGAAACCAGTGCCACCTATAATACAAGAAACATGGCCATTGTGGAAGAAGTTTTCTTCGTTTTTCCACCAATCTCTTCTATCAGAATCTTCTACTACTAATGAAGTAAATGATTCTAACTCACCATAATGCGCTTGGTATGTATTAAACCACCGCAAAGTTGTGTTGTGCACAGCTACTGAAGTATCTTCTTTGTATATAGTCCATTTACTAGCTATCGGGTCAGTTCTTCTCATAGCGTAATTAGGATCAACATAGTCAGCAACACCAGGACTAAGCTCACGTTTACCAATAGCTATAATGTCATACTTATCACTATCTGGATAATATTTGAGTACATCTATATCTTCATAAGAATTTTCATAGCGATCCCAATCAGTTGCGCTATTTGTTGCAATGCCAGAAGCTTCTGTGAAACTTTGAATATAATGTATAAGATCGCTAGTTAATACATTGCCATAGCCCCAAACTGGAAGTCTATAATTACCAGATGTTTCAGATCCTACGAAGAAGAAGTCACCAGTTCCTGGTTTGCCTTCTTTAATTCTTTTAATATGTAAATCGCGAGATCCTTCAGCGTATGTCAATCCATCTGTAGATTTAGAAACAGTAATGTTACCGTTTAGATCAGAAAGGAATATAAGCCCAGCCTGTTTAGCATCTGAATCTGCATCTACGTTATTTTCTAGAAATCCTACGATGTATTCGGTATTACCATTTGTTACTACGCAGTGATCAGTGACGGCATTAATATTTGTACCTTGATATAAACCGTAAGACCAGTCTACCGTGTTATCGGCTAAATTGATTTTATTTAAATATCCTTGAATCTTTCCAGTTGAATTCTTAGTCCAGCCAGATGTAACAGCGTATCTGTTATTCAGAATATCGATTGAATTTATATTAGTTGATTCTGCACCAACATCGAAATATAAATTATCAGTTAAAATATAATCTTTATCGTAACTTGCCAACACCGGCCGACCGTTTATATTATCTTCTCCGACAACATAAAATTTGCCACTTGCAGAATCTCTTGCAATATCTAAGAATGCCATATCGGCCGAGTCACTTGATTGGTGTAAATTTCTACCCCAGCCATGAACCCATTGATCGCCCGGCTTAGCTAACTCTCCTTTTGAATAACCTGACATCACAATTTTATTATTAATTTTATCTTCAATAATACCTGTAATAAAGTTATCGCCTGTGCCACCCCATGTGTAACTTACTGATTTATTTTCGTTATCAACAATAGTGAGAAGTAAGTCACCAGTGTTTGTAGCTCCAAGAGTTTCAGGGTGCGCTTCAAGTCTACCACAAAGAGCTTTTCGGCCGTCTTCGAGATATATCCCTTGGAAATAATATTCCTCAGAAGATCCTGTATTTACTTCGCTTTTATTAAAGAATTGCGGTGAAGCTGTTTCCCATTGCATGACAGAAGTATTAGTTGGAATGCCTTCAGGCTCTAGTCCAGTGTCATATGCTATTGTTCCACTTGGATGATCGTACCTCAAATGCCCTGATTGCAATGCCTTTCGAGTAACAAAACTTCCAGAAGCTCCGTCGTACGACATATGGTCATAACCATCAAAAGAACCACCAGCCAAATCAAAGCTGTACAAACCTCTACCTGCGTAATTTCCAGCTGCTCCATCTACGCCTGAAACTAAGGTGAAGAATTTTGTAGTATTTGCGTTATATTTAAATCCATGTATTCTTAAATATTCGTCTGAATCGTTGGTAACTATATTGCCTTCAAACGTAATTGCACCACCAGAGTCAATTTCATTCTCTGCACTGAATAATTGAACTCCACCTTGAATACCACTCGATGCAGCAATATATAAGCGAGTAGCAACACTCGTTATATAACAATCAGGTTTATGTGGAAGACCATGAAACTGAAATGGTAGATCATATTTAACTAATGTACCAGGAGAAATAGTATTAGCGTCGGTGAAAGCAAAAATTTGTTGATCAAAAGTTCCATCTAAATCTGTAACAACGATTTCTCCGTTCATGCCATTATGGAGTGCACATACATAATGAACTGTGCCCGCCGCGGTTGGAGTGAACGTAAGTGTAGATCCACCAGATCCACCGCCAGTTGCTCCAGCTACGTTATGGCTTGAAGGCGATGGTGCGATCGATGTGTTTGTTCGTATCCACATTGGGTGAGCAAGATACTGTGAATTTTCAAAGGTGAGCGTGTCGCCAACTTTCATGTATATTGTTGGCTGGTTTCTTTCTGCGTGCGCGCCTTCTCTATCATTTCCAGTGATAGCATAGACGACACCACCACCGACAATATCCGTCACTTCTTGAGTGTAGCTTCTAGCTATAGCGTCAGTTACAACTGGGATATAGACCTTTGAACCAAAAGTATGACCAGTAGATGCTCTAAATGCGTATGAACTTTGTGTGCCTTCAGCGTTTCCATTGCCCCCAGGATATGGCGCAAAATCTGCATCTGCTATTTGAGATGCTCCGTAATTAACTTCTGCAGTGAATGAACCAGAGCTAGACGTATAAGTTCTAGAAAATAGATTCCAACCACTTGCACCAGCATCGCTAAGATAGAAAGCGTGAATTCTATTAGAACCACCTCTGATAATACCACCAGGCAGATAGTTAACGCCTGCAACGTTAGGAAGTGTCACGTCGTTGTGAGAGTTGTGTGCTCCACCGACAGAAGGTGTGTGAATTCTAGCTAGAGGAACTGAATAAGAGTTACCTCCAGATTTAGCAAGAATATTAATCAAATATCCGTATTGTTTATCAGCGGGTCTAATATAACCATCAGCATCAAAAACAATACGACCATCGTCGTATTTAGAATAATTTGAAGGCAAGTGTTTGTGGTATTGATAAAAATCCCAATCGCCTCCTGCTGTTTGACTGTACATTCTATCCCAATAGAAAGCATCGTCATTAGCTGTACCTGAAGAAGTGACTTGTCCGTTATCGCCGTATGTGCCAATATGAGCAAAAAAGAAAGCATCATCTTCGCTTAAGTTTGTAATATCGTTAACACCAGGACCAATTCTTTGAATGCATCCACCGTGATATCGTAGTGTTCCATTGTCGTGCGAATCATCAATAAATGTTATAGTGCCATCTAATTCAACTCGAGAAGCATCACTCGATATTTGGCTAGACGAACCAACTGTAACAACTGCATCCCACTCGTGAAGTGTGATTGCATTTCCAACAACAACATTATTAGAGTCTAAATCAGCTGGATGATATGTATACCAATAGCCTCCATCAGAAATATGATGATTTACTGGCAGACCCAGAAAATCTGAATCAACTAATGCTATAGCTTTGGTTAAATTCGCAATTGCCATTTATTAAGTTCCTGAAATTGGAGTACCTGGTCGAAAAATAATGTCTGTTGTGTTTATTGCGAATCCGATAAACATAGCTCGGGTTGCAGTTGTAGGTGTAGGGGGCGCTGAAATTAAATCGCCAGTTGTTCCTAGATAGTATGCAGCACCTGGAGTCAATGCGGAAAAACCTGATACTACTCCAGCTGCGTAATATTCTCCACCAATTTTAATCATTAAAGCTAAAAGCTGAGATGACGTGTCAGTGTTTGCAGCATTGACTACAATATTTGATCCAGACACTCTAACCACTTTACCATTGTCACCACCAGTCATATTTGGCACTGTGACAGCATCAGCAGAAAGCGTACTCGTTGATTTAATAAACGCCATTCGTTATACTCCTTCTCTGACGAGTTCTACATATGAGGTTGAAAGAATAGCTCCAGTATTATCACTATTCGATACCATAAGTTCTAAATAATCGTCTGCTATAAGATAAAACAGTTCATCTAATTCGATAAAATCGTTAGCACTCATAGTCACAGACGTTAAACTAAGAGTTGCACCACTTCTGGTTCTTCTCAATGTTATAGTATAAGATTCACCAGACCCAGCCGAACTAGTTTGTATAAAAGCACGAACTTTAAAATACCCATTTGCACGAACAGTCAATCTTTCTGGTTCTGTATTGTACCAATATAAATCGCCAAGGACATTAGCGTTTGCATTAAAAACCACGTCGTTATATGTAATAGCTGTTGGAGTGTTTGTAACACTAGCACTTGAATTCAATATTCCACGAACACCGCTAAATGCTACGTGATTACTAATACCAGTACCTGGAGCAAATCCTATTCTGTATACTGCAAAATTAGATTGTGCTAAGATTTCGCCAGTGCCTGTAGATTCACCACCCCAGATTTCTAAATAATCCATAGCATTTAAAGATAATGTTTCGTCAAACGAAGTATTTTGATTAGCTCCAATAGTAGTAGTTTCTAGAACAGCTCCATTCTTTTTAACTTGAATCGTGTATGAAGAACCTGAACCTTGTGAACCACTAAACAAACTTACTTGAATTCTGTAAAATCCAGTAGTAGGGACTACAACCCTGCCTGGTGTTCCTTGATAATAATTATCTATATTAAATTGAAATGTATCAAACTCGATAAGCTCTACTGCGGTAGCTAATGAAAAATCAGCAGTGTTTTCTAATTTAACACCACTAAAATTTTTGCGCGTAGTAGTTGTGATAACATTCCAATATGGACCATCGCTGTCGTATTGCCATTTAGCTTGATTAGGATCTGTATACGTTTCTAAATGAGTTGGTGTATTTGGAAAAATTAATGTTGACATATGCTATTACTCACTGAAAATTACGTTAACATGGAATTCAGTTACAACGCCTGTTACAGCGGTGACTTCACCCCACACATATGAATTAGTTGGAATAACGGCCGAAGCGATCGCTAGAAGAGCTCCAGTTGAAGAGTTATTAACTGTACCACTGGCAATCGTAGTTCCCGTTAAATTTCTAGATGGTGCGTACTTAAGAGCAAAATCTACATCAGTTCCATCTCGAATAACACATCTTATTTGTGATACAGTTAAACCACCTGTAGTAAATAACAAAGTCTGTTCATCACTGCTTTGTGGAGAATTAAACAGCAGTGATCTAGGAGATAGAGAACCTCTTGATCCAGAATAACCTTTAGATCCAGTGAAACCTTCGTTACCATCAGAAATTGTAGGATCTGAAAATAATACCCAATGACCATATCCAGAAACAATATAATACATATAAGCTTTACCAGTTTTAGTATCGTACCAAATTTGGCCACCGGCAGGCGAAGTAGGTGCTGTTTCTGTATAACCAATGGCTCCAGCTGAACCAGTGTACCCACGTCCTTGAGGAGAAGCGTCTACCCATTGCTTTGAAGCAGTGTCACTTGCGACAACAGTGATAGTTCCAATCATAAGTTTGTGAACACCACAGATGTAATAGAAAATTCCAGGCGAATTGAACTGATACGAAACTGTAACAGTGCCACCACCATAATTAGTAGCAGGAAGTTCTACATTATACGCAGCGTCATAAGATCCATCACCTGCAGTTTGTGTTATGAAAAAGAGTGGATGATTTCCAAATTCATTATTAGTAATTGTAATGGTGTCGCCAGCTTGAATATTAATGTCTGGGTCTTGTGCTTCAGCTGTATTTGCTACATAAGATTTTAATCCGTTTCTGTCAGTCCAACCAGTATCAAACTCGTAATGGCCATTTGTAGTATAGGTAGAATTGACATTCATTGCAACTGTTATTGGAGTACTTGATGGAGATCCATCATCATAATAAACTTTAAGCCTTCCGTTTATAGCATCCCACCAAAGACCACCATCTCTCAAAGAACCACCAGAAGGCGCTGCAGAGTCTGTTTCAGCTCCACCTCCAGATATATTAGCAATAATATTATCGGTATTTTTATAATAGAGAACGCCATCGGCATAGTTTAATGCCAATTCGCCGTAATCTAAGTCACCAGATATTGGTTCCTTCCCCGCTACCGAGGATTTTTTTAGTCTTATATTAGCTGCCATTTTTAAATCCTAATAAGGAAAGCTCAAAGAGTATTGACTCTATACTTCTATTTATACTGGTTTTACTGCAATTAGTAAGAACCTCCGTCAATAATTCCTTCAATTAATCCATCTACTTTAATGCCTGATGATGTGCCAAGTATTCTTGATCCAACACCACTATTTGTGATTGCAAGGTTACCCATATATGGGTGGTTTATGCATTGATATCCAAATGAACGAGGTCCATCATCTTTTACTTTAATTTGTGCGTATGAATTTCCAACATCAATACTGCCAGCAGTACCAATATATTTAATATCTGCAGCACTATCAGAAAGTAATCCGGATTTCTGATTGTCCCAATAGAATCGAATGTCGTGTGACGTCATTGAAGAATCATTGTGATGTAATCTATAAGTTACACCTGGTAGCAAATCAAGAAGCGGCGATTGAATTTCTTTATCAGTCCAAAGATCATCTGAATCATATGCGATGAAATAACCTTTTGCAGATCCTTGATTCCAATATCTATGTTTACCTGTTTTGAATCCAGTTCTTACATAAATGTTGATTAATCCTTTGCCATCTGAGTCTTGAGTAATACCGCCTGTAAGATTTAATGAATCTCTATTTTCATATGTTCTTTGAACTATATTATTTTCAATTCTATAATGACCGTTAGAATCATTATCTACACGCAGTAAACCAACTGCTGCTGAATCAGCTTTAAAATGTCCGGCTTTCAGGTTTGTCATAGCACCATTTGAGTGCATAACTTTTAAGCCACCATCGCTATCTTGTAATTTTACATTTCCAAGATTAATAGTAGATCCAGAAAGATATAGGTCTTTCCATTTTTTGGCTGAGGAACCAAGATCGTATGAAGAATCATTGACTGGTACAAGATCCGCGCCGACCAACACATCGCCAGTTTGCGGCGATAGCGAGACGTTGTTGTAAGGTCTAAGATGTACACTTTTACCGCTGTGGATCCGTAAATTATCTGAGTCGTCTGCATATATATAGCTGCTATCACCAAAGTGTAATTGTTCGAGCTGACCAAATCCGTTAATAATTACTGGATAAGATCCGCCATCAGCTGTGCTAATTGTTGCAGTTGAGGTGGATGAATCCCAAGCAAATGCAGTTACGCCAGCCACTGAAAGTGTGCCAATGCTATCAATAAAGCCTGATGAATCCACAGTTAAGATTGGAACTAATGAAGCAGATCCATATATCCCACTGCGATCAGTATTGCCTGATCTTGTTATAGTTTTAAAGTTAGCGCTTACGCCAGATATATCAGTAATAATTGCTGAATCAGCAGTAATATTATCAATATTCACATCTGCAAAATTAAGATTATCGGCGTATAGCGAATCGATATGAGCTTGGCTAATATTAATTTGAGTCACATAGGCGCTGTCAATAGTAACTTGACCGAATACTCCAGTGTCGATATCAGCCGAAGATACGTTGAGTGTGCCAATATATGCTGAATCAATAATAGCATCAGCTGAGGTTAATGTATCAATATCACCTGTTGCTACATTTAATTGACCAATGTAAGCACTGTCTAAAATTGCACCGGCCGAAGTTAATGTATCAATATCGCCTGTTGCTACATTTAATTGACCAATATATGCTGAATCGATTATAGCATCTGCTGAGGTTAATGTATCAATATCTGCTATTTCTGCATTTAATTGATCAGTGTGAAGTGAATCAATATCGGCTTGAGATAAATTTATTTGTGTAACTGATAATGAATCAACTGACAATTGACCAATATGGCCTGAGTCGTAATTAGCAAAACTACCAGAGATAAACTCAATTCGTGCCGAATCAGCTTCAACATTTTGAGTTGTAATTGTACCCTGTGGAGCATTAATATTTTTACCACTACCAATTTCTAATCCACCTGTAACAGTAACTGCATTACCGGGTGTTGGATGTTCAAGTGTCGGAGTTCGTACTTTACCAGAAGGTGTGTGGAAATCTTTTCCAGCGCCGACTGTAGCTCCACCAGTAATAGTAATTGGATTCGCTGGAGTAGTATGTTCAACTGTTGGAGCAACTACTTTGACTGAAGCTTTGATTTCACCAGTCATATCAATATTACCCGTACGAGTAATACCGCCTGTTCTACCATCATCTAAATTAGAGTCGACTCTTGCATCGGTAAAATATAAATTATCTCCACCTTCTAAAAGTGCATTAGTGCTGTGGTTAGAAATATCACTAACAGTTCCGGTTACGTTGCCTGTAAGATTAGCATTCACAGTACTTGCAAAGAGAGTACTAACTTCGACTGGAGCCATTTCTAAAGATGGATCAGCCCAGTTGATATTTGCTTGTGGATCTGGTAGATATTGTTGAAAGAATTTCCATCTGTTATCTGCAGGATCTCTAATAAGACCTGAATACGCATGAGAGTCATCTACTGGATTATAGTTACCTACTATACCAATTTGAACATTAATTGGCGAAGCTTCGCCAGACCAACTATCATCAAGTGTGTGACCAGTGTGCGAAGAGAAAGAAGCTTTCACACCATTCGCTAAATTAGCTATTTTATCGCCAGAAGATAGAACGAAGTAGGTTAAACCATTCGCAGAATCGAATGGCTCTAAAGATGAGTACGTGCTATCGTATGACCATTCGATCTTATCGCCTTCAGCACCACCGCCGACACTATCAAGACGAACATGAAATTTTACAATGCCATCCCCAGTGTAGTGGCCAGTTAATGATCCATCATTTGTTCCTGTTCCTCCAAATTGAGTTCCAGAAAGACCAATTGTATCACCTGCGCCCATTTCAATGACTGTGTCACTAACAGCTAAACTTTGTACTGATGTTTGTACTTGAGAACCAATAACTGTGAGGTTACCACCAATAGTGAAGTTTTGATCAACTCGGCCAGAGCCAGTAACTCTGAATTGTTCAAAGAATTCTTTTTGTGGAGCGATTTGTGCACAACCACCAACACCAGTTCCTCCAGCTGAATCAACTGTAAGAACCACACCAATTTCGTACGCGAAGTTTGGATAAACTGGAGCTGTGGTTACTAATTTACCAGCTGAATCTGCTGAGACAAAAAGGTGATCGCCAACAGAAAATCCTGATGTATTTAATCTTCCGACCAATCCTCGATTGAGAGCAAGACCAAATGACGCATTGTTAATACTATCTTTTAGTACACCGATTGTATTTGCTATTGTGTCAATTTGATCAGCTTGAGCTTTTGCGATCGTAGGGAAATCTGATTGAGCTCCAGTTACATAAACAGGAGTACCTTTCGCTATCATCGCTCCAGAATTATTATAGACTCTTGTTACTTCATCTTGACCAATTTTAACTGGAGACGCTGACGATGGTTTATACACAAGAGCGTCAGGACCTGAATTATAATAAAGAGCTCCTTCAATATTTGAAGGTTTGACATTATCATCCCATAGAACCCTATCCAATTGGATAAAGTCAGCTCTTAGCGAGTCTGCATTTAAAACATCAACACTAAGATTTTCTATTCTAGCTGAATCTGCTGTTGCAGCGTCAACGTGGAGACTATTAACATCTAGTTGATCTATATGGGCAGAATCAATGCAGCATCAGTAATATTCACTTGATCTGCATTTAGTTGAGCTATGTGCGCAGAGTCAATATCAGCATCTATTGCATTTAGTTGAGCTATATAAGCCGAATCTATTTCAGCGGCAGTAGCATTTAGTTGATCAACATTTAGTTGAGCTATGTGAGCAGAATCAATATCGGCATCTATTGCACTCAATTGAATTGCGTGCAAGCTGTCAATAGTTGCATCAGCTAGAGATATATTATTTGCGTTTAATTGGTCGACATAAAGACTATCAATATGAGCACCAATTACACTTAATTGAATTGCGTGTAAACTATCTATTTCAGCATCATTTACGTTTAATTGATCTACGTGTAAACTATCAATATCGCCTTGGCTAATATTAATTTGAGTTACGTACGCTGAATCAATTGTAACTTGCCCGAGAGTAGCGTTATCAATATCGGCTGTGGTTATATTCACATTAGTTAAATACGCAGAATCTAGATTCAATTGACCAATATTAATACTATCAACTGTCAATTGGCTTATGAAAGCTGAGTCTGCGTTAAGATGTTTTACTCTTAAATCGCCAGGCAAACCATTTGCTGTTTTAATACTTAAATCGCCGTTACTATCTGCTAGTGTTACAGCGCCAAGATGTATTGAGCTTCCTGATATCCAAAGGTCTTTCCATCTAGTATTTGAATCACCAAGATCTTGTGTGCCATCTGCGTTAGGGATTAGATCTGTGTAAACTATTACATCATCACCTATCCTTAATTTGTGCGTGCCTTCGTTGTAAAAATCAGTTCCAGTTGGGTGTTGATAGGATAAAATTTCATTGTTATTTACACTATCATATAAATTAAAGGTACCAGCAGTATTTATTTTATCGACACGGTCAAGAATGTTAGATGTTCCATCACTCCAGACACGAAGGTCTTTACTACTACCAACTGTAATACCCTCATCGCCAAAACTTCGTATTTGTGTTGGAAACGATCCACCATCAGCTGTGGATATTGTATAGGTTGCGGTTGTAGAATCCCAACTAGTGGCTGACACTCCAGCGACAGCAATTTCGGATATACTATCGATTCGACCATATTTGTCCACAGTAAATCTTGGAATTAGAATAGAAGTACCGTATGCTCCAGAATCTAAATCTGTCTTCACACCCAGATCAAAATAGTTACTATCAGGATACCAGTGTATATTGCTACTATTTTGAACTGCTGCATCTAGATCAGAGTCAAAGTTAACTTTATCGTAAACTTGAGAAACGTCAACCGAGAAAATACCAGTTGATTGATCGTATTGGATGTCACCAGCACCAGAGATATAATTTCTAATTGTGCTAATTGAAGTTGCGTCTCCAAGAGCAGAATCAAATCTCGATCTTGTATAATACAGATTTCCAGAAGCACGAGCGTTTACTGTAATAGTACCAACCATATCAGCATGATTAATACATTGATAATAATAAGTCCCTGGTGATTGAATATTCCAAGTAACAGTTGCCGTACCTTGGCCTGTCACTCCATTTGCGCCGTCGCCTGTTCCATCACCTGCAACGGTTTTAATATACATTGGGTGATCACCAACAGCGCTATTAGTGAATACTACTGTATCTCCAGCTGTAAATGTGAGTGCAATATCACCGCCGCTTACTGATCCAGTTCTGTCTGTACCTACAGTCTGATAAAAATAGTCACCAGTAGCGGTAAGAGTGAGAGCATGGTTTTCAGTAGCAGGACCATTTCCTTCTGCCAAGTTATAAGTTGAAAATGGATTTAAATTAATACTGTCACTAAATACACCACCGTCCGATGTATTGATAGTAAATAAACCTGAGCCAGAATCGTAATTAATTGAATCAATAGATGCAACTGCAATATCTTCAATTGCTGTGACTTGTCCTAATTTATTTGTAGTTAAAATCGGAATTCTAATAGAAGAACCAAAAACACCAGCGTCAGCGCCGGTTGAATCAAGATCAGTAGTAACTGTTAATACTTTACCAATTTTCACGCCTCTAGTAGTTAACCCGTTACCACCAGCAAGACGCATAGTTTCGTCGTCATATATTTGTAAAGAATCAATAAAACCATCATCCATTTCAAAAGTAACTTCTTTAACTTTTGTAATTTCTTGATCTACATAAAATTTTGTTGTAAGAGATGAATCATCAAAAACTGTAAGTTGTCTCTGATTAATACGATCAACTTCAAGCCGACCATCTATAAATACTCCATCAGCTGCATTGATATACAAAGTATCAGGAGTTGATGCGTTGTTATAAGAAACACTAATGCTGTTACTATCAAACGTCATAGCGTCGATTTTTAATTCACGAAGAGTATTTAAATTCTTATATTGCGATGCAGCAGAGTCATAAACAAGAAGATCATTATGTACACCTTCACCGATGTTTTGGCCCGTGGCCGCATCACCTGATATTGATACACCGCCTAGATTGTTAATGCTGAACGCGCCAGACGTAACGTTTTTAACTGGTGTCCCTAGGACAACTTTTTTTACATAAGTAGCCATTTACGTTGCTCCTCCGCCGCCGCCATGGCTTAATGTCGTTACTGCTGGTGTTATTTGAACCCGGCCTTCTAATATTCTTTCAATAATAGCGTTATTATTGCTGTCAATAAAAGAAAGTTCTACGTCATAAACGTATCTGCCTTTATCTAACGCAGCGGTTTCAATGTTAGTGAGTGAAAGAGTAGCTATCCCATCAGTTGGAGGGGAAGCAATAATAGAATTAAAAGTTGTACCTGATGCTGATGAGTAATTTTTTCTTAATTGAGCTCTTACAGTATGATTAGAAAGATCTTTAACTCCTCCTGTATCATCTACTAAGTGTATTTCAATGGCCACATCTGTGCCTTGATCGATGGTAAATTCTTCGTATTGGGCCATGAAATCCTCGTCTCTTTGTCGGTATTACTACCCTGCCGCTTTACCTTTATTTATACGAATTCACAACTCAAAATGAACATATATATAATCCTATGGCATGAGGGTTGAAATGAATAACATTATCTACAGTATTTATATAGAAATTCCAAAAGAAGAACTAGATTGGCAACCGCCGTATCCAGGCGAAACAGAATCTAAAAACGAAAAAGCAAATAGAGTCTTTAAAGAAAACCATGCATGGCTTACTGCTATGCATGCGTCTTATGCTAATAAAATTGGAGCTGAATACCGTCAATATAACAGAGACGAAAAATATTTAGAATTTGAAAAATGGTATAAAGAAAATCACCCGGACGTCACGGTTTGGAATATTGTCAATTTCTATAAAATTCATTTAATGTACGAGTTGTCTAAAGAATTTGATGAAGTTCTTTATTTAGATATTGATGTTGTTCCTATTACAAATAAAAGCTTTTTTGAATCGCACGATTTAGATGCAGGAATAGCAATATTTCAAAATGATCCAAAGGTAAATGTTAGCATAAAAAGTATAAAAGATCAAAGCAAATGGAGAAATCAAGTAGATGAATCTGCGCACAGCGTCAGATCTCCAGCTGCAAAATATTGGAATACAATCGCGCTGTTACTTAATGAAGGTGAAGACATTCAGAATTTTGTATATAACACTGGAATAGTTGGATGTAATAAAAAACACTTAGAGGAATTAGCGTATTTCGAAGATCACAGCTATTGGCTTGAAACAATGTCAGAACTAAGATTTGAGAAAGATTCAATGTATCCATTATGGATACAAGAAATATTTGGATGGGACAATGAAACTCTATGGAGTACAAAAAATAAAATAAATAAAGTGCCAAATGTATGGCTGCAGCCAGATTGGCATCATTTCATGGACAACCAATGTCATATTCCGAAAGGAACTAATTTTGTTCATATAATTAATAAAGAATTTAAATGGGTAAGGAATTGGTGTGAAAAAAATAATATTCACCCAGTATCTTCCGCTGACTAATCAGTTCGAAGAATACGCTGACTATATAGAAAATAAACAAAGAGCATACGCTTATAAGTGTGGAGCAGAGTACGCTCTTCACACGCCTGACGATATAGACAATTATGATGATTTACAATTAAACAAAATCTTGCTTGCTGAAAAATACGCTCAACATTTCGATAGAGTATTGTATTTAGATTTTGATGTTATTCCTTCAAAATTTGCTACAAATGTTTTTGAAGAAATTAAGGGCCTTTGCTTATATCCAACAAAGCCTATTCCAGGAATGAACGAATTTAACAAGCTCTTAGACAAACAACTCATGTTGGCGTCTGAAGGTGTTATCTACAACGATATTATATTCAATACTGGTGTTTTTCATTGTGATAAGGAATCAATTGAAGAACTAAAATTTAGTGAAAGACTTAACGAATGTAAAGAACTGTGTCCTTCATTCAACAACGAAGTTTATATAAGTTATATCATAGAAAAATATAAATGTAAACATAATATTTTACCAATGTGTTGGAATTATATTTTAGATAATTTTCAAGAAAAACCGAATGAAGCTGGTTATTTTCATCACTACCATCATAAAAGGTTTGATCTTGGTCTCGGTGGAGAGATTTGAACTCCCGACCCTCTGCTCCCAAAGCAGATGCGCTACCAGACTGCGCTACACCGAGTTAATTTAAAATCCCATCAACATTCTTGTTTCTTCAGGAACCATTTCTATAGAGAATGGTGGATCAAATACTAGTTCTCTTTTTACGTTTTTAACCCCTTCAACACTCCCAGCAGCGAGCTCTATGCTTTCGCATATTTCGTCAGCAAACGGGCAAAACATAGATGTTAGAGTGTGTTTAATATCCACATCTCCATCTGCACTCACGTCTAATTCATATATTAGACCTAGGTCGTATATGCTGGTTGTTGGCATCTCAGGATCATACACTTGTCTGAGTGCTTCAATAACTTTTTCTTTTAACATTCGTATAATCCTTAAATTTGGTACTCACAGCTGGATTCGAACCAGCACGCCTTGCGGCAACAGATTTTAAGTCTGTAGTGTCTACCATTCCACCATGCGAGCATTGGTATTCCCCACAGGACTCGAACCTGTAACCTAAGCGTTATGAGCGCTCAGCTCTAACCAATTGAGCTAGAGGAATATTATGGTGGTCCCTTCAGGATTCGAACCTGAGACCTAGTGCTTAGAAGGCACTTGCTCTATCCAGCTGAGCTAAGGAACCATGTGTACGCTATAAATCCAAGGAGAATCCAGCCCGCATATCTAAATGCAAGGCGGATCACTCCAAGGAGAAGTCCCAGAGTCACTGAGAGAAAGAGAAGAAGTAATAATGACTCTGGGATTTCATTCAATAAACTAAGAAGATCTTTCATTTTTAATCTTTTTCAATAACCGCTCAACCATAGGGAAGCTGTGCATCGACTGTATTTCAGGTTCTATATGTTCCATATGCACAAGATTAATGAGAACATCAACCTCTTCTTGCATAGCAGGTGTCAAACTTGATCTAAAATTCATTAGCTCTCGAGGTGTTTCACATTCCCACATAACGTCTAGCAGAGCTACTTGGTAGTCTGCTAAACCGTCAATATAGATTTCTGGCCTACTCAACAGGCGACACTACTTTGGCGTAACGCCGCAAGTATTCATTATACTCTGGGTCTGTTGGAAGTGAAGCTTCCCATTCGTCGTAAGTGCGAAATTCGGTAGGGAACTCTTTATAGCCCAAGTTGTTCTCCATGCAGAGAGCTGCTACGTAAGCAACAGCATCTTGAAGACGGTCGAGGCCTTGGACGATATAGTCAGTCCCACCTTTGAACTTCCAATAATGATTGCCAGAAGAGAACTTGCCATCCTCTTCATGCGCACCGTAGTTTTCTAACTGCTGAGTTGATATTACATACATGATTTATTCTCCTCTAACCGAATCAATACTAATATTATAACACACGTTAATAAGAATGTAAACCCCTAAAATGCATTTAATTTAAATTAAATTGCATATGCTTCAGATGGATTATCAGGCCATTCTAAAGCATTTTTTAAATCTTGATAACCACCAACATGTTTCCCTTTGCCATTATATATTTGTGGCACAGTTTTGAATTTGTGTTGTTTAAAAAATCGTAGAGCACTTTCGTTTTTATCGATTTTTATTTCCTCGTATTCAATGTTGTGTTTGTCCATGATCTCCATTGCAGCATCACAGAAAATACAACCAGCTTTAGAGTAAATTCGGTATTTCATTATTAGTAATCATCCTCTCTTTTACTTGAGCTCTTTCTCCAGCTCCACAGCACGCAGCTTCTGTGAGCTCTTTCACTTTAATCATCATTTCGTATTTAGCAGCTTCTAGCGATGCTATATTTTCTTTCAATATAGTATTTTCGGATGTCAGAGCTATTAATGATCTTCGCATCTGTTCAACCTCAGAATTTTCCCAATTAGTGTCTTTGGCTTTGGTCTCTTGTTCCATTTGCTTAATAATACCTCCTGTTTTGCGTATGCTTCTATTTCCCAAGGTAAATTTATATACTCTTCGCGTGTTTTCCAAAATACACATTCAGAATATAGTTCTTTGCGTATGTATTGTTTAACGTGAACCATTTCATGAAATATGCACGTGACAAAGTCTTCATAATTTTGCTTGCTATCGATTTGAAGTTGATATTCTCTTTCATCAATTTGCTCGCATGTACCTTGATAGCCATCCATCTTTTTTAGATGAACCTCCACTATACACTTATTTATCCTTGGAAAAAGCTGCTGCCATGCAAAAATTGCTGCCATTTCTGCTAAATGTCTTTTCTTTTTGGTACTACCTTTTACGATAATCATAATACTATTATATACTATTGTATTTTAAATGTAAACCCCTAAAATGTCTTAGTGTTGGTCAATTTTTGATATAAAACAGGGAAGTCCTTCAACAATCCAGCCAAGCTTTGCTGACGTGCATAATCGAAATATAACTCGTTTAAATACACATTAGCACGTGGTTCACGAATTGATTGATGTTTAAAATTGATGGAATTTAAATCTATTAAGCGATAATCCTCTGTGTTTTTCATAAGAATATTATCTACTGTAAGATCATCGTGTTTAACAAACATTCCTTTAAGGGCTGAATAATTTATAAAAACTGAATTAATTTCATTAACTATTTTTACACATTTTAAAATAGATTTACCCCAATGGTCTAGATCACTTTCTTCTTGAGATAAACCGTGTTGGATGTTCAACCAGTCTCTCATAGTTATTCCATGATACTTTTCCATTACCATTTCTTCATATGGCTTATATGATATTATGTTTACTGCAACATCTAAATATTTAGATAATTGAGCATAATCGTCAAACCACTTTTGATCAAGATCTGCGCCTTCTGCAGGACTAAACGTTTTAATAACTTTAAGATCATCATCACTACTATACACTCGCGACAAGAGCTCTGGGCCGTCCCAACGTGTTTTAATGACTTTGGATCCACCGCCAGCCGCTGGTAAGAATTCTTGCCCTCTTTTTTCTCCAAAACTCATTTTATTTTTTAGTTTTCTTCTCATGCACTACACATTCAACATTTGGTGGCACCGCCATTTTAAATACATTGTGGACGTGGTGTATGTTGAATTTAGTATCTTTAAATTCTTTAAATAAGCCAGTCCAAATAGGTCTCCAATTACTAGACAACTTAACATTCTGACGCGGATCTCTAACAGAATTTAAATAAAAATCTGAACAACTGTTTAAATTAAAATCAAACATAGAATCAAATCCCCACATGTTAATCACATCAGCTTTTAACTTGTTCGCTGCGTAATGAACTGCCATGTGACCACAACTAAAATTGGTGTACATCATTCCTTTGTTGTCGTCAGCTTGTACTTTTGCATACGGTGGCAAATTTAAATAGAACTCTTTCACTTGTTGAGCGTGCTTTATATAAAAGTTTGGATATTTTTCCATATGAATTTTTGGTCTATAACCAAGTACCCATTGGCCTGGTGCTTGTAAAGAACCATCAGTCAATGCTTTCATAAATTTAAAATCAACAATGCACGTAGCCCAAGCGTCAGGAACTGAGAAAGGAGGAAGATTACAGGTAAGTTTTAACCCTTTGCGCTGCTCTCTTAGATATAACTGAGACCAATCGCCGTTGCCAATTACGTGAACTACTTTAACCATTTTCTATTAAACTCCTTACATGTTCGTTTCCTTTTTGGCCAGTCCAATGCATCATCTTAATGTTAGCTGGTTGAGTATTATCCAATAAGTCTATTCGCAATGTATTATATTGTTTCGGTAGCACATTGAGGTGAATAAGATTATTCATTCCAATGCGAACTAATTCGTGCAAAATATCTTGATCACCATACAATGCTTTAGGGCTTTGATCAGCGCTGCTGCATGCATCTGCCCAGTGTTGCAAAATAGGAGGTCGAGCTGTGAATGCAACAACTCCAGTGTTGTGCCATACTTCTTGCTTTCTTTTAGTCCATGGTTCGTCTACAGCGATAGTAAGCTTATTACCAACCACATGCTCAAAAATATCTTCAATATTGTGTCGAACTTCAATGTCTGTGTCTAGCCAACACACGTTAGTGGCTTTATAAGATGCATCTAGCATAGCAGCTGGTTTCTTAAACCATCTTTTCTCTGGCAATTCTGTATCAAAATCGTAAACTTTGAGAGTTGCATTTTTGTTATGTTTGTAAAAGTTTTCTTTAAACCAAGGAAGTTGCCATCTTGTATTTTTATCGCACCCAGTGATAAACAGATTAGATGAGCTCATAAGTTTCTCCCCAATTGTGTTTAGCCACGCACCCATTTTTATTTTGAATTGTGCTAAAATTATCGTCAGCTTTCGCTAACCAAGGATAATGTTCTTGTAAGAAAGGAAAATTATCTAGATTCAAGAACACGTCAGTAGGTGCAGCGTGCGTTTTAGCTTTATCGATAAGCGCTTGGGCTCCTCGAGGAGACAACATATATGCATGAGCTCCTGGAAAATATCTTTTAGATATCAATGGTCCTGCTCCAAGAGTTTTCGGTGTATTGAACTTGCCATAAGACGGAGCTCCTAAATTTATAACTCTGTCAAACGCAAGCTGCGGGTTGATGTTATTTATGATCACTGCGTCGTGCTCAAATATACATATGTTTTCTTTCAGCTCTACACATTTTTTCCATAAAAGGAAATGCGACATGAATGCAGAAACCACTCTATCGTATCGTGAATATACTTCATGAAAATTCTTTAAAGGAATGCCATACGATTCAGCTAAAGTGAATGGCTGTGATTCTGGAGTAATAGCCCAAAAGTGTTTAATAGACATTCCACCATGGGTTACACCAGATTTCATACAACGCTTTGCGTAATCCACAGAACGCGCATTGTCTAAAATTGTTATAACAAAGCTTTTCACTACCAGTCCCATCTCCAAGGCAGTATTGAATAACCTAACATATTAAAATACATTTCAATTAGATACGTGAATAATATAAAGAAAGTTGTTTTAACTATAAATCTCCACGGTTGAGGTAAACTATTCTGCCATCTATTGAATCTACTTCCTTGGACTTTCTCTTCTAGATTATTTTTAGTCCATATCTTTTCTGCCCACCAGCCTGCATCTAAAATATTTTTTAGCATAATAACTGGCCAGAATATAATTTTAATTATACGTTTCATTCTAACCTCCACCTTGGAATCTGCCATCTTTAGGAGTGTACCAAACTTTTTGATGATGTATACGACCTAATAAATCTCTCATTTCTTCAATTTCTTCTTGTAACTCTGCAGCATACACACTCTTAGGATCCATTGCTACACTTATACTTCGCCTTGATATTTTTCCTTGTAAAGCACGTTCGACAAGTTCGATGTCTCTTACTGTAAGTTTAAATTTATCATTTGGTTTCATGTTGTAGTAGAAGGCAAACCTTGCACTCGTGTATAAAATTTACGAGTGACGCCCATCCCTTTCACTAGTTGTTTGCACATTAACGCGTCATTTGGCCACAACCCATATTTCTTTACTAGTTTGATCAATTGATTAGCTCCTTCAGGTTTAATTATATATGCTGAATTTCCAGCCAAACCTTGAGGGACACTTACTGAGTCAACAGTAGGAACTGGAACAATATGAGTTTTTCCAGAATTTGCTATTTCCATAAACTCTCGAGCTTTTCTCGTAGCAGACAATGGATTATTAAGTCCTACAATTTGATGATTAGTACTTAAAATGCTTTCGTCTAATTTATTAATAAAAAGAGCGTCATGTTCTAGAATTAAAAATGGTTTTGCTGCGCCTGCTACTTGTCTCCAAAGCTTATAGTGACTTAAACTACAAGCGATTCTTGCTGCAGGATTGTCAGTACGATACGCTGACTTTTTTAATCCAGTTGCAATATCAAATACAGATCCTTCCCAAGGCCAATTCCACTCAAGCATATGATCAGTTAGATGTATACCAACTTCGTCAGGTGTAACAGCGTCGTATATATGTATTAAGTTCTTATTACCAACTTTTTTAGAAGATTTTATGCATGCGGCCGCACCCTTTTCTGACACTTCATTATTTTTTATAGTTATAATTCTTGTTTCAATATCCATGTGACATATTCAAATTAGGAGACTTGAAAGTAAAATATTCTGGTACTATGTATTCTAATTCTGCAGTATGGCTATTGATAAAGAAATCGCTTTGTTCCCAGCCATATGTTCTTAGATTGTCAAGTAACCGAGCTGCACCTTGAGGAGTGACTGCATACGCGCCAGTTCCAGGCATCATTGCTGCACCCTTCCAAGAATTGTTATGCCTATAGATCAAAGGTGTATCTCCATACGTCAAACACCCGAATCCAAGCCAAGGTTTATTTTGCACATGGTCAAACACGGGTTGTTTAAAAGCTGATTCTGCATTTAATATAAGTACTTCTTTAAAGGCAGTGTTATTCCACTTACGAACGTTACCAACATCTTGCTCGAGGAAAGCAACAGGTTCATTGAGTTCTACACATTTTTCCCACACACGTGCATGATTTGTAAAGCAAGACTTTTTAGTCTTATATGTTGCGATGTTCTGTCTTTTAAAATCTTGTATGCGAGAAGCTTCAGCGTCGGGATAGTCTTCAAATTGATCTAAAGTCGCAGGTGTTACACCTTCTAGCATTTCTACATCAAACCCAGATTGATAACAACTTCCTCTGCATTTTTCAGCCTGTGCTTCAGATTTCTTATGACCTTTTACATATACTATAAATGATTTCATAATTTAATTTCGTATTGATTGTTGTAAAAATTATTTAATTTTAAATCGTATTCTGCCACAAAACGATCAACTCCTTTTACAACTCCTTGTTTATTACCATAGTCGTCGCCGTAGATTGTTCCACCGCCATGCGCTGCAAGATGTTTGTGAGTATTCACTAAATCTAAATATACACCTTCTTCGTCGTGCGCTGCATCGACATATACCCAATCGACTTTTTCATCGAACAATTTAAAAAAATTAGTAGTGGGCATTCTCCAAATTTTAACATTTAAATTTTGTTGGAATCTATCTACTACGCTTTGATATATTTTATCGTAATATGACATAAAGTCTTTAGGCGTATTGCCACCTGTCACGCTTTGATATCTTTTTAGGTATGAGTCGTATGTTTCTAAATGTTTATATGGTTCTACACTCCAGGAATCTACTAAATGCAATTTACGAGTTTTCTGAGACATTAACTCTGAGCTATCGCCTTTCCATACTCCAAGTTCTACACCTACAGAATTCAACGGCATTCTCTTAATTGTTTCATGGACGTTTCTGTTTGTGCCTATCATCATTTGACGTACTCCATAAGTTTAATCACATCTTCACCTCGATTGGGTAATTTATCTTTCAAAAAGAAATGCACAAAGTGTGCTTCCTTGACCTTATCCATATGTATACCAGTGAAAAGGCCGTTCCATTTCCAGTCTAAGTTTTGAACTTTCATGCCAGATTCTTTCGCCCAGACGTTTAAAAGTGTTTGATCAGTAGACCATTTCCAATTACCCATACCATCGACAAAGGGTTTGAACGCAGGTCTTGAGAGAAACTGCTTAGGTGTTTCACCCTTTAAGTATTTTGCAAAGCTTTTATTCATGACCATCATTCCCATGTTATAAAAGTTTGCACCACTATTATTCCAATCAAACAGATGACGTAAGTTTGGCATGCCATACTGCATGTGCGAATAGTTGGCTATTTTTTGTAGGTATTGAGGAGTGATTGGCATTTCACGTTCGCAAACAAATCCAGCGTCAGAGTCTGGATCCAGCTCGTCAAAAATATCTGGAGAACCAGGTCTTATCCAGATATCAGAATCTACAATAGCTATTTGATCATATTCTCTAAAATAAGTAAAAGCGTTTTCCTTCTCAAAAATGGGAAGGAAGCCTCCATGTTTTTCGTATGATGATCTACTTCTGTTTGTAGCAAACACGTCTGGTTTAATTTTAAGAATAGGTGTGCGTTGGACCACGTGATCAATCATATGTTGCTTGCAATATGCTTCAACTGAATTAATGCAATGATTATATAATTGAGAACGTGCCCCAACCGCTACTTGGTATATCAAACGTTTCATAACAAAACCTTATATTATCTGTTTTCGACTACTGGAGTAGCAACTTTCTTTGGAGGAGTTGCTGGTTTATGTTTGTGCGCCAGAGCTTCTTTTCCATAGAACGCTGCGACAATTGCTGCGACAGAAACAAAATAGACTGCAGCCATATCGCCTAATATTTTACCAGCTTGTTCAAGTCCAAGCCAAATTGCTATTACGACGGAAAACGGATATAGAAGCATTCCACCTAAAGCAAACCATGCCATATTTCGCTGTGCGTCTTGTTTCTTATCTTCGTTTTCCATATCGTTTCGAAAATCCTCAAGCTCAAGTATTTTTTCTTCCATAGCAATTTCTTCATCTGAGATGATACCATCACCATCTTTATCTAGGTGGGCCCATCTCGAGTCCGCCTGTAACGTTTTTGCTGCAGCCATCTGCATACTCCTTGATTACATTTGCAAGTTTTATCGCCTTGCCATAACCATTACGAAGAGAATTCGATTTATGACCATTATTTAAAAACCATGTAATATTATCTATATCACTTTGAGTCGAAGGTAACACAAAGTTTTTAATTAATTCTTCAAATTTAGATCTAACTACTAGCAGTTCAAAAATATTCAAGTAGTGATTCCTTTAAGTAAATGTTCTTCAAGATATTCAATATCATCTTCGTTACATTGGAATCGAATACCAATGCCGCCTTTGGCTTCCCAAGCTTTGATGTTTGAGATTTTATCGTCAATTAAGATATTAGGTTTGCCAGTCATGCGACTAATTGCAACTGCTGGTTTATCAAAAGTGAAAATACATTTTTCAATATCTTCAGGCATCCATCCATGACGCTCGAGCCAGATGCGTTTCCAATAGGCAGAGTTGTAATGATCATTGCGAAGAGGAGTTGAACAAATTCCCCAGTCTCCCTTAGACACTAATTTCACCAAGCTAATAATATCAGCTGATTCAGGATAGGGTTCTATATCATTAAAGAAACTTGTATTAGCGATTCCTGCTAAAGACGTTTCGATATTTTTGATGTTTTTCCAATGATCAACACCATGTATTTCTTCTAACTTTCCAAAAAAGTTAGCAATTACTCCATCCATGTCTACGTAAACTGTCATACATATTTTCCTTTTCTCATTTTATAATTTATTATACACTATTTTGCAGTGGCTGTACACCCCTAAAATGCATTAAATTTAAATCATTAGTATATATTTTAGTGTACAAATCTGGAGAGTGTGGTATAATAACCTATGGTTAGGAGGAGAGGGGGATAACATCTAAAAGAGTCTGCAGGATAGCTCTACCATTAGTACATCTTTTAATTCTTTTTCTAATTTGTGGATCGTCAATTCGTCGACTTTTTGAAAACAATAAAGCATCTAATTTCATCTTAAATAGTTCGGCCCGTTGTTCTTCAGAATCTACATCGTCAAACGCTAGTTCGTATAATTCTAAAAATTGACGATCTATATAACCTTCTGCATCAGCATATGCTTTTGCCGCAGCTGTAGTTCGAGCTTTGACAAATTTTAATCTATCAATAGTATTTTGATGTATGACACTTAGATCTATGTGGCGTTCTAAAAGATCATTATATTTTCTAGAGCCAACTAATATATTTTCGACCCGAGTCCCGCTCTCGCTATTAATAATTACTTGAATCTGAGATTTATTTTCATTAGTAAAAAAAACATTTACTAATATTTCGTCATCGCTTATCTTCATCATTGTGTTCTACCATTGCCCAGTTGCTAAGTGTGTATATTCAAAAGATCTGTCAATTGCCCCATTGCCATCTATCATATCCATGTGGGCTGTTTCTTTCTCATGATAATTATAAGTATTATTAATTTTAAATTTTCCATGTTCATTTATACTAAAATCAATTTCTGCTTTGAAATGATAATGCATTCCAGCATCAAACATATATTCAAATTCTTTCCAATCTGTGCTATTCTCTGCAGTATCATACTTAAGTTTAATATTAAAACCTCCTCTAGCTCTCCATATCATCCGCAGCAGCACAAAAACTTCGTTCATTACACTATTAGCAAAGTCTCCTAAATCTGAATTAATAACGTTATAATCGAATTCGTGTTCGTATTCAAGCTCGTCGTTTCTTAAGCTAGGATTTGACCAACTAATATTAAAATGTGTTAACACGTCTCCAGTTTCGTGAGAATTTAAAATTCTTTTATTTTTATTGTCGCCTCTTACAACAATCGGCGTTTCAAAATCATTACATATTTTAATCCATATATGCATGTGTTTCACTCTTAAGTATCTATGAAATCTAGTATTTTTAAGATCCTTAGTAAACCACGCTCCAAACCACGTGTTATCTCTTTCATTTAAATTAAATTTTTCTCTATCATCGTACGCAGTTCCTGGTATATCCCACAACCCAGTGCCAGGAGCAATAGAATGGAGTCTTCTCCGGTGATTCCATATCATATTAAAACTATGAGCGAAAGCTTCGTGGTCTTCTTCAGGTGCTCCAATGATCCATAAAGCTACAGTATTAACATTGTATTTTTCAGCAGAAATTATATTTCTGTTAATATCGTCAAGCTTGCTTTTCTTGTTAATACCATCTAATACTTTCTGACTTCCACTTTCAAATCCATAATTAAAGCTTCTGCCACCAGCTTTCCATAGCAGATCATAAAATTCGTCATCCATTCTATGATCTGCTCTAAGATAACCAACCCAAGTAATCTTCATATTAGGATCAGCTTTTATTTTACATTCTAAGAAGTTTTTGAATTCTTTAACATTGCCATTCATTAAACTGTCAGCAAAATAGACGAAACTTATACCATGCTCTTTATGCTGCCACATTATTTCTTCTACAACTTTAAAGCTTTCCCGATCTCTAAACTTCCAATACAGCACTTCTTGGCAATACGTACATCTTGCAACACAGCCTCTAGTTAATTCAGTGCAAACTGATTTTTTCAAAGAATACATTTCTAAAGGAAAATCGCTGTAATCTGGAAAAGGGAAACTATCTAGATCTGCTCTTTTTTTTCCAAATAGTTTACCAACTAGCTGAGTTTTAGGTTTTTCACCCTTTTCCCATTCTTCTAAAAAATCAAATAGATTTTGCTCTGATTCTCCAACAAATGAATAATCTACCCAAGCCATTTCACGTATTTCATCTGGCCATGAGACATTCATACATTCTGGCCCGCCATATAGTATTATACTCTCTGGCTTTCTTTCTTTTATTTCCCGAGCTACATAATCAGTCGCGTGTCTATTTGTATGATATACTGTAAATCCATACATATCAGTATCAATTGATAATAATTCTTCTATATACTCGTCTAAAAAGCTTTTATAAGATGGCAAAACTTTTTCATTGAATCGAGTTACAGAATCCCACCACCAATAATTATTTGGAGCCCAAGCTTGTTCCATGTCAGGTTCGTCATATTTTAAATAATTATAAGAATCTATGTTATAATCGAAACCATATGTTTTGTATCCAGCAGCTCTGGTGATTGCAATCAGCCGAGCTAAATTATATGGAGGCATAAGTGGAGCCCACATTCCAAGAATAATAAAGGCAATACTAGTTTTTCGTGTTCCATGCTGAATTTTTATAGCTTCGACGCCTTGACGTTTTTTTTCAACTCCAGTTGTCTTATTAGAAATTTCAAAACCTGGCGCTGAAGCTAAAAGCAACGCATTTGGATCAGTGGTATCTAAAACCTTTGAGCTCAATGATGTTCTCCAATATAATTCATTCTATAATGCATTCTGGCTTTCTTTACTGTTTTCTAATAGGCCTATTGTTTTATTTATAGCTTTCTGCATGTCTTGCAAATAGTCAGGCCAGTTTTCAAACATGAGATCTGGTTTATCTGCGTATTTCCAAAATTTGTTTATTCTACTGATTGTATCTGCAATTCTTTCTTGGCCAAGTAAAGAATGACTTAAATCTTCAGTGTGTTCTCTAGATCTGCGGTGGTATTGGTTTACAAAACATTTGAATTTATTGTCTAAAGCGTATTTAAAAAATTGATCAATATTTTCTGCGTTAATATTCAATATTACTGAATTGATAGTAATATTATCAGCTCCAATATGTTCTTTGAATTTCTGCACATTACTAAAAGTTTGCTTATGTGTACCTCCAACTCTGATGATTGGATACTCTTTTTCCATCACGGTATCTAACGAAATGCTCAATTTTAAGTTATTTTCTTTACATATTTTTTCTACTTTTTTATTATAAACACTTCCATTAGTACAGACTTGAACTTCAATATCTGGATTAAGTTTAGATATAGTTTCGCAAATACTATAAAAACCTTTATGCGCAAATGGTTCCCCACCCACAAATCTAAATTGTTTTAAATGCGGAATAAATTCTTTTAATTCTTCTAATATGGCATTCATATTATCTTCGTCGTCAAACGTATTTTCTGGCCATGGACCTAAATGTTTATCGCGGCCGAGCATATGTTTTGACGACAAATAACCAAAACACATTGGACAAGCCATATTGCAAAGATTAGAAATTTCCCATTCAACGATTTTAGGAAATGCTTCTGAGTCTAAAGCATGTTCCAAGCGATCTTCACCAACGTTCCAGTCGTATTCTGCTATTGGCGGTTGCATATCATTTTTAATTCTATGACCACACGTTGGATTACAACCTTTGTGTAACTCTCGAGCTTCAAACATAGATTCTTGTACGTTTGAATTTAGGGAATTTTCACCAAACCAATAATCTTTTAGACTATATTTATCTTTTTCCCATTTCTCGTTTCCACCAAAAAAACAACAAGGTTGAATACCACCATCTCTGCGAATTCGCAAATGGTTGAACGGTGCATAACAACTAATCACTTTATTAGTATCTGGAATATTTCTAGTATTTTGAAACTGGTTCCAACTTCTAGGTGAAATTTTTGATATATTTGACATTTAAATTATTTGCCCCGCAACAGCATCTACTACGTTATAACTATCATCTAGTAAAACAATAGCTTTCTTAATATTTTCTTCAAAGCCGCTGCTCATACTTTTGTTTTTTAACAAAATTCTTAATTTGTCTATAACTTTTGTACGTTCAGTAATGCTAACGCTATTAACATTCCAATCTGCTGTGTGTTCTCTTCCACGTCTGTCGTAACCATTAACGAAAGCTTCAAAGTTATTATCAATCGCATATTGAAAAAAGGTGTCGATATTTAAGCAATTGATAGACATTAATGTAGAATTTATTTTAATATTAGAAGATCCTAATTTTTCTTTAAATTTCTGAATATTCGCTAATGTTTCTTCGTGTTTGCCACCAATGCGAATTTGTTTATAATCATTTTTATTTACGGTATCTAACGACACTGATATTTTTGTATTCTTCAACAGTCCTAGAAACTTATCTACCTTTGTATTATATATGCTTCCGTTTGTCGTAATATCAACTTCCATTATTGGATTTAAGTCTGCTATCAACTGCGCAATTTTATAAAAAGCTTTATGGGCAAAAGGTTCTCCACCAGTAAATCTTATTATTTTCAAATGAGGAATAAATTCTTCTAATTCCAATAAAAGCTGATTAAGATTTTTGTCATCGTCAAACATATTAGGTTTATAGATTTTTAAATCTTTATCGCGCCCAAGCATATGCTTAGAACTTAGTTCGCCGAAGCACATTGGACAAGCCATATTGCAAAGATTAGAAATTTCGAACTCAAGTACTCTTGGATACGAATCTGGATCTAAAGCATGTTCCAAGCGATCTTCACCAACGTTCCAGTCATAATCGTATATTGGAGGTGGTATATGTTTATTTATTCTAGTTCCGCACGTGCCAGGGGCTCCACACCCACTGTTGATACCTCCAGCGAAAAAATCATCTTGATAAGATTCGTTAATTTCACCGAACCAATAATCTCGCAATCCAACTTCACCTCTTTTCCATTGGTGATGCTTAGTTGAAAAACAGCACGGCATCATTTGGCCGTCCCTTCTTATCCGCATGTGATTAAACGCAGCGTAACACGTTATCATTTTGTGTTCTGCTGGTAAGTTCCTTCTACTTTGAAAGACTTGTTTCGCGTAACTATCAATTTTTATCAACGCGGTACTCTCTTAAATATGGAGCTAGATCATAAATATCTTCATTATTTTCTCGTGCTACTAGACAAAAATCAATCCACTGGCCCATTCTTCTTTGTACAGTGCCTCTACCTGCAGTTTCTGGCTGAACACTCAATATGTTATTAACACCACTAACAACTAATTTATCACTTGTATAGAGATGATCATTTTCTTTTTTATAACTTTTTAAATAATTAAAAAAGTTGTCTAAACCTTCTTGAATGTGGCGCTGATGCAAATACAGTGGAGAGCAATACTTTGGAAATGTAACCAAATTAGCCATACTAATTCTGTCAATGCCTTCAATATCTTTCCAAAAATCAATTAATTCAGGCAAATGCATCCAATTATAAATTGATATTGTAGATACGATTACTGGTTTTCTTCCTGCAACCGCGTGATACCGCTTAATATTGTTTACAGTTCTTTTGAAATTGCCACCACGAATCCAATCATACATTTCATTAACGCCATCAATACTCGCTTGAATATGTACTTCTGTTAATCTATGCAATAGGTCAATTACAGTGTTTGTAACTAATTGGAAATTAGTACAAATTTCTACTCTACAATTTGGATTTGTATCAGCTAGCCTTTGCAAAATTTTAATATTGTTTGGATCAGCAAAAGGTTCTCCACCTTTTATAGTGAGATGTTGTAGTCCTGGAACTATTTTCAATATTTTATCTACGTCGGTATCAGTCATTTTGTACATAGCTGTATGAAATTTGTGGTTTTCATTTCTCCATGGCAGGCCAGAATCTATCGCCATTTGTTCGTAAGGAGCCCATTTAGAAGAGTATTTACCAGAACATGTGACACACATCTGATTGCAAATATTGCTTGTTGTAATTTCTAAAAACCTAATTGGTCTAGAATCTTTTTGGATATCTTCTTCATACGTGGGAAATTCAAATCTATTATACGAATCAAATCGAGCAATTCTTCCAGCTTTATTGTGTATTACACATACATCGCACTGTGGCGGATAATTGTTATTTTTAAAATTATACCGTATATCGTTGTATACGTTAGAATTAAAAAATTCTTCGACGTCTTCAATATCTTTAATGTGAGATACTGCCACGTTGTCACCTGCACAACATAGAACAATTTCTCCTAATGGATTTATAGTCAATCCAGTTTCTGGTACTAAACATCTCATCGTGCAATCACCATGTGTCTGACCAAACCGCCGCCTAAATTTTGAGAATTTGAATACTCAATATTTTTTCCATCTTGCTCTAACCAATCTTCTTCGTCGTTTGGATTAGCATCTCCAAACACAAAAGATTCTTCAAGTTGTTTATACGTCGTATGTGTGTTGATATGCGATGCGTGCTGCATATTAGTAGATTGAAGAACAATCCACGTATTTTTGTCTTTTTTATCTATCATGTTTTGAATTATTTTTGGATCTATATGCTCTACACTTGTACAAAATATTGCGCTAATATTACTGTAATCTACATCATCTTGTATTGCAAACGTCTTGAATCCAATATTCTGATCCCAAAACAATTTATGTCCAATTTCAGCGCATTTAGGATCCATGTCACTAGATTCAATTTGAAACTTATCCCTTTCTAAACCACCATTGCCTGATGCTCCCTTTCGTAACAAATATGCTAATAAACCATACCACCCACCGACTATTAAAATTTTACCGCCATAAGATTCGCCAGCTTTATCTTTAGTTAATTTTAAATATAAATTGAAAAATATATCAGCTGCCCACTGTTTACTTTTCCAGTGGTTAGCATCTAAAGAATGAATTACATCCTTTATGCGATAAATATCTTTATCACCGTATAACGATTCATCATATATTTGCTCAATTAACTTTAAGCTCCTGTTCAAAATCAATGTGTCCAAAATCTAATTCCTCAAAAGTAATAACAGGCGCGTCTTTTTCATTTTCGTATTTGTATGACCGCGTATAATCATTTGGAAAAAACGCTAAATAATCTTTAAAGTTTTCATGAATGATATATCTATCTATACCAGCGTATTTGCGCATAAAATAGTCTCGATAACCAGATTCTTGAAAATGTTCCCACAGGGTATGGAATTCCGAATTATCAGAATTCCAAGCTAACACCGAAGAATTAATCTTAACGTCATAATTTGTAAGACGTAGAAGATCATCATCTTTAAAGTGTGAATATAGCAGATTGATTTTTTTCCAATCTACATCAACTTTAAACGGATCACTTTGAATAACCGTGTCTATATCAAAATACCAAGTTTTGCCAGAGATAGGAAATTCTTTGTTAAACATATAGAGTTTATTCCAAACTCCAGACAGATATAAATCTGCAGGTATAGGAATTATATTTAATCCATCGATTTCTATTGATTGATCGGTAAAACAGTAATAGTTATAATTTGGTTTGTACTGTTTGACATCATTATATAATTTTTCAAGCTGGGAAGAGTTATATTTAGTTCCCCATAAAACAAATATCACATTCATTTAAATGACCGAAGCTACTAATTTAATTAATTGTTTCATGTTTCTGCATTTTCTAACTTTAGATTTAAAAGATTTATCTTGATCTTTTAACTCTTTTCTAGCTAAAACTTCTAATTTTGTTTTAAACAGTGTTTCTTTATCTACTTCACTGTCGTCTTTAAAGAAAATATCAAACGTGTTCATTCCATACAACGTTTGATATTTATCATAATTTTCTTGCATTCTTTCTTTCATAGTAGACAGCTTATCTACGAAGTCTTGTTTGACTACACTAACAGCGCTTTCGTGTTCGTTATATATCTTTGCCACTCTTCCCGATGCATCTTGCTGTTCGTTATATAATTCGCCTAGAGTTCCTGTCGCGGTTTGCTGTTCGTTATATAATTCAGTTAAAGTTCCTGACGCGGTTTGCTGTTCGTTGTACAGTTCTCCTAGAGTTCCCGTTGCAGTTTGTTGTTCGTTATACAGTTCTCCTAGAGTTCCTGTCGCGGTTTGCTGTTCGTTATATAATTCGGTTAAAGTTCCTGACGCGTTTTGTTGTTCGTTATATAGTTCGCTTAAAGTTCCTGACGCAGATTGCTGTTCGTTATATAATTCGCTTAAAGTTCCTGACGCGGTTTGTTGTTCGGCGTATAATTCGGTTAAAGTTCCTGACGCGGTTTGTTGTTCGTTATATAGTTCGCTTAAAGTTCCTGCTGCTAGATTAGATTCTAAATATAAATCAGCTAAATTTTCCCTAGCTTCTTTCGTCTCGGTATATAGAGTATCTAAATCTTTTCTACAATTTTCTATTTCGGTTAGTTTAGTTTTTAATTGGTCGTTAGCCCAAGAATAACCGTTAGCGATGCTTTCAACTAACCGGACACTAGTATCTATTGGCTGCAATTCTTTTGTTCGTTCTGCGATTCGTTTAAGAGTCCATCCACTTTCTATTAAAGATTTATAAGATTCTTTACGAGGATTTTTTTGAATCACTGTTACTAAAACATCATCATTACTTTTATGTGTAACTTTAATAATGTTTTTACTAGTAAATTCGGCGGTTAAAACATTTTCTGCTGTAAACATAATAAATTAAGCTTTCTATTAAACTGTTGTATAAGGATCTAAGACAAGCGCGTATTGATCAGCTACTGATACGGTGCCAACTGGAAATTCTTGAGATCGATAGTCGTTAGTGTTGACATATCTAGTATATCTCGTTCCTGTTTGGCCAGCTGCATTTACAACGGAGTTATTCATAATAGTCCCCATTATGTCTAGCGACGTTGTAGTTGCATCTACAATTCTAAACGTAAATCTTTTAGTACCAGCGCCCTGACTCCCAGCGGCGTATCGGTACATCAAAGCTATCAAAGCTTGCTGATAGGATCCAATTTGCGATGGTGATCCGGGCTGAAGATCAGTAGGATCATTAATCATTAGATCTTTAGCTGATTGAGTGTTTTGTTTAACAATTAGTGGACTCTCAGCTGCTGGAGCTATATCTTCCCACGTATCTGTTGTTTTATCTTTTTGATATAACCAATACTCGACGTATTCATAATAAGTGTTTGTACCATCGTCTGTCGATGGAATTTGGTTTTGAGCTGTACCATCAGTATATTTTGTTTGATCAGCAAATGTGTCTTTGAAGATCATACCACTTGGACTAGATGTGCTTTCTGTTGGACTTGAAAGGGATGTGTTGCCGCCACACAAATGATACCCAGTTGGAGCTGTAGGAGCAACACCTTCATTAGCATCTCCTGAAAGGCCAGATCTACCAACTACTTTGTATCCACCTGGCGCATCTTCTGCCGATGGGGCTCCAGGAATACTAGATACACCTGCTAAATATTCCATAGCAGGATAGATAAAAGTATCAGCAAGATCTTGTTCAGTCATACACTGTAAGTGCCCAGACGAATTATAAAATAACGGGTATTTTTTGTCTTGGTCGCCATAGGGAATGCCGAAGGTGTTAACGTAAATTTTCAGCATATCATATGTTGTAGATACGAGTACTGGTTCGGCCGTGGTTGCTTCGCCAGGAAAACTAGATACACTTGTGGCAGGTCCACCAGGGTCGTATCTTTCATCTACAAAAGATACGTCAATGCTACTTGCAACACCTGGCGCTGAACCGCCAGTGTCGAAGTTATTATAAAAACCACCGTTTGGCGATACCGCACTAATATGAACACCAGATCTATTGCCGGACATAGTATTGTTAGTGGTGCTATTACCCCACAACGTAGCTAACGCAATTATTTGTTTATTTATTAATGCAGCAGGCATTTCTTTGATGTGCCAATTTCCAGGCGTACCATCTTTTTCAAACATAGTTAAAGGAGTTCTAACAGCCATGATATTATATATCCTTTTAAGACGAGCCTGTCAAGAATGATCTAAGGACAGTAGTTCCATCAGAAGCATATATGAATGTTTTAGTAGTAGCTTCTAATGAAACACCTGGGAATCTCCATTTAGTAACATTAGCATCGCCGAAAGTCATTTCGTTGCTTGCTGTTGCAGCTGACTTTTGTGCGTTATGACCAAGTAGAGTATTGTTTGCACCTGTTGTTCCATCACGCCCAGCTGAATGGCCAAGGAATGTATTTTGTGCCGCAGTACCTCCAGCATTAGCTGGGCCAGATTGATAACCAATCGCGATGTTACTGTGGCCTGTAGTAAGTTGATCTCCAGCTTCTCTACCAACACCTACGTTATTAGCAGAACTTGAAACTTCGTTAAGCGCGTTATATCCAATTGCAACGTTACCATCACCAGTTGTAAGTGATCCACCACCTAATGCTTCAGCACCAACAGAAGTATTATATTGAGCATCATTGTTTTTACCAGATCTATAACCAATATGGGTTGAATAAAGCGTACCGTCGTTATCAGCAGCTTGATCAGGAGTAGAACCAGCGTGCCAACCAATTAAAACTGATCTTGCAGGAAGATTGTTATTTGTTGGATTATACATATCTGGATGGAAACCCATGATAATAGTTTGTGAACTATCGTCTGAAGCGTACAATGCTATTGGAGATGCATTACCACCAACGCCTGCTGTGGTAATACCAGTTACAGCACCAAGCGAGTCTATACCGCCTGCAATATCAATTGTACCTGAACCACCAAGAGAAATTTCTTGGCCATTAACAGTGACTGAACTATTAGCTAATTTAGTATTGGCAATCGCCGCAGCTGCTGCAATGTGTGAGTTATCAATTTGAATATCGTCGAGATTGCCAGCGGCAGTTCTACCTACCACTCTTGAAGCTGCAACTGCTAATTCTGAAAGATCTCCCGCAGAGTTTGTTGGGCGAGCTACAAGAGTATTCGCTGCAGCATTCTCCATTTTTGCATAGGTGATTGCATCATTTGCAACCATGGCAGTAGTAACAACATCTGTGTCGTTATACCTTACAACCTTTCTTAGATCAGTTGCAGTACCAAGTTCCCAATTGCTATCGACTTCATTCCATTGAACTATAGCATCGCCAGCTGCGTGGGAACCACGATTAATGAGGACTCCACCATTCTCAGTAGGAGTTGCTCCAGTATAGTTTGTATTCAATTCTATAATATTGTCATCGACTTGAACAGTTTCAGTTTTTACATATGTAGTTGTTCCTTGAACTGAAAAATTACCTACAACTGTAACTGAAGAATCTGAAATTATAATAGAAGAACTTCCAGCATCTCCACCGCTAATAATTAAATCACTATCTTGGTATTTTTCAAATTTAGCAAATGTAGTTCCTGCAGCCGGTCCAAATCCATCATGTAAAGTAAGCGATCCTGTATTAGTGCCGATTCTATTTTCATCTAATGTTAGTCCACCGATCTCTGCAGAATCACGCCTAGCAACTACAGAATCTCTTAAAGAATTTATTGCTGCTACAATAGTGGTTCGTTCAATTGGATCTTGAAGATCTGAAATGCTACCAACGTTACCATCGGTAATACCTAGAGATGTGTTGATTCCTGTAACTTGAGATTGTATATCGTTAACAGCAGCTTTAAGACTAGTCTTAACATTAATGTTAACGTCTAGACCTGATAAATCTCCGCTGTAAGTATCTGTTCCAGACGTGTACGTACCAAAAGATCCAAGAGGAAATCCCAGTGCTTGAAGAATATAACTTTGTTGTGAATCAATAGTTATAATTTTAGGTTGGTTACTATCTAATCGAGCGTGTATTACGTTAATAGCTCCACCACTACTGTCCAATCTAGCGTCCATTTCATTAATGGCGCCTTCAATTGTAGTAGCATCAGTGGTAAAATCAGCGCCACTTCCATCTGGTGAATTATATAGTTCAGCATTAATTTCGTTAATTGCAGCAACAACATCAGTCTGGGCCGTAGTTGTAAGAGTGGTATGATCACCAAGCTCTGTTCTTAATTCTCTTATAGCTGCAGAAATATCAGTAGCAGTTAAACCGGTTAGAGTCATATTACCAATATCGGTTTCGTGCTCGTTGATAGCTCCTTTAAGAGTTTGTGCTGTGGTTGATAGACCGAGACTGTAAGCTCCAATGGAGTCATACAAAGCATTTAATACTTGTACAACATCACTATCTACTGGAACTGCAGCATCCAAACCATCAAGATCGCCAGTGTGAACACTTAGAGTGTTCAGTTTACTGACCATTTGTGCTACAGTGTCACTTGTCAGAATAATTTGTTTTCTAGCCATGTCTTACCTACAGTTTCCCGATTAATGCTTTAAGCAAATCTTTCATTTCTTTAACCTCATCTCTGAGATTCGTGATTTCTTTTTCTTGGGCTTTATCACGCTCAATTTTTTGTCGTTTAGCTTCTTTTAGTTTTTTCATGTTACTAGTATTTATATAGTTAAAGACACCTGTTTTTTCGTTTTTTACTAAGTCTGGGCGCCCTTTGATCGTTTTCAATTCTGTAGCCATAATTAATCAATCAATACAATTGCTCTAAAATCTCTAAAAGTTGGATAGAATAAAGCATTACTACTTCTCATAACAATTTTAAATTGGAATGATTCGAACTCTTCAGCGAGTCCAGTTGTACCACCGACAGTATATTCATAATCTCTAAATACGCCTGGAACTGCATCACTAGGAGGAGAATTATCTGGGTTAATTAAAGTCCAAGTTTTTTCTCTTAAATTTTCATCGATCTGGCCTACTCTATAATATAGATCAAAATTAGATACAGATGGTCTATTAGCACCAAGTAAAACTTTAATTCCGACCGAAGGCTCTTCAACTGGAAAGATCGATGTAATATGTTTGGCCAAAGCCGTACCACCCGCAGGGCTTGTTTCTGGAACTGGAAAATTAACTCTATTTAATCCATCTTGACTATTCACGGTTAAACTTGGATTATCAATTGCTGGATGCATTAATCCCACGTTAGCTCTTTCTAAATCAATCATAGGCATAACATCAGCTGGTCTATCTGAAGTTAGAAATGCAACAATTTCCAAAGATTTATTATTGGGTAGAGAGTTACCAGTTGTGTTCGCAGCTTCCATACTAGTGTTAGCAACTACACGCGGTATATCTCTAAATCTATTAGTTTTATTTAGTTTAATTTGAGAATAAGCTGCGTCTCTATTGTAAGCACCAGATTCAGAATTAAACAAATTCTTTTGAGCTGTCATGGTTTTAATACCAGCTGAAACTTGTGTACCATTTGTATTGACAACATCTATGTTTGGAACAAAATGAGTATATACATAATTAGTTGTTACACTTGCGCCACTACCTCCACCAGTAGCAGAAGTGAGAGTTGTATTTGCAGCACCAGTACCAGCAACAACATAGTATCCTTGCCAATCTCTAGCATTAGCATTTCCTGAGCCAGATTTAATTGCTCTAGTGCCATTGATATTAGCAATATTTATGCCACCAACATAGTTAGTTCCTGAAGTAATTCCAGCGATCGTGACGCTGTCACCTTCTTGGAAACCATGATTCGGGTGTCTAATATAAAAAGTAGTTGTTCCATCAGTTCGAATGGGCGAATCGCCTAAAGGTCTATTAGGAACAGCTTTGTTTTGCAACTGTACTTTAAGCAAATCATTACTTAGAATTTTAGGATGATTTACCCACGTAGCTTTTTTAATTTTAAATTTCAGATCTTGCTCTTGAACTTCAGACCAAGTTACACCGTTTTGAGAATAAAATACAGAACCAGATACAGGATTTTTATCTACAAGCTTTTCAGTGGAATTAAGAATATGCTCATACACTTCAGAATAATATAAATTGTATCCAGCACTATTACTTTCAACAGTAAAAGCGTAGAAAGTAAAAGCATCTAAGTAAATAGGCCGGTCGAATCTAAAATTTGTTGCACCCGTGCCATCAACAGATGTCACAATATTGGCATAAATTTTTTCAGCTTTAGCTAAATATGTAGATGCTGTTGGCTGTCCATTCTCCATTGGTCTAATCGTGACATAGACTGGCTGCTGAAGCGCAGATACCGGTGGCTTGCTTTGAAAAAATAGATCAATACTAGTAATATACATGCCTCGATCTCTATCAACATAGAAAGATTGAGCAAGTCTACTAGTGTTTTGTTTACTTATATTTACTACCATTATATTTCCTTAATCTTTCTTTAATCAGTTAGCCAACCAACGACACGTTGGTAAATTTCTTGTTCGTTTTTAGTGAGTGTTGAAGTTGACGAAACTGGCGGAACAATATTAATATTGTCGCCTAATGCTTCGTCAAGATTGCTGGCAGCATAGCAAATATTTGCGGTGATCGGAATAGATTTATTATTATTGTTGTTTAGATCACCAGGGCGTTGAGCTCCAGTGTTCGAACTTTGCGACCAATTATCATCATTTAAACTGTTAGTTCCAGAGCTAGATTTCTTAATAATTGGAGAAGTATATACTTCATTGTCGCCTTCAATGTGAACTATTCTTGTTGATGTGTAATGTCTTTCAAACGTTTGCAGCGTTCCTGCTGCGACATAATTAGCTACAGCTCTGCTTGAATAGTCTTGATTTCCAAGCCCAGATACATTTCTTAATTCGAATTTACCAGCTCCACATAAGAAATTCTCAGTAGGTGTAGATGGAAGGAAGAAAGATCCTTCGCACACACCATTGTCATCTGATGTTAGCTGTGATTTTCCATTAGGGTGTTCAGTGGCTTTATATTGGGTGTTGCCATATTCCACATCGTTATTGAATTCTGTTTTAAAATCTATTGAAGAAAAATCTTCAGCACGTACCCAATTATTAACTGCAACATCATTAAAGAAAGCATATAGTTTACTGTTAGCTTGCAATCCAGTTGCTCTAAATCTAATTAATTTAGATCTCATTCTTGGAATACTATCTTCTCTAACTAAAATATTCTTATCGTATGTCTCTTGAATTTGTATATTTTCAACAACGTTGAAAGAAGCTGTGTTCTTTCTGCCCGAAGAACTTTCAATTTTATTAATAATATCTCCAACTTGCAATTCTTCTAAAGACTTACCTTTCCAATTAAATTCCCAATCGTTCCACTTAAAAGAATTGTCGTCAATAATTGATGACCCATTGAATGTTACGCTTTTCTTAGAAGCGTAAATAGTTTCGTACCAAGTATCGCTTGATGGAACCATATCAATTGTTCCTTGATATGTATTCACTTGGAATGCGTTTAATTCAAATGCTCCACTGGCGTACTGGTTTTCCATGTAATCTTCTTCTTCATACGTAGGAACAATCATACCGCCTTCTAAGATAAAATCTTTAGTTATAGCATTATTGATATCAGAATCGTACAACAAGTCTAGAGTGCGCTCTACTTTCCTTGGATATACTACGCCTGAGTTTAAATCGATAGCAGCTCTATGATCTATATTTCTAAAATCAGTTTGAGCATGCGAAGTAAAGTTATCAACCACAAACCCTGCTCTCAACCGATTGTTACCAGCACCGTCAAATACTTGAAAGTTATCAGCTTTTTGTTCTAATAGAGAAAGGGTTGTAATTTCTTCAAGTCTGGCTAAACGTTTTTCCAGCAATCCAATCTGGCTCATTGTATAGCGTTTATGCTCAATCCTCTTTATAGTTAAATCATCTGAATTTAGCGTATTGGCTCCAAGGTAAACTTCGAACAATGGCATTTCGCCTGGAGGCGTCTCTGGAGGAGTTGGTTTATAAGAAGAAGTGCCTTTGATATAATTTAATTGACCATTTTTGTCAATTGTTAACTTATCAGCTCTTGGAATATAATAAGATACGTTTAGATCAGTAACACCCGATGGCTTAGGTAATTCGTTAATGGACCCACCATTCGATGTTTCGAATCCACCTTGATTGTCAGCTGTAGGTCTAAAATCTAAAGCATCAGTTAATCTAATTTGTGTACCATTTCTGTATGTATGTACTGGAATATCTTCATAGTTAACTTGACCGTCATAAGAAGTTTTATCAAAGAAAGAATTCCCGCCGCTGTGTTGGAAATGGGTGTATCTTACACGCACGCCATCGCCGCCGCCTGCTTGACGCATTGCAGGCGGAGCACTATCTGCTAGATACAGAAGCTTGCCGTTTGCATAATAGTTATCTTTTCTGCCGTTATCTAGATCAAACAAACTTGCGTAGCTTTGAGAGCTATCAGTAGGGTCTTCAATATGAGTTAAACCAATGATATCAGCTCGTTGAAGATCGATATAATTGAGTCCTGTTATAGGATCTGAATCTATGTATTTAATTTCATTTATAGTTGTTACAGTTTTTGTACGCGCGGACACGTTTGGTTTTCTCACGTACACAGTTGCACGAGTATCTTCACCGTTGTTCAACCCTGCTATTGTAGCAGTTTGGTTACCATTACTTAAAGTAATAAACGTTCCAGCTGGATTATTTAGAGAATCTACGTTTCCGTTTTGATCTGTAATTAACCACGTATTTATGTCAGTAAACGTTTCGGTACCTGAAAGGTTGAGAATTTGACTTGTTCCAGCAGCGCTAAATTCAATTTGCCTTTGAACAGTCAAATCAGCATTATCTACATCTGCTGGTCTTGGAATAGGTAGTGGATAAATTAGATCGTTTCTTTGGCCAGAAGTTTGGAATGGACCATTCGTTCTAGAATTATTATTAATTTGAACAAAACTTGTTGAGCTTGTGCCAATAGAATTAATGTCATTAATTGCTTTACCATCATTTAGTTTTAAATCAAAAATATAATAATGAACAGACCCATCGCCTTGACGTTCGATATGTCTTATATAGCATGTTCCAATTTGAGTTCCACTAAATCCTGCACCAGCATCTTTTATAATCTGTTGATCATAGCCAGTCGAAGTTTGAATTCTTGGAGTAAGTCCTGAGAAAGCAGGTCCGCTTGAATCGGCTATAAAATAATTGCCATAAGGAGTTGCAACTAGTTGATCTTCTAATGTGAAAGTTTCTTGAGCTTTTGCTACTCGAATAGTTGGTTTAGAGGTAAACCGAGTACTTCTATAACCTTGTACAACAGCAACACCATCAGTAATACTTGCTAAAATAAAATCATTGCTGGAATCATCTTTATATTCTAATTTAAATGGTTTGACTAAATAGTCTCCAGAGTTTTCAAAAATACGAGATGCAACATGCTGGGCAGGAACATTATAAGAATTTACGATGTTTGCTGAAGAAGTGATAACACCTTTATCAACATACGCTCTAAATACGAAATCTTCACCAGCTGCTAACTTAGATTTATCAATTAAAGTTAATTTAATTCTGTATCTGTCTGCTCCTGGAGCAGTAATATTTGGTTCAGACCCTTGGTTATCATATAGCCCTGTATCGTCGTCTGACGACACGGTTTCTTCAATTCTTTTAAAACCAACTTCAACTGTAGGATTAGTGGAATATTTAGAGAGAATTATTTCTTGATCTTCTGTTATTACAAAAAATCCTTTTGAATAATATATAGCTGCTCCAGCCATAAACCTAGATGCTAAGCCTGTTGATGTAGCAGAAGCTTCCAATTGAATATTAACCTGAGAAGGAGATGTCATGACTTCGCCAGAATTCGCTCTCGGAATTGTAGTACTATCAACACTTGTAGCATTTTTAGTATTAGTGTATTTACCATAAAGAGTTAAAGGATCTGATCCAGTAGCTTCAACTACTTTATTGACAGTAAATTGCACAGCCGATGTTTGTCCAGTGTACACAGCTCCTACTAGATTCTGGGGAGTCGGCACTGGGTAAGTATTAATGTCAAGTCTAATATATTCGTAACCATTATCAATTCCTGCAGTACCTTCTTTGATTAAGGTGTTGTCTTGAAATATGTTATTGCCGAATCGTTCGATTTGCTTTTGAATAATAGTTTGCATTTGCGTGAGCTCACGCGCTTGTAATTTTTTACCACTATTAAACAAAATACGATAATAATTATCGCTATCAGCGTAATCATCTTTATAGGTTGTTGCAAATGTATTTTTATTTACTACTTGAGTCATGGTTTATCCTATAAATTAATGATGATTTTGATATCATCTGTATTATTATTTGAGCGAGTAATCGCAGCTCTATTTTCAATATAAAGTAGCTCGCCAAATCTAAAATCTATATCAGCTGTAGTATCTAAGCCAGTAGGAGAGAAATTAGTAATATCAGCATTTTGAATTAGTTGTGTTATATCAAATGGTCGAAATCCAGTAGCTTCAGTCTGATAATAATATGCTCTGTCTCCAACCACATCACCAATTATAGCTGAAAATCCAGTAGTTTGAGTAACCACTGGGTCAGTTAAACTAGCTAGCTGGAGAATATCTGAGCTTAATCCAGTAAAGTACTTCATTATTCTTCCACTTGTAGCAGTGTACAACGTTCCAGTTTCATCAGTTGGATTCTTTAAAATACCAACTTGTCTAAAATCTCTATTATTCACAACAAAGTCAGGCTCGCCGTCACCACCATTTTCTTCATTTACGAGTTTAACATCAAACATTAATGACGTTGCTCTTAAATCAAATACTGGATTTGCTCCTACACCTGAATCGTTTCCGTGTAGTACTGCCCGTGCAGTAGCGTCAGTGGTAGCTCCCCCACCAGAAACTAATACATTAGCATAATCATAATTTCGGCCCAAAGCTAGAACACTGTCTCCGCTTGTGTCCATTTCAATTTTCGAAACGGCCCCAGCTGAAACTGTAGCAGTAGCAGTAGCAATGGGCGTAGCTACGTCTAATCCAGCGCTATCACCATTACCGTATATAGTAACGGTTGGAGCTCCAGTATAACCCGCTCCGCCTTCGTTTGTTAGCTCTATTCCTAAAATTGGTTTTGGCACAGCACCATCTCTAATTAAAGCTTGCCCCTGTTGAAGCGCATTGAGTCCAGCTTGGCCAGTTTTTACATATTCAACTGGTATAAAGTTAGCCGATAAGAAAGCTGAAGATCTTGCACCACCAATAGTATACAAGTATTTCCAAACATATCCATCGCCTGGAGCAATTGGCTGAGTATCTGTTCCGCTTGGAGAAATTGTTGAAGGGTTAATTGCGCCTGCGGCGTCTTTAGATTGTTTTAAACAAATATAAACCTGTTGTTCGTCTGTCATAACGTAATAAGGACTCGTATTCGTAGATCCAACAGTACCTGGAGTCTTATCTATTGCGTCGTCATATTGCGAATAAGTACTACCCGACGTCCAGTTGAACCGAGGAACTACAAAAGAAACGTCAGTAACTTTTTTAGCCGATTGCGCTGATTGACGAAAAAGTCTTTCATCTCTAATAGTGTTATCAGGCGTACCAGTAGGTACAGTATCACCTGCGTTTGGCCAATCTTCGCCATGGCCGATAGCAATATAATAATTGCCCAACGATCCTGTGATTTCATCGTAAACCACTTGTAAAAATTGTCTTTTCAGTTTGTCAGTTACTACTGCTGGCATTTTCTATATCCTATACATTATGGTGTTACTGTGCAATTGTTGTTACTAATTATATACCAACCTTTGTCAGCTCCACCACCATCTTGATCCCATATGCATTGTAATGCAGAGTGCTGTGGTAATGCTACGCTAGACACACCTCTACCACTTGTAACAGTGAGTGTCACAACAGCAGCTCCTTTATTAACAAAAATTCTTGTTTCCCCTACATGATTACCATCGGCCAACGTTTGGTTATTTGGCAAACTTGCTTTTTCGAAGATGATAAAACCAGATTGTGCGTCAATAACTTGAGCAGTAGACGTAATTTCTCCATCACTCTTTAACATCAGCTTATCGATAGAAACACAACCATTACCTTGACCTTCAAGATCTAAGTTTGCGTTTGTGTTTGAGCTATGAACATGAATTGCGGGGTTATTCGCGTTTGAAATAGCGATATAGCTTGCAGTTCCTGCTTTATCGAATTCAAGAATTGCATTTCCATCGCTATCATTTATTTGTTGTTGAATAGTTGGTCTGTACAAACTTTTATTACTCAAAGTTTGAGATTGATCTTGAAATACTAGTGTGTCTGAATCAGACAACACTGGAAAGTTTAAATTTATGTTACTGCCTAAAGTGGGAACCACAAATTTATAAAAGTTTCCATCATCAGCATCATACAACTCCATATCAACAATTTCAGCGCTATCTATATGGGGATTACCTAGCGTTTTATTTGTTATGGTTTGTACAGTAGATGTGAGAACAACTTCTCCAGTTGAATCTGGAAGAGTAATTATGTTATCTTTAGATGGATCAATTACGCTTAAGAACGTTTCAAATCCATCTGGTGTAGTACCTTCAAACACAATTGATTGATCACCAATCGTAATACCAGTTGACAGCGCGGTGCCACCACCGAATGCGTTGTAAATTTCGTTGAAGTTCGCATTAATTTTTACTCCGGCGGATCTGAGAGTATCACCCGTTCCGTCGTTTGCGGTGCTTCCTAAACTGATAGACTGTTTTGACATATTAAAACCTACTGATTTTCGTTTAATTCTATTTATATCATTTGATACGAATAATTGAGCTTATAGTGAAGAATCTCTGTGATGAAACCATGGATCATATCTTGTAAACATATCGTTATCCATTGTTTCAAATGTATTTGAGAAACCCATTCTTGGTGTAGATGCAGAATCTTCGTCGAAGGTATGCGAATTAGCGTCGAAATCACCAACTGCGTAAAATTTACTAATATCGCCAACTAATGTAGTACCGTATTCTTCAAGTCTGTAGAATAACATATCCACATTTGAGTCTTGGTAATCATCATTTGTTTTCCAATCACCCGTTTTAATTGATCCACCTTGCTCTGAATAATATACTTCATTAGCAGTTGAGTTAAACGTTTTCTCGGTGAATCTAGATTGATAGAATATTGGAGTGTACGCTTGTGAAATATACGAAGCAATTGCTGAATCTTGTATAGCTAAGGAAGTTCCAACATTTAAATCTGCTTGACCCGTAAATGTAACTTCGCCTTCAAAATACCATCCAGCTGGATGCATGAATTTTTTATACAAAGTTTCATATTGTGACCGGCTTAAGCCAGTGCGCAAGAGTACAGAATAATTTTGGTATAATCTATAGTCTTGTATATAGTGTTCGTAGTCTGGTCCTATTTCATCTTCACCAATTAGAAAAATATCTTTCTTAGGATATACTACTTCTACATCAGTCTGGAAAAATAATTTAAAGAACTCTTCAATTCCTTTTGGCGTGCCTTTTTCTCTATAGAGATAAGCAAGTCTTTGTAGTGAAAAGCGCTCGTCATCAAACTTATCTGTATTTTCAAGCCGAGCTCCAATTTCGTAAGTAATTAAATCTAGAAATTCTTGTGGTGCTTCTTCAACATCTCGAATAGAAAGTAATTCGTGTATTTTATTATCAAACGACATAGATCCATCTGAATCCATAAATTGATAATAATCAGTAAGAAAATTTAAAAGCTTAGGATAGTTTTCTCGTATGTAACTAGGGAGTACTTCCTTTACTCGAGACTCATGAAAAGAGTCTGGCCTTCTACCCTTTTGATCTACTCTATGTGACATTCAACGCTACCGATATATCTTGGTAATCAATTACTGCAGTTGCTGAGCTCTTAGTTGTATCCAGGGCAAGTACATAGTTTCTTAAAGGCTTTACAACTGATTGGTTAGCAGGAGTCACTGATATTTTTAAAGTTGAACCGCCATCAACAGCTGCAACATTTAATCCAACTATATTTACTTTGCCTGATCCTTCTTCGTAATTTCCCACGTTATCTTGTATTAAATCACCATTAGTAGAAACAATTTCTAGCTTATTAGAACTTAATTTATTTCTTATAAAACAACTGGTGCCACTCACTGAAAAACGACCAGATATAACTCTGTGTACTTCATCGTCAGGACCAGCTATTTGCATAGGGAAACTGACTGTGTACGCAAGCGATTTATTAATTATTGGAGTAATTCTTTGTTGTACTTTAACTTCGATCGAAGAGTTTAGAATAGCTTGATCTAAATCATCAATCTCGGCAAGTAAACTAGATCGCCTGAATACTGCTCCAAATTTATCTAAATTGGTTTCAAAGAAACTTTCTAGTTTGTCAATAACAATATTTTGAGTAGCTCTAGGAGTAGAAGAAGTTAAGTCAGGGTCAAAATTAAATTTACAGCTTAATTCGATAAAGGCATCTACTGGGTCTGCAAATCGAGTGTCAACTGATATGATTCCTAAGGATTCTGTTAATTGGCTTACAATATTATCTTTTGTTGCTTGTTTAGAAGATGCAGAAATACCTGCTTTGAATTTAAGACCAATATACACAACACCAAAGACCGCTGGAACATTATCAGCTCCACCCCAAGAAATAACATCATCTAAAACATTGCCGTACTTATTTAAAATTTGTGCAGTATAATCTTCTGCTGTAACAAGCCGTTGTTGCGATGAGAAAGCAATGGGTGCGTTCTGCCGGATAGATTCAATTGTTTCTTTTACAGCGCCGCCAGCTGATTCTGATATAGTTGTAATGCCAAGAGTGTAATTACCAAAATCTTCTACATTTATTGCAGATTGTGGATTAAATAAAGTAGCGCCATTTGCGTCTGGACCTTTTGCAGATAGATACGAAATTACTATCTTATTTCCAGGTGTTGGTCTTTTACCCGTGGTCAACCCATCGCCAAAAACTAATTCGTAGTATCCGTTAGGAACTTCTTTAATTTGATAAAAAGTAGAAGAAGCCGTAATTCGAGATGAATTAGAAATATCAGTGTATTCTTCTGCAGCTGAGGCAGGACTAGTGACGGTGGGATATACATTTACAGCGAGTGTACTTGTATCAATTGTGTCATCTGTAATCACATACACTTGTTGTTCGTCAACTTCACCAACATAAAATGTTTTACTTTTTTGTTCACCCTCAAAGATAGTAATATTCTTACTACCATCACTTATTTTAAATTCGTATAAACCATTTATGTCAGGAGTAGCTGTGAACTTTTCTATTGTTCTAAATGTATATGAGGTGCCTTCAACTTCTGTTGTGAATTTAGTATCTTTTGGTAATTGAACTACCGCTGGCCGGCTTACGTCTGGAATATTAATATACATGTTAACAACTGCAGAAGAAGCATTCCGCGATCTTGGAACATAACCAATACCATTCGCTAAAGAAACCACCGAAGATCTCAGCTGAGCTGTATTTAAGAACGATTCGTTAATTGCAAAGTTAGCTGTTAATCCATTAATGTGCGTGTTATAAGCCAATACATCTAAAATATTATTAAGAGCTGAACCCTCAAAGTTGTAATCGGTAAATTCGTCTTTTTCTTGCAAATAAGATTTTAGCGCATTTTTAATATTAGCAAAATCTAAATCTGTTGATTTAATTGATACGCTCATCTTAACCTCGTGATATCTATATCTTGTTGTACAACAATATCAGTGTTCGTTATTTTAAAAGTAATCGTACAAGTTGCTTGATTATTTTGTCCGTCAATTTTAATTTTTACATCTTCCACAACGGCTCTTGGTTCGTGTAAGTTAATTGTTTCACGTATTTCTTCTTCTAACAAATCGTCGTCAAATTCAGCGTCTAAAGAAAAAAGCAAATAACCTAAATCTGAGCCGAAGTAAGGAGCAAACGGTTTTTCTCCACGGCCCGTGGTAAGTATATTCTGAACAGATTGTTTAACAGCTTGCGCGTCTGATACTTTATTAATATCAGTTCGTGTGCTATTTGTAGATTCTCTATTTTTGAAATCTATAGCTATATCACTAAATTTTGTTTTCCTAGAGACGGCGATAGACTTTGATAAGTCTCCATCTTCTATAGCATAAACTCTAGCCATTAAGTATCCTGTTTAAATATCTTTAATCTATTTATATTAGTTTTTACCGACTATATCGTATAAAACGCTTTCTTCACGCTCTTCTTCTAATACTTCGATGAGCTCTCCATTTGATTGGCTGAACCCATTATATTTAGTTTCTACTTGATTCTCTCCACCACTGTATTTCACACCCCAGCCTCCACTGAGCTCTGGCATGATTAACGTTACTTGAGCATGTAGTAGCCCGTTTGGATTAAAGTTATCATAACTTAAAATAGTTTTCTGTGGAAAGATTCCAGCAATTTTATTCGTAGTAAACCATAAAGCAAGATCAAAGGACTTTACCAAATCAATATTACCTGCTTCATCCATTACTTCGTATACTATAGCTTGCCCTTTGTTTCGTAAATATACTACACTCGTTTTTTCGTATATTTTAGGTGGATCAGTTTTTGGAATTCTATAATAACCTTCTGCAGGCCGGATCCTATGGAAATCAAATGATTTAGATCTACTCACTGCAAATAAAGCTGCAGCTTGCATATGCAACTGTTTAGCTAATTTCATCAGATCTTCTTCAGTCTGATTTACTGTGATATGATCTATAGTAGAAGCTGTAGCAACACCACCTAAGAATCTTGCCATTGGAATTCCAGGAGCTAAGAGAGTTTTAGCTGTAACGTTCTCTTGGAATTCTGGATTGTATTTTTGGTTTGGTACATAATTCGTCATCTAATAAACCTTTTAGAACCTTTTCTACCAGATTGCCCGACAGGTGTGTTACCTCTTAACTGAACGTTCATTGGATTCACAGTACGGCCGATCGCAGGTGGAGTGGGTTTTGCATAATCTTGACTAACCGTTCCAGTTACTACGTTAGCACCTACAAACTTTTGGTTGTTTGCGTTCCCTGCATCTTTCATTAAAGCTCGAGCTTCGCCTAATGTAGGATCTCTATCAGTAACACCATCATATAGTTCTGTTTTATCTACGCCTTTACGTAAATGTCCACCAGGATCTATGTTTACTTTAGCAATAGCTCTATCAGATTTCTCTAAGTAATCATTGACATTTGTTTCGTTTACAGCCGATGTCGACGTAGCATTATTATCAACTCTATCAGTTTGATCTTCAGTTCCTTTTTCCGCAGCATCGAGCGTCCAACCGGCCGCTGTGCCTTGATTACCTGCTGAGCCTGGATCGGTATCTGGATCTGAGTAGTTCTGAGAGTTAGTAACATCTGCTGTTATAGCTTCTTTGGCCAAACCATTTAGATCACTATGGATAACTGTACCATCAGCTCTCGTAAAGTTTATTTGTGGAACGGTTAGAGTTTCTCCCACGTATAATGAATGTCCTATGCGAGCGTTATATGCATATAGCTGGACGTTCTCTCCACCAAATGCTCCATTTGTTGCAAAAACTGAGAGATCTTTTGCTGCTATATTCATATTGTCAGAAGCAATATCAATCTCTTCTTCTGAGGACATTGATAAGATACCAGTCGAATTCAACGCAATAGTCTCTCCAACAATATGGCTCATCTTTCCTTCGACAATATTATATTGATTGGTACCAACTACCCGAGTGTCTCCACCTATAATATTTGTATATGAGTTACCACCAACTTCTACTTGTTGTTGACTCTTAACTTTTGCAATATGGGATCCACCAATCTTTTCAACTCTGTTACCAGCCACTTCAATATTATAATTACCACCGACTTTAACATCAAAATCTCCTGACACGTCTAACGTTAAATTGCCATTGTAAGACATCTGTGCATTGCCTTCGACAATGACCTTTTCATCCATCAATGTTACTCGTATTGTATTACCCACTGAGGAATATATCACTGATCCATCAGCTAACATTTCTGTGCCTGATCCAGTTCTATGTCTTGTTAACAGACGTTCTGCCCCTGGTGTATCGTCAGTTTCTGTCACATGCCCTGAAGGAGATTCCCGCACTTGATTCTTTGGATATTGTGAAGATTTAAAACGTGAATCAGGAATTGCTTCTTTCAGGTTCACATTCGCGTCACCACCACCAGTAATTACATAATTCTTTTTTACTCCAAGAGCAGCTTTGTTAACGTTCGATCTTCCTGAATATTCTTTTCTAGGATATTGACCAGATTTATCAGCATAATTAGGATCATTTGTTACTTTAGCTGACGTCGCTTGAGCTCTTCCAAGTGCTGCATTTACTTCTTCAGTGTTATCATCTAATATTATCTTTTTACCCATGTGCCACTTTCCTCATTTAAAATATAACCTGCATTCACAAGTTTAGCTCTGGAATCTAATAGTGTTTTCTCTATTGCATCTCTCTTAGCGTCAAGCGCATATAGAGTATCTATAGCTGCAGACCGATCAGCAGATCCTAGATTGTTACTGAGCACTGCAGTTTCAGCATTAATATAATCAGCGTCTAAAGAATTGAGTTGTGTTTGCAAACTGCTATAACCACTTAACGCAGTATCTAATTCTGTCACACTAGGCGGAATAACCTTACCTGTGATATCATCTTTATTTGTATTGGCCGCTGCTAACGCTTCAGCATTACCACCAGCCGAAGTAGTCTTTGCTGCTGATGCGATTTGATCAGGTTTTCTAGAAGATAATTCTTCTATAGTAAGAGCCGTCGCAGTATCTAAATCTGCTTGAGTATATACTGTTGCATAATCAAACTTTTCTCTAACGTATTCATCAACATCAAAGCCAGGACACGAAGAAGAGTTGTGCACAGCACTATGACCAATAATACCAATTCCAGATTTTAACTCAAGAATAGTTTTAATTAATAGATCAAAAGATTTCCATTGAGCATCTGTAATAGATTCGGCGGTTGGTTGCAATGCTCCATCTGATCTATTTTTGTATTGTTGTTGAAATCCAGCTATAAACCCAATATGAATAGTTCTTTTATCGAACGGCATTTCTTCAAGAAGTTCCAATTCAATTGGTCTTCCTCTTTGAAGTGTTCCATCTTTCAATATGCAATAATGCCACATAATACCAGCTTTTTCATTCAAAGCTGCTACGCCTGAAGCTCCTAACTTATCTTCTTGCAGAGCTCTATGGATTCCATTTATGTCAGAAGCTGTCAGAAATTGATTTGCATAAGTTCTAGACCAATGAATCATACACGCAGTAATATCTCTTTGTATATTAGATATTTCGTATGCTAATTCTTCGGCAGTGTCGACAAAATCAAATTGATGGCCTGACGTAGTAAAAGTAGAGATATTGCCACCTAGCTGATTTAAATCAGTAGTTTGATTACCTACAAACTGTTGCACAATTCCAGACGCAAAGGTATTAGCTCCTACGCCTGTTTGACCAAATTGATCAATCAACGGAGATAAAGTACCGTCTAAAGCACTTAAAGCTTTATTAAAATCTCCTGGAATTTGGCCAGCAATATTCCCAATAAGATTCGGAATAATATTATTACCTAAAACCTCAGCTGCAACTGCTTGCGGATTTTTCATAAACGATAACATAGAAGCAATAGAACTTGCTCCAGCTCCACCTGCAATTTGATTTACTACATCAAATATATTTGAATTATCTATTGAACTTGCCACCATAGATACTGATTGCAGAATCCCTTTGATTTCGTTAGGAGTTGCTCCCGACAAGCCTTCTACTCTGTTTGGCCCTTGGTATACTTCATTCAACCCAGCTGGATTGCTTGACGTGATCACCAGATCAGGAGCACCATTGCCGGTGGTCTTACCTGTGATAGCATCGTTTGACACTGTTTCAGTTGATTCCGTTTCAGCCTTTGCCGCTGTCGGTGTCGATAGTACTGGAAAAGCATTAAGTGATCCTTGAATATTTTCTTCTGGTGGAATAGCTAATCCTTGAAAGCCTGCTATAGTTTGACCCATTTCAAGAAACAGATTTCCGTTTTGGCCTACAAACTGTTCTTGATATTTGTTTACTTCGGTTTGAAACTTTTGGCCAGATGCACCACCTTTTAATTCTCTTAATTTTTTATTTAAAACTTCTTTTTGTAATCGCTGTTCAGTTTGTGCATAAGCTGTATCTGTTTTAATATTAACTTTTATTTCAGCATATGATTCACTCAGTACTAATGAATTGCCTAGTACATTATAGTTCTGTGTAGTTGTAAAATAATTTCCTTGATTTGATTTTACTGATACTTCTACCAGTTCTGAGAAATCATTTGGTAGTTCTATAATGTTTGTATCATATCCTCTTAAAACAGCCATTAATTTGCTCCTGTAGACATAAATTGATCGTATAGCTCGCGTGCGGCTTGTCTACGTTGTGGAGAAGATCCACTGTTTGGATCTAGATAACCAGCTGGGATTTCGTATTTTATTTCAACAGTACGAGCAGCTGCTTCAGGCGTCTGGTCTCTTCTCAATTGACTTCCTCCATAACCTGAATTTAATTCTTTTGTAACCCACAACAATTGAGCATGTAACGTAAGATAGTTTAAGCTAAGTGATTCACTGTTTCGTATAAGTCCAGCTAATCTACTCCTTGGATGCACGTAACCTCTTGCTTGTCCTCTATTTATTGGATTCCATTGTGCAATTCCGCGAGAAGCTTCTCGAGTCATATTTTCAGCTGCAGGATTAATATCATTTGGTATACCAGCGTTCGCTGATTCGACCCAAAAGTTTCCTAGTAAGCCTGCTGTTTGTTCAGGCGTAAAACCACCACCATCTTCACTTAAGAACCAATTCCAAGCTTTTTCGACATTCGTGTTTCCAGTGAGTTGGTAGTTAAGTGATAATGGATTGCTTGCGTCAGTAATTCGAACTCCAGTATCTCGAGTATTGCGTGCTTGCTGATCTGTTAAACCAGTTCCTTGACGCTGATCTATTGGTGTAACACCCTGCAGAGCTAGCTCTTGTGCATATAACTCGTTTGTTACAATTGAACCAATGACTAAAGGGAGTTGAGAACTCTTACCATCTAAAAATATTCCAAACACTAAAGATTGTGGTTGTATACCAGTAGAAGCACCAAGACCAGACCCGCCACCTTCTGTGAGAGGCATTACTACCTGAGCCCAAGGTAGATCATCAGGTATTAATAAATCTCTATTATCGTGAATACCAAAAATTCTAACTTTAATTCTACCAGTAGCTGAAGGATCACCATCTACTTTAGCTACTTTTCCAATAAACCATCGTGCGTTATCACCGTAAAACATTACCGGCCTCCTGGCGAATTGAGAGAGCCTAACTTAGTACCAGTCATATGAACGTCATATCTTTCTTTTGAAAACACGTGGCGTATAGCCATAACTAAAAAATCACCTGACTTTTTCATATCAACTCCAGGATCCTTATTTGGACCTTTATCAGTATCTGCTCTACCAAACAATAATCTTATTTTCTTACCAATTGCATGTGCTCCATTATCTATAAAGCCCATATGTTTAGCTTCAACTTGCCATTGCATAGTTTCTTTACCCATAAACGCTCGAGTTGCAGAATTAACTACGTCATTTGTATAACCACCAAGATTAGGTCTATGGCCTATATTTGAATAGCCATCCTCCCAAGGCGAAGATGATCCCATCTTAAACGTATTTCTTGATTCAAATTCTTCTAAATAAAATCCGTCGAAAGACATTTCAGGTGCCATTGGCATTCTGCGTTGATCTCTAGCAAATAAGCTTTTTTCTACCATAGGATTGAAAAGATCTCTACTTGCTCTGAATTCAACATCGTATTCTCTATTTTGCATAGTGTCGTAATAATAATGATGAGCGCTTAAATAGCCTTGATCTATAATATCAAATATGTTATGATTATCTGCATACTGATATGACAAAATTTTGTATGTAACAGGATCGCCGTCAATGGGCACGTTTGCATTATCTCTTGCGAATCCATACACTAAAGGTTTAGTTGGATTCAACGCTGGATAAGTTAAGAGATCTTCAAGATCGGTATATCTCAATTTGTCGTCAGTCCATATACCATACACAAATGAAGGCATACCAATTGTTGTTACTGCTTGTTGTGATATCCAATCAATAGTATCTAATGGAGTGAGATTTGGAACAATTAATCTATAGTGCTGCTGATATTTTTCTTCGTTATGCACAACATCTGTATTTAAATATTGATTTGAAATATGCTGCACCATCTGCAAAGGAGTGCCTTCAACCATGTCATTCACGTTTTGTAAATGAGATCTCATATTAATTCTATCAATACAAGAAAAGACTACTGCTTCAGCGTTTTCACCAGCTCTAATAGCTTTATCAATTTTAGTTATATAATATTGTTTTGAAGCTTTTTGAATGCCTGAACCAGATGTAGATCTGATTGTAAGATCAAAATATTCTCCACCTTGCAAATCAATATTACTAATTGTGTCAGCAGTATCAACAAATTGAATAGTTGCAGTGGTGTATGGTTTACTTAAATGCTCAAATATCTGAATATCTGTAATAACTTTTGAAATATCAAAAGTAACTGGTGGTCTACCGATGCCAGTTCTATTTGAAGATAATAAAGCTTTTTCTATTATAAACGGTGATGCTGCTGACATTAAGTTTCACTTACCGCTTTCTGGAATGTAGATTCTAATTCAAGTATATAATCAGGTCTTACTACATTGATTTGTCTAAGTTCATCGTTTTGTTCCACCCACGTGTCAAGATAAGTTTTTTCAGTTAATAACGCTCCAGGACCTTGCAACGGATCAAAATCAGCAAGATCTTTCCCGCTGTAATAATACCGAGGAGCTAAATACTCGTAAGAAGCTCCAAAGAGTTCAGCTGTTTGAACTTCTGAAGAAACGTTGACAGACCGAGCAATTTCTCCAACTTGAAATTCTGCAGAGCCTGGATCTAATTTTATTGTTAGTTGGCCCATGTCAAAGTTTTTGTGCACTATAGTACCGCGAGCACCAGACGTTTGGCCAATTATATCTTGTCCTTTTGAGAATTTTGAAGTAATATCAATTCGTACTGTTACAGAATAATTTGGAAAAACATCTTTAATCGTATCAATCATTTGCTGTTGATCTATAGGCCAACCTTTAGACTTTAAAGAGTCGTTTAAAAAATAAAAAGTCCAATAGTAATCAACTGTGTCATACAATCTCAACGATAATTGATCTGGTCTTTCGCCTTCTTGAATATATTCTTTCTTATAAAATGATATATTATCTTTTATTTGATCAAACATATCAGCATACGTTGTTAGATTTTGTATAGCACTTGGGGTTGTTTCAGTGCCGAAAAAATATGGTACTCTATTAAAACTAGAAAAATACATTAGAAACCTCCTTCGATGTCTTGTGATGAAAGAGTCTTGAATTCCATAAATGTCAACGACATTTGCACTTCATTAGCATGACCATCTTTATGGTAAGTAGCTCCAGTGGCGTTATAAGATACTTGGCAATTTCTTAAATAACATTTTTCAATTTTAGGCAATTTTAAATCCATTGAACCAAGCTTGAAATCTATTTTAAATAGATCTGGAAAATTATATGCAAAAGGAATATTTGTTTGAAAAGGATCATACACTTCTGGATACATTTTTTTTCTAAAGTGTTTAATGATAGCTTCAATCTGTTGAGCTTCTCTAGAGCTATTCGCTATCATTTGAAATGCAAACGTAAACTCTCTTAAATTTACGCCTCTAAATAGAGCTCTTGTGTTTGGATTAACTGAAGTTTGTAATGCCAATGTGGCAGTGTTGTTTATGTTAGTACCCATCTGCCCAGGTATAAGTCCTGTTGCAGTCTGCAAAGATCGTTGAGTAGCAAGTCTAGCTGCATCAGTATTTAATCCCGCTGTACCATTTGACATAACGTCAAGCGCGTTTAACGTACCATCGAGTAAACCTTTACCCATAGCACCAATCATTCCACTACCACCTTCTAACGCTTTAGCCATAGCTGCACCAGCTGCACCAATATTAGCGTTATCGTATATAATAGTATCGCCATAGGTGACTGATAGTGGAACATACATATTGATAATAGGAGTTGACCAATCAGCAAACACGTTTGTGCCAGATACTGTAGATCCAGCGTTTGACAATGCAGTACCACCATTACCAAATATATTAGAAAACGCAGAAAACAAAGCGTCTGTATTGAGCTGATTTGCAGTGTTTTCAGCTTGACGCTCTTCAGAGGCAAATCTTCTTTCTGTATCTATTCCGTAGTATGAACCTCCATAGCCTTGACTATTAGTGGATGCACTAGCATTTAAATTTGTTCCAATATTATCGTTGAGTCGAGTACTCATAGTACTCGTACCACTTCCCGAAGGTCTCATTTTATAATTTGAAAATCGTACTCGCGCTGTTGAATTCGGGTCAGATCCTTCAATAGGATAAGATAGTGCATTGGAAATATTAATGGGCATATGTTTACCTAATAAATAAGTGTAAGTATTCTTAATCTTATTTATATAGAAAATCATGGCATATTCTGGACGTTATAAAGTAAACAACACCAAAAAGTATAAAGGAGATTTCACTGGAGTCGTGTACCGATCTTTATGGGAAAAGTCTTGTTTTCAATGGTGTGACTCTAATCCTAAAGTAAAAAAATGGTCTTCAGAAGAAGTTATCGTGCCATATTATTACGACGTAGATAAACGGTACCATCGATATTTTCCAGATCTTTTAATACATATGGAAGATAAAATTATTATGGTTGAAATAAAACCTGATAAAGAAACATCTCCGCCCATTGGTCAAAAGAGAACTAAAAAATATATTAACGAAGGATTGACTTATATAAAGAATATTAATAAATGGGAAGCTGCGCAGTCTTATTGCAAAGATCGTGGTTGGGAGTTTCAAATTTGGACAGAAAAGACTTTACAGGAGATGGGATTGCTACCAAAATCTATGCCAGGAAAATTGAAGCCAATGAAAAAGCTTAGGCCATACAGCCGCAAAAAACCTAAGAAAAAGTTATAAATAGAAGCATGAGTAATTTATTTCAAAAGTTAGAGCTTGAAGCTTTTAAAAAAGGTATAACACCTAGGACTACTGAGTCACGTGATTGGTTTCGTAAAAAAGCTAGTCAGCTTGGTAGAATTAACCGTAGCGCTTTAATGAAAGAAGAAGAAGTAGCATTAAAAAATAGACAGATCATGGGAAGCATGTTTATGTATTTCTACGATCCAAAAACAAAAGACACGTTGCCGTACTACGATAGATTCCCATTGACTATTATTGTAGGTAGAGCTCCAGGGGGTTTTACAGGACTGAATTTGCACTACCTGCCGCCAGTTCTAAGAGCTAAACTATTAGACTCACTTCTCGAGATTACAAACAACAGTCGTTATGACGAATCTACTAAATTCAATTTAACTTATAGTAAATTACAGGGTGCATCAAGATACAAGTACTTTAAACCATGTTTTAAACGTTATTTGACAGCACATGTAAAAAGTAGATTTGCCTTAGTAGCTCCTACCGAATGGGAGATCGCGTGCTTTTTACCAACACAAGACTGGGCAAAAACTAATGCTACAGCTGTTTATAATCAATCGAGGAAAATGATCTAATGTCATCTATTGATAACCTTAAAACTCTGGCTAATACTAAATTAGGGTTTGCAAAAGCAAATCAATTCTTAGTACAAATGCCTCCCTTAGGTTCAAGCAATTCAGGCGGGTTCGGTGGCTTCCTTGCAAGCTTATTTTCTTTACCATCTATTCCAGGTATTATTGAACACGAACCAACGTCAAGAGAAATGAATTTTCTTTGTTCACAGGTGCAACTACCAGGGAAACAAAT